>JAABUJ010002292.1_pt1 | contig 24229 bp, 21 predicted proteins | sample 5559131 | NCBI WGS metagenome assembly JAABUJ01 (sample SAMN10711875, study PRJNA513366) | rock metagenome | isolation source: Antarctica rocks | place: Antarctica: Victoria Land, Mt New Zealand nord | collected 2016-01-07
GCGACCCGGAGCTACGCCCCTCCTTCGATCACGTCGAGGAGTCCATCGACCGCTGGATTGACCGGGCTAAACTCGTCGCGTAAACTTGACTCATTCGCACCACGTTTGCCTATATTAGGAGTCTAGTCACTAAACACTCGTGCCGGAGGTATACCATGGCCGAGATGCCGCGCATGGATGACGCGATCTACGAGGACGACTTTTTCGTGGTAACAGATGATCCCGACGAGCAGATGGTCAACGTGGCCTTCGTCGAGCGTGGTCTGGTGATGCGCTTCGATTATCAGGAACTGATCGAGTTCGCGTCCGTCGTCGAGCAGACGCGCGCTCAGGTGCAGCGCCGCCTCGACCGCGCGGGGCGGGACGGACGCTAGGTCCCCTCTCCTCTTGAGGGTGAGGACACGCCGTCACCACGAGCACGACATGGCCCTCAGATCGCCCTACTGGTCGCCCGCGTCCAGGCGCACCTGCTCCAGATCCAGTTCACGCTGGATGCTCCTGAGCGCCTCGTCGTTGATCTCGTCGCGGTCGCGCAAGTCGACGATGGTACGGCGCTCGACATCGAGCAGGTCGCGGCGCACGTCCCGGTAGGCGCGGAACCAGTCCTCGTCCACATCGTCCGGCTCGTCGCTGAGCCGCTCGACCCGCTGCGCATACCGTGCGCGCAGGCCCTCAAGCATGTCTCGGGGTATGCCGTCGCGTGATGCAAGGATATCCAATCGCTCTAGCGCGGCCTGGGCCGCGGCGAGCCGGGCGTGCGCTTCTTCGTGTTCGGTGGTATCACCACCGGTAACACCCAGCAGGCGGATCAGCGGGGGTAGGGTGAGCCCCTGTCCCACCAGTGTCACGACGATGACGCCGAAGGTCAGGAAGAGGATGAGGTTCCGGTCCGGGAATGGCCCGTGGTCGACGCGCTCGGGCAGGGCCAGGGCAGTGGCCAACGCGATGACCCCACGCATACCGGTCCAGCCAATGACACTCAGTTCGGCGCGTGAGAGCTGAGGGGCGCCCTTCTTAGAGCTCCGGCTCAACAGACGCGCCAGGGCGCCGGCTGGGTACACCCAGGCGAGGCGCAGCGCGATGACGGCCACACTCACGAGGGCGGCCTCACCGAGCAATCGGGAGAGGGGCTGCTTGTCCAGGGCGGTGAAGATAGGGTGGAGTTGGAGGCCGATCAGGATGAAGATCAGTCCGTTGATCAGGAAGCTCCCGAGATCCCAGATTGTGTCGGCCTGTAAGCGCGTGGCAGGTGAAATGACCACCGGCGACCGCCGCCCCACGTAGAGTCCCGTCGCCACCGCCGCGAGCACCCCCGACGCCCCCACGAAGTCGGCGGGGAGATAGGCCGCGAAGGGCGTGAGGAGGGACACGGCGCCCTCGACCCGCACGTCCGCGATGTGCGACCGCAGATGGGTCACCGCCCACCCCACGGCCAGCCCCACAGCCACGCCGCCTACGCTCGCGGCGACGAACCGCAGGGCGGCCTGGGGCAAGGAGAAGGAGCCTAGTGTGACCGCGGCCACCGCCGAACTGTAGACGACCAGGGCCGTACCGTCGTTGACCAGGCTCTCGCCCGACAGGATGGCGACGATGCGAGGCGGCACGCCGAGACGCGACGCGATGGAACTCGCGGCTACCGCGTCGGTCGACGACACGACCGCGCCGAGCACGAACGCGATTGCCCAAGGCATACCAAGCACGAGGTGAGCGACGACGGCGACGCCGCACGTCGCGACGACGACCAGGCCGATGGCGAGTGAGCCGATGGGGCGCAGGTTGGCCCGAAAGTCGCGCCAGGAGGTGGTCAGGGCCTCCCAGTAGAGTAGCGGCGGGAGAAAGGTCAAAAAGACGAGGTCGGGCGCGAGCGCCACGTCCGGCAGTACCTTATTGGGGATGAAGCCCAGGATCAGGCCGCCGATGACGAGCAGGACGGGGTAGGGCACGGCCAGCCGATTAGCCAGCGGAACCAGGGCGGCGACGACCGCAAGCAAGCCTAGGACGGTGACGATCTCCTGCATGCGCGAACTCCATAGGCGAATGGCGAATAGGGTGGGAGGCCTGGCTATCGTGACCCATTGGCACGGCTTATGCCGCCGACCCCGCCGCATAGCCTGTGTCGTGCGGCACAGATTCGCCACACTTTCGCCTCACAAGCGCCACGGATCGCTCAAGGTTTGGACACACCGCCGGCCTATGCTCATAGTGTACGGTCCGACTGACGGACCGCCCACATAGCATAAGGAGTATGCGAGAGATGGAACCTACTATGAACGAGGACGACACCCAGGGCAATGACAACAGCGACAGCGGCCAGGCGGGACCTCGCCGGCGTCGTGATGACGAGCGAGGGCACACGTCCATGGACGGCCTGCTGCATGAGACCATGCGCGTGCTGGGTCTGTGGCAGGCGGCGTTGAGCCGCGCGCTCGCTGGCCACCGCGCCTACCCGCCGTATCCCGAGGCGGCCGTCCCAGGACCATGCCAGGATTATGCCGGTGGTAGACGCCGCCGGCTGTACCGTTCGTACGATGAGCGCATGGTGCGTGGCGTCTGCGGCGGCATCGCCGATTACACGGGTCTGCCCGTCGCGGTGGTGCGCCTGTTCTTCGTGCTGCTGTTCTTCACCGGCCCCTGGCATGCGCTGATACCGTACGTTTTGCTGTCCGTCCTCGTGCCCGAGGAGCCCGCGGCCACGTATGTCTGATCCTTAATTCGTTGGCGCGCGGAAGTCCTGGGAGCGCGGGCGCTCCCAGGACTTCCGCGCGCCCAGGACTTCCGCGCGCCAACGATAATTCACGAACTCTACAGCACGGCCACTCTTACTGGCAGAAAAAGAGCTACTCGCCGTCCGCCGGGTCCGCCGGGCGCGCTTTGCGCCCTTTGTGTCCCTCTTCATCCGCCATGCGCACGATACGCGGGGTGAAGCGCCCGATGGTCGCGACGAGGTCGGCTTGCGCCGCCATGACCTTGTCGATGGACTTGTACGCCTGGGGAGCTTCGTCGATGCCGCCGCCGAGCAGCGTCACACCGTGCTCGGCTAGATACCGATCGCGGTCGGCCTTGGCGATTTGTTCGATCGCCGCGCGCCGCCCCAGGCGTCGCCCCGCGCCGTGGGACGCCGAATTGAGCGCTTCGGCGGCGCCGCGTCCCCGCGTGAGGTAGCTCGGGTCGGCCATGGTCCCCGGGATAAAGCCGATGACCCCCTGATGCGCCGGCGTCGCCCCTTTGCGGTGCACGATCGCCTCCCGCTCCGACCCATCGGGCAGCGCGATAGCTTCTCGCGATGCGACGTTGTGCGGGTTCCCGACGAAGAGAAGCGGGCGCAACCCGGCTAGGCGGGCGACGCGCGCGTGCAGCGTTTCGTGATTCGCGCGGGCGAAACGGAGCGCGAGGTTCATCGCGAGCCAGTACTCCGCGCCATCGGCCTCGCCGAGATCGAGGGCGGCCACCTTCTTGGCCGCGCCGACGCCCGCGCGCGACTCTTCGGCGCGCTTGCCGTACACGTCGGCAATCTTGTATCCAACGCCGCGTGAGCCGGAGTGCGACACCAAGGCGACGTAGCGCCCGGCCGGTACCCCTTCAATATCTTCGTGCGCGTCGAAGACGCCCAGGCTCACGAAATGGTTGCCGCTGCCGCTCTGTCCGAGTTGCTCGGCGGCCTTGGCGCGCAGGCCGCGCAGCAGCGGGAGACTGTTCCAGTCCGGGTCGTCCAATACGTCGTGGGAGGGGCGGTCGCGCGGATCCTGCTGTGCCCCCACCCCGAATACTGTGCCCTGTAAGATGGCGCGGCGCAGGGTATCGACAGGCCCGGCCCTATCCAGGACCTCGGGCGTGGCGTCGAAAATGGTCACATAGACCGAGCAGCCGATATCCGGGCCGACCGCTCCGGGGCTCACCTCGTTGTCGAGCGCGAACACGCCGCCGACGGGGAGGCCGTACCCGATGTGCGCGTCGGCCATCAGGCCACCAGCGAGCGCCGACGGCAGGCGCATCGCCAGATCCATCTGCGCCACCGCGCCATCGTCTATCCCATCCCGCCCCCAGATGCGATAGGGCAACGGGTCCGGGCGCAGGGCGAAGGAGGCGCGCGCCGCCGCCTTACGGTCGCGCTCCATATCCGCGAGGATAGCACCGGCGAGGGCTGCGAGGTCGGGATCGGCCTCGTGTGACAGCGGCTGCATGCGTACCGCGTCCAGCGTATCGAGGACGGCTTCGTGCGCCCAGCCCTTCCGCAACAGTGTCGCCCCCGTTTTCTTCGCCAGGCCGAGCAGTGGTCCCTCCTGCCACCCGCGCGCCTGCAATGCCTTGCCGCTGATCATATCGGCCATATACCCACCTCCTTGCCGTCATCTGATTGCCGGAAGCCATCGTCCCGCCGTCGCGGGCCCGCACACCCGTGGCGCCGGATGTACCGTACGCCAAAGTATACAGGCTAGCGCGGCCTCACCCACGGCTAGCGGCAGCAGCGAGGCCGGACCACGCAGCCCGAGGAACATACCCCAGTTGTTCGGCACGGGACCATGCAGCAAGTGCGGCAACGCCAGCGTGAGGATGGGGTCGGGCACGCCGGGCAGGAAGATGATGACCGAGACGCAGCAAAGCGCCACGATCCCAATGGAGAGAGGGATCAGCGCGCGCCCGACGCGATACCACCGTGGATGGCGCAGCGCGACGGCGACCGGGAAGAGCAGGAACAGCAGCGCGGGCGCTATATGGCGCGGCCCCAGGCTCACGCCGCCGTCCCAGAAGTAGTAGCCGCTGTCGAACAGCAGCATGGCTCCGGCGGCGTAGGCGCAGAGCAGCGCGGCGGGGCGCTGTCCCCTCCTCTTCCCCCCGCGTCGCCACATCATGACGAGGCCGGGGAACGCCAGCAGCAGGAACGGTGACAGGACGAAGAGACCCCGGTAGGGCGAAAACGTGATGCCCCACAACGCGGCGAGGCTCGGCAGACCCACCCCCTCTACGCCGTGCCCCATCCCCGCCACGAACTCGTGCGCGCCGTGCAGGTGGGCGTAGCCCTGTGAGAAGGCGCTGCCGTAGACCGCGATGTTGTAGGCCGCGAGCGGTGCCAGGGCCGCCAATCCCGTCACGACGAAAAGGGCGAATCGGATCACAGCGCCGGATACCCACCGAGATCGGTGGCTTCCCAGGGTCTGTGAAAAGCCGCGCTCTCTCGCCCCCCCCGTCCCCTCCGTTCCCATGAGGGAACCGTCTCTCGCCCCCTCCGCCTGGGTCTCTCTTCTCGCCCCCCCCGCCCCCTCCGGGGGAGCCTGGGGAGATGCCTCCCCCCAGACCCCCGCCAAAAAGACAGTGTGGCGAATAGTGGAGCGGGTACTGGTGAGCGAGTCAGCGTTAGTGGATACGATCGGTGTAACAGACAGGCGTGACGCATGGAGGGACCGCAGGAGCCGCAGGGACCGCAGGGACCGCAGGGACCGCAGGGACCGCAGGGACCGCAGGGACCGCAGGAGCCGCAGGCAGTCTCCCATCTCCAGGTTCCCTGAATCCCGCGATGAGCGTATGGCGGGGGTCTGGGGGGAGGCATCTCCCCAGGCTCCCCCGGAGGGGGCGGGGGGGGCGAGAAGAGAGACCCAGGCGGAGGGGGCGAGAGAGCGCGATTTTGTGGACATGAGCGGACGACAAGCCACATAGGCCGCATAGGCCGCATAGGCGGCCACGCCCGCCGCGACGAGCGCGGCGGGGTACTCGCAGAGCACGGCCAACCCGCAGAGCGCGCCCGCCGCCGCCCAGCGCCACGACGCCGCCGGGCGGCGGCCTGTAGCGACAGGATAAAGCAGCATGAAAGCGCCAAAGACGGACATGGCCGCGATGGTGTGACTGAACAGCAGCGCGGAGAGCGCCCAGACCATCGTGCCAAGTCCGTAGCCACATGCCAGTAGGGCGGCGCGACGGCGGCCGATTAGCGTTGCCAGGAATGGGTACAATAGCCCTACGAACAGGGCCGCCGGTAATCCATCGACGAGGACCGTGAGCAGGTAGCGGACTACGAAGAACAGGCCGGGCGCGAAGAAGGCGTGCGGCAACAGCAGGCGCAGCAGGGCGTAGGCTGGGACGGCCAGGAGCGAGAGCCCGGGGGCCTTGTCGGTGTAGAAATGGCCCTGATACGCGGAGCGGTCGCCCAGGCCCGCCGCGTAGCGGTCGATGCGCAGCGTGTGGTCGTCGACGATGGCCCGCGCCAAGGCGATATGGCTATCGGCGTTGGCGAGCTCACCGCGTGGGATCGCGTAGGCATAGGCCAGCAGCAGCATCAACACCAGGCATAGGGCGGGTCGGCGTAGCCGCTCCCCCTTATCACCTTTTCCTAGCGCGGGCTTTCTCGACATGGGCCTATGCTAGACGCCAGAAAGGGAGGGGCGCAATAGCAGCTATAGGCTATCATTCACCTATAGCGAGATAAATCAGGGGGAATGGAGGACAAGCCGATGGCTGTTGAGCAATACGAGAGCGCGCCGCTCGTCGTGAGCAACCCGCGCGAGGAAGCGGCTCTGGCGCGTCTGAAGCACGTTCTAGACAGCGCCGATGGAGGGCCGTATGTGGGGACACCGGCAGGCGAATCGTGTCCGATACCCGCCTCGATGCGCCGCATATTGCGCATGGCCGTGGATATGCTCACGCACGAGAAAGTGGTCGCGCTGGAGCCGGTACACGAGATCAACGCGGCGCAAGCGGCGGCGTTCCTACGCGTCTCGCGGCAACACATCGACAAGCTGCTCGACCAAGGGGATCTGCCGTTCCGATACGTGGGTGAGGATCGATGCGTCAAGGTGAACGATCTATATGCGTATGACGAGCGGCGGCATCAAATTAGTCGAGGGTTGTTAAGGGAGATGACCCGCATTGCTGAGGAGAGCCCTGGGGGCTACGACTAGACCCCATCTCTTTGCATCGCACGCTCCCGAGCTTGTTACTCTTGTACAAACGCAGGCGACCGACAAGACGCGGCCACCCCAGACAACCGAGCAGTTGCTGGACGCTCTCGCCGTACACGTCCCCACGTTTGTCGCTCGCGTACGCGTAACAGTGCAAACATAGAACTCGGACGTTACGGGGGCATGGCGTTCCGCCGGACGCCAGTAGCCTGTTTAGGTCATAGGGTACGTCCATCTGGGGAGCCTATAGTGAGACGTGGAGGGACACGGCTCATGATTGAGGTTGCCGGCGAGGAGCGCATCGCGCACGCGATAGAGCCCAGTGTGCGCACGCACGCTATCACGGAGAAACGGGGCGCTACGATCCTGGTGTGCGACGACCACGAGGACATCGTGGAGATGTTGGTCGCGGTGCTGGAGCTGGAGGGCTACGCGCCGGTCGCGGCCTATTGCGGCATGGACGCCCTCGACGCGATGCGGCGGCGGCCCATCGACCTCGTACTGCTCGACAAGGCCATGCCCGACCTCGACGGCTTCGAAGTCTGCCGGCGCATCAAGGAGATGTTCCCGGCCCGCTTCCTCCCCGTTATCCTCGTCACCGCCAAGGCCGACAGGAGCGATAAGCTGGCCGGTCTGAGCGCCGCCGACGACTACATTACCAAGCCCTTCGACATCGAAGAGGTGCTCGCCAAGGTACGCGTCATGTTGCGCATCAAAGGCGTCGAGGACCAGCTCTACCAGCGCAACATCGAACTGGCCTCGTTCAACGCCATCGCCGCGGTCGTGGGCAAATCGCTCATCCTGGAGGAGATGCTGCGCGACAGCCTCGCCGAACTCCTGCGCCTGATGGACCTACCGTGCGGCTGGATTTTCCTGTGCGACGACGAAGATGAGGGCGTCCCGGCTGCATATCTGGGACCGGAGCCCGCGGAGCTATCCGGCCGGCGCTACGATCTACGCTTGTTGCGCGTCGCGGATGGCGCCGCGACGGGGCGCCCCACGGCCTGGCTCGACGCCCCTTTCCGCGCCCGCTACAACTTGGCGTCGTGCGTGAGCGTCCCGCTCACGGCGAAGGGGCACGTCCACGGCTACATGGCCCTATGCGCGCGCGACGACGACGCGCTGGCGTCGGGGAGTTCCAAGCTGCAGGCGCTCTCGTCGCTCGGCGCCGAACTGGGTATCGCCATCGAACACGCCCTGCTCTACCGTGACACCCAGCGGACGGTCGAGAAGCTGCGCGAGATCGACGCGCTCAAGAGCCAGTTTATCTCCACGGCCAGCCACGAATTCCGTACCCCGCTCTCGATCATCAAGGGTTTCGCCAACATCCTCAAGCGCAAAGAGGACTTCGCGTTCGATGCCGCAGCTGAGAAAGATTACCTGACCTTGATCGACGGCCAGATCAACGCGCTGACTGGTCTCGTCGACGATATGCTCAGCGCCTCGCGCATCGAATCGGGACATGTGCAGCTACGCGCCCAGGACCTAGACCTCGCGCCGCTTATCGCGCGCACGGTCCTGCCTATCGCCTTGAACGCGCGAGAACGCGGTATCACCGTGACCGTTGAAGGAACAACCGACCTATGCGTGCGGGTTGATCCAGGCCACCTCGAGCAAATCGTGAGCAACCTGCTCAGCAACGCCGTCAAATACTCCGACGACAACACGACGGTCACCGTCCGCGCCTACAGGGACGATGGCGTGGCGCGCGTCGATGTTATCGACCACGGCGTCGGCATCCTGCCTGAGCAGGCGCCCACGTTGTTCGGGCGCTTCGTGCGCCTAGACAACCGCCGCTCCATTGAGGCCGGCGGGACGGGTCTTGGTCTCTATATCGCCAAGAGTTCGGTAGAGGCCAACCACGGCCGTATTTGGGCCGAAAGCGTGCCCGAGCAGGGCAGCGTCTTCAGCTTCACGCTGCCTTTAGCATAACAGCCAACAGCCGTCAGCCGTTAGCTGTTGGCTGTTGGCTTTGTCTATCGTGAGCGCGCGGGCGCCGCGCCTGTGGCCTGGGCTGCCTTGCGCTTCTCTTCCGTCTTCTTGGCGCTCAAGCGGTGCTTGCGCCACGCCTCGCGTTTGCGTTTATTCATGCGAATCCTCCTAAATAGCCGCGCCGAGCGCGCGATGCGAGATAATGAAAAGGCGTCTGCGTGTGCAGCATAGCATGTCTGGAGGATAAATGACGCGTATCGTGGTATTAGAGGGTGATCAGACCGGGCAGGAGTTGCTCGAGGAGGCCTTGCGCGTCCTCGACGGGGGTGTCACCGGGGTATCGTTGGAACTGGCGCGCTTCGACCTAAGCCTGGAAAACAGACAGCGAACCAACAATGGTGTCGCGCATGAGGCCGCTCGCGCGATGAAGGAGTGCGGGTTTGGGCTCAAAGCGGCGACGATCACGCCGGAGGAAAAGGGCAGTGTCGGCTCGCCCAACTCCATCGTGCGCCGCGAGATCGACGGCACGGTCATTCTGCGCACGGGGCGGCGCATCCCCGGCATGCGCCCCCTCGGCGGCGTCTACGCGCCCATTTCGGTCGTGCGCATGGCCGTCGGCGACGCCTACGGCGCCGAGGAATGGCGCGAGGGCAGCGGGGACGATGAGGTGGCTTGCCGCACCGAGCGCATCAGCCGCGGCGTTTGTCGCGCCGTCGCCGAGTTCGCGTTCGCGCACGCGCGCCGCACGCGCGCCAAAGTGTTCGGTGGTCCCAAGTATACCGTCAGTCCCGTCTACGAGGGCATGCTCAAGGAGGAGATGGACGCCGCGGCGACGCGCTACCCCGATGTGCGCTACGAGCCGCAACTCATCGACGCCACCTATGCCCTGCTGCTCTCCACGACCGGCGACGCCTTGGTGATCCCGGCGCTCAACCGCGACGGCGACTGCCTCTCCGATTTCGTGCTGCAGCTATTCGGCACGATCGCCGGCTCCGAGTCGCTTTTGCTCTCCTTGGACGATCAGCTGAAAGTCAAAATCGTTATGGCCGAGGCCCCGCACGGCACGGCCCCCACGCTCTTCGGCAAAAATGTCGCCAACCCCATGGCCATGATTCTGGCCGGCGCCTCGCTGCTAACGTATATCCCCGACCCCAAGGCGTCCATCGCGTCGCGCGCCATCTACGAGTCGGTGTTCGAGGCCGTCGGCGACGGCGTCAAGACAGCCGACCTCGGCGGTCACGCCTCCACCTCTGATTTCACCAACGAGGTCATCCGGCGCGTCGGCGCGAAGCTCGACGTGTGGTCCACGCTGGGATAGGCGTCAGGCCTCAGCAAGACGGGCGCCTTTACGCGTAGGTTGCGCGAGATTGCCGAAGCGACGCCCTGACCCCTGACGCCTATCGACTATCGACTACTTCGACGTGCAGCGCGTAGCCCATGCCGCGTCGCGTTTCGATACGGACCCACGCGCCGGAGGAGTCGAGGCGCTGCAGGGCATGGCGCAGACGCGTCATGTGGACGTCGAGGACGCTTGGCGCGGCGCCCTCCGGTCCCCAGACGGCTTCGATTAGGCGCGACTTGCTAACGATGTGCCGGTGGTGGCGCATCAGAAAGGCGAGCAGGCCGGCCTGTTTACCGGGCAGTTGCTGCGCGTCGTGCGGGCCAGCCGCGTGCGCGTCGCGCAGGGCGCGCGAGAGTCGCGCCGACCCTTCGGAATCCCCGCGCATCAGCACGAGGTCACCCACGCGCACCACCGGAACATCGATATCCCACTCACCCCTCGGTCTCTCCCTACTCATATCCGGGTCCTCCTTACCAAGCCATTAGCTCATGGCTTGCGGCGTTTAGTTTGCGCCTACCGCAAGAACCGGACCCAATTGTTCGCGCACTCCCAACGACGCTATTCCGACGCGTAGCGTGCGTCATGGTAGTCTCACGTCTGATTTTAATGCATTTATCGTAGTACGACTATCCCGCGCAGCAGGGCGAGGATGCCGACGAGGATACCGGAGAGGATGGCAATGGGCTGGTTGTCGAGCAACAGGAGCATACACAGCGCGTAGGTACCGCCTACGACGACGGCATAGAAGAAAGCGCGGTCCATGGAGAGAAGAGTCCTTCCAATCGAACACAGAGGGCTGTGTACGCCTCAACGATAGCACAGATGGGCTAGCGCGGGTAGTACCTTAGAGGGCCATAGAGGGCCATCACATAAGGCGCCTACAAGGGGACTCCTACATTGCTCATGAGCGATTGAACATAAAACTTGCTCATGAGCGATTGAACATAATAACTGCTGTGCTATCCTACAGATAGTGAAACACTGTTGAGGGAGACTACTGTATGTCGATGGAGAGCAGCGTCCGGGAGGGAGTCGCGCCCGTGGCCGTCGTGAGCTATGAGTTCCGCGCGGCCCGGCGTCTGGAGGCGGAGGCGATCGGCAAACCGGGTAAGCGGACTTTTCGCCTGTTGGCGGAGAATGACGCGGGCACGGCGATCATTTGGACCGAGAAAGAGCACCTGGCGCGCCTGGCTATCGCCGCTCGCCACATGCTCAATGTCAATAGGGAGCAGCGTAACCGTCCGCGTGGGCTCCCCGAAGTACCGGCTCCGGCCCCATTGATCCGCATGACGCTGTCGTTTCACGCCGACCGCTTCGAGCTTGGTCATGACGCTGAGACGGGCGAGTTCATGCTCTATGCCCACGATTGGGAAGTCGATGAGACCGGCCCGCACACCTTCTCGTGCCGCGTGCCGCGCATGCAACTGCAGATGCTGGCCGCCAGCATCGAGAAGTCTGTCGCCGCAGGCCGCCCACGCTGCGACGTCTGCGGCCTACCCGTTAGCGGCCCCGACCACGTTCACGGCGAGATCTAAGTCGGAAGTCGATAGTCGATAGACGGTTGGGGTCTTGCTCCCGCGGTCAGTAGCAGTGGCCGTTCCGCAGGTAGAAATACACTTGTGGCTCGACATAGGAGGAGCCACCATGGATTGTTGGGCTACGCCGAGGCGAGGTGCGTTACAGGCGCGTCACGTCGAGCATGCGCACCGTGTCCGAGCGGGCGTTGGCCACGAAAAGTTGTCCACGCTGCGCGTCCAGCCCCAGCGCGACATCGCCGGCCTGTCCGTGCGCCGTGTGCAGGAGCCGGCCCATCCGCGCGTCCAGCACCATCAGAGCGGCGGGGCCGCCTAACGTGCTACTAACATCGGCCAGAGGTTGCAGCAGCACGACGATGCGCCCGGCCCGCGCGTCGATCACCGTATCGACAAAAGTACCGTACGGCTCGACCGGCCCTGCGGTGGTATGCAGTACCCGCCCGCTGTGGGTATCGACAACGCTGACATCCTCCGCGCCCCCATTGTTCTCCTGCACATCGTACGGGTCCGGCCCGACGAGCACCACGGCCCGCCCCGCCGTCACGCTCAGCGCGAACGCGTCGGTCTCTCGGTATCCACTCGTCACTGTACGGCGTAAGGTCGCTCCCGTCGTTTCGTTGAAGAGAGTGACGTGGGACACGAATTGGTCGGGATCCTGGCCATCGCGTGAGCCTTCCTGCGCCGCGACGATGTGGCCGGCCACGTCGTCGGCCGCCATGGCGCGCCGGCCCACCCGCTCGGCGAGCGGGCGCGTCGCCAGCCGCCGCCCCATCCACGCGTCGAACACTCCCAAGCAACCGAGCTCGGCCTTGTTGGTATCTGTCGGCGAGGGGGGGCAGCTCAGACCTGAGGCCACGAAGATACGGTCAGCGCGTGCGCTCACTGCTAGCGCCGTGCCGCTCACGCCTGGCAGCCTCCGCAGCAAGGCACCCGTCGTGGCGTCAAGCACGCTCGTGTCGCCGGTGCTATGGCCGTTGGTCGCGCCGGGGTCATCCGTCAGGGCGAAGACGCGCCCATGGCGCGCGTCCACGGTTAGCGCCACGGCGCCAACGCCGATTTGCGTTGTGCGGACGAGAACGCCCGTGGCCGCGTCGAGCATGCTCACGCTGCCCGGCTGGATCGCATACCCATTGTTGAGCGGGCCACGGTTCAAGACGTACAGGCGCCGCGCTGCAACGTTGAGCGCCATCTGCACCGGGCCGACCCCCACCCGTGTCGTGCGCACCAGCGCCCCGGTCACGGCGTCGAACGTGCCGAGGCTGCCCGCCCCTTTCGGGTCCAAATAGGAGCCCTGATATTCTTGCGTGAGCACGAAGACGCGGTGGGTTTTTTCGTCCACCAGCACAGCGATGGGTTGCGTGGGCGTATGCACGGGCCATGCGGGGCGCACTGCATGTGGCCGCGACACACCTGATGCGGCGGAAACACCAATGCAGGCGACGAGACAAGCCAGGCCCGTCGCACCGAACAGGCGCTGCCACTGCTGTCGCAAATCCATTGCAGTCCTCCCTATACCACCTTACTACTTTTTCTACAAGTTAAGGATTTTAAGCCGTTGTCAAGGCCATTTTTGCAGCTTTTAAGCCAACCTGACAGCTGCCATGTTGCACAAACGCATGAGGCGCATGGCGTAGCGACAGCCGTGTGTGGGAGCAAAAGGCTCGTGGACGTACGGCGTATATGCTGCTACGCTCCCTTTGCCACCCCGAGCGGCGGAAATGCGGGTACTTGACATGTGGCTCAGAACCTTAACTTGTAGGCAATAACCTTACTAGAGTCTTACACGGTCGCGGCGGCGCGGGTGTGTCCACCCGCGTCGCCGCAGCGTCGTGCCGCCGCGATGGGGTAGGACTGCGGATGGCGGCTCAGCCAGGCCGGATCGACCGTGAGCGCCAGGGTTGGCGCGCTGGACGCGCTCGTGCCCAGCCTCATGGCGGCCGCCCCCACGTCCACCGGCGCCGCCGGGTCGCTGCTGGTCGCGGTCGCCAGGGCCGGCTGGATCATGTACTCGGTCTGCGTCACGACGTAGGGGGTCACGCCGTCGTCGCCATAGTCCGTCACTACTTGCGTCACGGTGATCGCGCCGGACGGATCCTGGACGAGTTGCGTGCGTGGGTCCGGCGCGAGGGTCAGCGTGAACGGCCCCGTTTCGCTCGGGCTGTGCACTACCACGCGCGCATCCAGGCCCCCTGACGTCGCGCGCAGCGACAGGTCGCTGCCGACCGTGGCCCCAGTCCCCGTCCTGACGTCGACGCGGTCGATGGCCGCCACGATGTTGCTGCTCGCCGTGTCCTTCTGCCCACTCACGCGTACCTTGAGCGTGTGCGTCCCAGCGCTCAACCCCGTGCGCGTGTACACGGCGACGTTGCCCCGCTGTGTCGCGGCGTACAGATCAACCAGGGTCTCGGCGCCCCCATCGAGGGACACGGCGGCATAGCCGCGGTTGGTGTCCTCCGAGGCATAGTAGGTGACCGCCGTGCCGGTGAACGCGAACGTCGCGTAGTCATTGAGCGTGCCGTCGCGCCTCATGGGCGCGCGGCGTCGAGCACGCTAACCGTCTGGGCGCTGCCGTTGATGACGAACACGCGGGCCGCCCCCTCGTCGACCGCGATCGCCGGCGGTCCCACCGCGAGCAGTGCCCGTCCGAGCAGGCGCCCGCCCCGCGTGTCGAGCACGCTGACCAGGTCCTGGTCGAAGCTCCCGTCGCCCTTGGTCCCCGACGTGACCACAAACGCACGCCCTAGGCGCTCGTCCACCGCGCCCGCCGTCGTCTGCAAGCCCCCGCTCGCCACCGTCGCCAGGTCGGGGGACGAACCGACGACGCGCCCGCGCCGCATGTCGAACACGTCGGCGGTGATGGGGTAGGCGGCGTCGCGCTGGAGCGGGATGGAGACCCCCAGGAGGCGGCCCGCCCGCGTGTCCGCCAGCAGCAGGTCGCTTCCCGCTGGGGCGAACGCGCCCACCGTCGCCCCCGTCGTCGCGTCGAGGATAGCCAGCCCTGTGGTCCCGTTCGTGCTGTCCTGATAGCCGACGGCGACGCGCCCGGCCCGCTCGTCGACGACGAGGCCCGTCGGCCCGGCGTTCGCGTCGGGCAGGGCGACCGTCTTGCGCACCGCCCCGCTCGTCGCGTCGAGGACTTGCACGCCCGCGTCGTCGGCCACGAAGACGCGGCGCGCCGGCCCGTCCACGACCGCGTGAGCGATCGGGACGGCGCGCACCTGGGTGCCCGTGCGCGCGTCGAGGACGTACAGGGCGGCGTCGCCCCCTGTCGTGTGCCCGCTACACAGGACGAAGATGCGGCCGAGATCTGGGGCGACCGCGATCACGCGCGGCCCCGCGCCGATGGGAACAGTGCGCACGGGAAGGCCGGTCCGGCCGTCCAGGACGTGCACGGCGCCCGGCCCTGTGGGCAGACCCGCCGTCGTGCGGGCGGTGCTCAAGAATAGGACGTGGCCGTGCCGCGCGTCCACGGTCAGGTCGCCGGCATACAGACCGGGATCGAGCCGCAGGATGCGGAGGCGCGCGCCCGTCCGCGCATCAAGTACGTCCAGCGCGTCCGCGTGATGGATCGGAGTCCGGCTATCGAGGGGTGCCGACTGCGCGAGGACGAAGAGGCGGCGCGTGGGCGCGTCGACGACCAAACCCAGCGGATACGAAGGTAGCCGTATGGTGCGCAACAGGGGGACGCGCGCGGCCACTGGTGCACGCCCCACTCCGTGGGCATACAGCGAGGGCACGCCTCTGGCGGCGACCGCGAGCAGCATGACCGCAGCGAGCCTATCCCTTCGTCGGTCGGAGTAAGCTGCCATGTCCTCCCCTCCTTAGGGATGCCCCGCCTGATGCGGCATCGGTTTACCAGCACTAAGCACATGACCATAACAGGCTATCCGGAAAATCGTCAGAGAGGCTTAGGCAGCCGCTGAGAGCGTGTTTAGGCACTTTCCGGATAGCCTGTAAGTTCGGCACGTTTTTACGCCCGAATCACGCTCAACAGACCATGGCAGACTTCTGGTGACCTGCTTAGTACTACAACGTTAGGATCCGCCTGATCCGCCTGCGACTGAAGTCGCATGGCAAAGAACGACGACTAAAGTCGTTGGGACGACGTGTGTTGAGACACTTCAGTGTCCGTGGTTTGCCATGCGACTTCAGTCGCAGGTCAATGTCACGTTGTAGTATTAGGGACCGTGCATCGCGCCTACGTCCCGCTCCAGAAGTCGCCCTACATGTAGGTCTCCCTCAATGATAGCAAGCCGCGTTGATCAGGCTGGCGTAGATGTGCGGTATGGACTGCCCCCCGCTAGCGATGTTGCGCGCCTGCGGGCAAACAGACAGGTTCGCATACTTGCGGTAGTACACATCGGTCAACGGATTGGTTGGAGGCACCTCGCTCCCGCTGTAGTACATGCCCAGTTTGTCGTCCCCTTTGTTGACGCCCCTCCATATCCCGACGCGAAGGCGCGACTTGCCGGGGTCGATGCCTATGCTGCGATTGCACTGGCCCTTAGACCTGCCGCAGACATGGTTGTACACCCAGGTGAAAAGATCGGCGATGTACGCGCCCTCCGCTTGCGCGTTGTTTACGGCGATCACGGTCGGCTTGTTGGTTTTGGGGTCAATCGGCCCCGCTGCGGCCCTTTCCCCTGTGCTGTAGTTGTCTTCCGTGAAGACCAGCGGCAGGCTGCCGACGCTGCCATGTTGGAGGAAGTCGTACGTCTTCCCGCTGTAGCGGGACGTAGGCGGCGCGTAGTCCTTACCCGTGCCCGACCATGTGCGGGTGAGGATGTCTATGTTGGAGCAAGAGGTACCCGGGCGGATGCGCCTCCCCAGCGCGTCCGTCTTGCGATACTCGTTCCTCCACCAGTAGCCGCCGCTACTGTTGTAGCCGTACGGGTGGACTCCGAGCCCTAGATGGGTCGCGGGCACGGCCGGCCCGGAATACATGGGCACCCCAGGCGGTGGCACATACCCGGCCGGATAGGATGCCTCGGCCTCCGCGATGCCCAGCCCCGCCGCGAAGACGTCCTGGCTATTGTTGTTCCCCGCGTCGCCCGCCTTCGTGCTCTGACACGCGCCCTTGTTGATGTTCGCCGATGGGATAAACATCCCTGCCGTGAGGATGCGGTACCGGGTGTACCCTTTACTCGAGAGCGCCTGCTGCAAGCCGCGCGCGGCGTAAGCGAACACGTCCTCGTAGTGGTACGAGCCATCCGTACTGGTGAAACTCGTACCATCGGTGTAAAGCCCGACCTGACCGGAGCGTTTATCACCCGTCTGCTGGAAATCCGGCTCGTTCCCGATCTCGAAGTAGAGCATGGACGACGTGCCGAAGGAAGTGTTGTCGTGCAGGTAGGTGACCAGATCCTGCACCTGGTTGTACCAGAGCGAGGGCGTGTTCTCATTCGGCTGCGCACAATACCCATTCGCCACCACGTCGATAATCGGGGTGAGGTGGTATGCCTAGGCCGAGGAGAGCATTTGCTTCAAGTTGCCGTCGTCGAAGTAGTCGGCCTGGTGCCCGCTCCCGATCGGCAACGTTCCGGCCGGGTTGAACCTATCGCTCCCCACCAGGTCGAGCTAGGCGCTGTCGTTGGGACGCCGGCGCTCTGGAATTCGGGGCAGGCTAGTAGTCCGTCAAGGCTACTTTAGACGGTTGCCAAGCCTGAACCGAGCGTCGTGCAACTGTCAAAACATTGGCTGACGGACTACTAGCTCTATCCCGAAGCGGATGAAGTCCGCGTTCAAATCGTGGCGCGCCAGGTTGACCCTGAACTGACCGTCACCGCAGACGGAGGCGGTACAACCGGGGGTGTCCTTGTTGGCCTGCGGGACCGGCGCGTTCCCGCCGCCGGCCGACGGGTTCTCCGCCGTGTAACTCCCCGACTCGCCGTAGACGGTCGACGCCCCGTCGTAGTAGGGGTCGGTCGGCGCGTTGTAGGACGACGCGCCCGCCGTCGTCGCCATGGCAGCGTTCGCTGTCACACCACCCGTCGCGCCGCCGTAGGCGATGTCCAGATGGGGGGTCGTGGATGGGTCGCCGCTCCCCGTGCCCGTGGGCAGAGCGAAGCGCACCGGCACCCCGTTGCGCACGAGCGTGAGGCCGCCGTTCGTCGTGCGATCCTGCACCCACTGCCGCACCAGGCTCGTGACGTCCCAACTTTTCAAGCGGGAGGCGGTGCCTCTCTTCACACACAACATCAGTGATATGCGCAAGCATAACACGACGCCCTATCGCTGTCAAAAGGTTTTGAAATTTGCATTTACGCATCAGCGTGAAGCGAAAGCGCCTCGCGAGACTGTCAAAAACCGCACGATGTCTGCGGCCTACCCGCTAGCGGTCCCGACCACGTCCACGGCGAGATATAGCAACGAGCCGTCAGCAATCAGCCGTCAGCATCTTGAGAAGCTGACGGCTGATTGCTGACGGGCATAGTGTGTATTGCCGTGGCGCCAAGGCTAATGTAATGCGACATCCTGGCGCACTTGCACGGGCGTATACATCGTGGCCCAGTTAAATAGCCACGCCATGGCCGTGTAGGGCGTGTTGACGCAACCGTGCGTGCCGGTCGTGTTGGAACCAGGCGTGCCGTCGACGATATTGCTGCCGGGGCCGAAGTAGCTACGCCATGGGGCGTCGTGGATGAAGTAGCCGTTGACCTGGAAGAGCAGCGCGAAGGTGGTCGGCGAGTCGGCGTACCAGAACGGCGACCCCGGCGGGAAGGGTGAGTGGAAGGTGAAGGGCGACTGGCGGTCGATGACCTCGTAATCGCCGATGGGGGTAGGTAGTGCGGGGCCTCCGGTCGTCACGAGCGTCGAGAGCAGCACCTTGTTGCCGTCGAGCGCCCACAGCTTCTGTTGTTTGAGCGAGACGATGATGCGGCGCAGGTCAAGTTGGAGCGAGCCCACGCCTGTTGTGCGCGTGTTGCCCGCCGCGTCGGTCACCGTGGCGCTGAACACGTACGTCCCCGCTGGCAGCGACGCGGCGCGGTCCCACGTCGCGGTGATGGTCTCGCCCGCCTGTACACTTGGGAAATTCCAGACGCGGCGCACCACATTACCCTGGACCGCTTTGATGCTCACATGGCCGGGGGCGTCGAGCGTCGCCGTGATCTGCTCAGGGCCGTCCAGCACGTCGTTATACGGGTTGTTCACGCCTGGTTGCGTGAACCCATCGTTCGTGAAGTCGGGAGCGCTGCTCAGGACGTGTAGCGGGCGCGTGACGCTCCAGCGCGCGCCGACGCGGTTGACCGCCGTGACGCGCAGCAGGTAGCGCCCATTGACCGCGGTCGTGCCTTGCGCGTCTTTGCCGTCCCAATTGACGTGCAGGACGTATCCGGATCGGTGCGGGCTGGTCAAGATCGAGCGCAACACCCTCCCTTTGGTGGTCAGCACGTCGACCGTCACGGCGGACTCTTCGGTGAGCCGCATGCGCACGAGCGGGCGCGTACGGCTGGGGTTAACGGCTCCGCTCGGGACGGAGAGCGCGCGCAGGCGCGGCGTCGTGGTGTCAATGTGGACCGGGATGCGCGCCGGAGGCCCCCAAGAATGAGCATTGTCGAGCGCGCGCACCGAAAAATACCACAGCCCCGACCCATTGGCCCGGACCGTGACGCCTGACGACCAGGTACGCCAACGCGTTAGCGGGTTGTATGAAGCACTGCGCGCGAGCGTAAATGAATAGCCCCGAATGCCGCTCGCATCGACCGGCGGCGACCAGCGCAGGGTCAGCCGGCGTGTGGCGACCCAGTTGCCCGCTCGCGCGGGAGTCGCGAGCGCCAGCGCCGGGGCGGCTGGCGCCGCGAGGTGTACGCGCAGCGCCACAGGGGAGAGCGCGATCCAGCGTGAAGCCGCGCCGCGCGGATCGTAGACGCGCGCCTGCCAGTGGTAGCTCAGGCCGTCGCGCAAGCCCTTGACGTTCACCTTGCCGAGTAGTGGCGCGCCGCCGCTATACGTTAAGGCGGCGCCGCTGGCCGTGGGGCGCCCCGTGAAGGGTTGGGCGACCGGCCGCACCTCGACCTGCGGCTGCAGACGCGCCGCGCCAGCTGGGCTGGACAGCGGGACAAGTAAGGTGACGGCGCGCGCGTTGATCCATGCCCCCGGCGCGAGGCTCCGCATGGCCGGCTCAAGCCCCCCAAGCTGACGCAACGCCAGTGGGGCGTTGGGGGCGCGTAGGAGGACGTGGGCGTGGACCGGCGCGACCGCTCGCGGCGCTTGCAGCGACCGCGCCTGTTGTCCCTGTACCGGCCGCGCACGCTCCACCCGGGGGCGTTCCTGTCCCCGCGCCACGAGCGCACCGCCGCCGAGCCCCGCGTGCGCGAGGAGCGCCCCCGCGCCCACGCAGACGACAACCGCTCCGACGACTCCAACAACCGTTCGCTGTGCTTTCATAAGTTCGTTTCGTCCTGCTAACTAACCGGGGCTTGGTTTCTATGCCATTATCTTAAAAGGAGATCTGTCGCGGCAGTGGGACACACCAGCGCTGTTTGTGGCGCATCACCAGTGTACCATCACGGTCCCATCGCCGTACCCAACCTATGCGTAACGAGACACGGCAGGCGGCTCCCCTCTCCCTGACGCGGGAGAGGGGGTGAGGGTGAGGGCCGTGCGATAGCATCCGGCATCAGACACATGCACTTTCCATACCTCGCGCCACAGTCTACACTGCCCCTTTATAAAGACGCGTGGCGGGGCCGTTTGACTACACCCAAACTCAACGTGTGCGGACTATATCCACACGGCAACGATCCGTATGGCATGCCTATGCTACAATGGCCCTTGATGGAGAGCACGAAAGGATCGTATGTCGGCGACGATGCGCGCGCCCGCACGCCAGGGACAACAAGGACAACAACGCCCTCGTCCGTCCGGCGCGGGCCGTGGCGCCCTCCCCGCCTTCCTGCTTGCCGTCGCGCTCCTGCCGTTCCTACCGCTTTTTATGCCGCGCGACGGCTACACCGTGGCGCCCCTCGCGCCACCCGCGGCGACCCCCCCGGCGCGGCCGCCCGCGGTCATCACCCATACTGTGCGCTACGACCGCTACAGCCTGCTGCTGGACAACCGGCGCGTCGTGCTGTTCGGCGGCGAGTACCAATTCTGGCGCACGCCGTCGCCCGAGCGCTGGCCGGTCGTCCTCGCCGAGATGCGCGCCGCGGGCCTCAACACCGTCTCCGTCGGAGTGAGCTGGCAGTACCACTCACCGGCGCCCGGCGTGTTCGACTTCTCTGGTATCCGCGATCTCGGCCGCTTCCTCGACGACGCGGCGGCGGCCGGGCTCTACGTCATCGCGCGCCCCGGCCCGGCCTACGACGCCGAGTCCAACGCCTCCAACCTGCCCGGCTGGCTCCTGGCGCGCGCGCCTGATCTACGCGCCAACAGCGGCCATGGCTACTGCGGAGCCGGCGCCTACTCGCCCACCTACGCGGCGGCCTACACCGACTGGTACCATCACGTCCTGCCCATCATTGCCGCGCGGCAGTTCACGCGCGGACGCGGCACGGTCGTCGCGCTACAGATTGAGAACGAATACAACCCCGCGTGCGGCAGCGCCCGCTACATGCGCGACCTGCACGACCTGGCCCGCCACGCCGGCGTCACGGTCCCCTTGATCTCCAACAACAATGCGTGTTGCGTGGCCGCCGGGGCCTGGCGCACGCCGGGGGATGGCGGGCAGTCTATCGTCGACATCCCCGCCGAGGACGACTACCCGTGCATGAACCTGTGCACCCCCCTATGGGACAAGACGGCCTTCGTCGCCGTCGACAGCCTGGAGAACCGTATGCGCGCCGCCGGGGTGATCAATGCGCCCGTCGCCGTGGCCGAGCTACAGGGCGGCTACTTCACGGGCTGGGGGCAGCAGTCGTACGGACAGCTCGGCGCCACGCTCGGCCCGGCGTTCTCCGAAGTGCTCGACGGCTCCGTGCTGGGCCAGGGCGCCACGCTGGTCTCCATCTATATGGCGGCAGGGGGCACCTCGTGGGGCTACCTGGGCGGTCCCAATACCGCGACGTCCTACGACTACGCGGCGCCCATCCACGAGTGGGGCGCGCCGGGGCCGGCCTACGCCACGCTCAAGCGCACCGGCATGTTCGTCGACGCCTTCGGCGACCTACTAGGCGCCACGAAGGGCGATGCGTCCGTGACGGCCTCGAACCCGCGTCTGCTCTACGCCACGCGCCAGACGGTCGACGGTCCGCAGCGCGGGGCCCAGTTGATCGTGCTGCGCAACACCGACCCCACGCATAGCAGCGCGACCTCGCTGACCCTGCGCTTACCAGATGGCGACGTCGCCGTGCTGCGGGGTCCAGGGGAGAGCATTGTGCTGCCGCCGCATTCACTACAGCTACTGGTGGCGCGCTACCATCTGGGTCCCTTCGACCTGCGCTACTCGACGAGCCGGCCGCTCACGCACATGACTATCGGCGGGGATGAGATGGCTGTCCTCTACGGCGCGCCCGGCACGGCCGGCGAGACCGCGCTCTCTTTCGACCGGCCACCCGTCATCACGCGCCTCGACGCCGGCGTCGAGGCGCGCTACGACGCCGGCCGCCGCGAGTTGCTGCTGCGCTACCACCACACCGAGGGCGTGCGCTATGTCGTGCTCACTAGCGGAGGCCGTCGGCTCACGCTGCTGCTGACGGGTCCGGACGGAGTGGCGCACATGTGGCGGACCACGACCGCGGCGGGCCCAGCGCTCATCGATGGCCCGTCCATGGTGACGGCGCGCGGCGGGCTGTTGCGGGTACAGACGCCCTTGGGAGCGGCCACGCCGTTGCGCGTGTGGACGGCACGAGGGCTGGCGACGCCGGTTGCCGTTGGGTCCGGCGCGACCGTGCACGCTGGCGTGGCCGCGCCACGGAGGGACGCCTTCGCCATCGTCGATAGTCCAGCAGGGACCAAGACGGGGACGGCGCTGGTACGGCAACGCGACATTGGCTATGACACGTCGACCGGCGCGATCCTCTCCACCCTGACCAGTCCGGCGCCGGTGTTGCGCCTGCCCGCGCTGACGCGCTGGCGCTTCATGCCCGAGAGCCTCGAGTCCCAGCCCTCGTTCAACGACGCGGCGTGGACGCCGGCGACGGAGCGCGCGACCAGCAACCCCAACGTGCCGTCGGCCGACACACTGTTGGCCGACGACTACGGGTACCACTACGGCTTCGTGTGGTACCGTGGCGTGTTCACCGGCACAGGGGCCGAGAACGGCGTGCGGCTGTTTGCCCGCCACAGCTACAGTGTGTGGCTCAACGGGCGCTACCTGGGCAGCTCATCGCTCGACAACGACCGTAAGGACGCTTCGGACGAGCTGTCCGTGGCCGGGCAGCTCCCCACCAACGCGACCTACGCCGATGGCCTGACCTTCCCCATCGCGCCGGGCATGGTCAAGGCCGGCGCGCGCAACACCATCGCCGTTCTCGTGGAAAGCCTCGGCCACAACATCGGGTTTGCCAACGGGCAGCTCGCGCGCTCGCCCATGGGCATCCTCTCGGCGCGGCTGGTCGGCCTCGGCGCCAGCTTCGTCGCCCCCGCCATCGCCTGGAAGCTGCGCGGCGACAATGGGGCGACGCCGCTCAACGCCAGCGGGCTCTACGGCGAGCGCAACGGTTGGTACCGTGCGGGCTTCGACGACGCGGCATGGCCTACCGTGACCACGCCGGACGACTGGGCCGCGCACGGCCTGCGCCTGCAAGGGATCGGCTGGTACCGTACGTCGTTCAATCTGGACCTGCCGGCGAGCGCCGACGCGCCCCTGGGGCTCACCATTCCGCACGCCTCGGACAAAGTGCTGATCTGGCTCAATGGCCTGCTCGTCGGCCAGTACTGGGAGCAGGCCGGTCCGCAGCACACCTTTTACCTCCCAGCCGGCCTGCTGCGCGAGCACGGCCGCAACACGCTGGCCCTCGCCGTGTGGAACCGCGGCCACGACGGCGGTCTCACCGGCGGCGTTTCGCTGCAATCCTATACTGTCAATGCCCAGGCTATCTTGCGGGCCAGCCATGGATAAGGCGGCGCCTCGATCGGGCTCCCTGCACCGCTGCTTGTTTGCTACTCTATTGGTAGGCGGACCTCGTGCTGGCCCGTCACTCTGCTGATGGCGTGGTGTCGTCACGAGGCTCGGAATAGGAGGTGTCATGGCGCTCTATCAGCATATCCCCCATCCGCACATCGCCGCGCGTCAACGGCAAGGACCGGTCATGACCGCCGATGAGCACATTGGCTTTAACGGGAAGGTCGCCCTTGCCTTGACCACGGCCGTGGGCACCATGTGGTGTGCCTACATCTTCGCCATCCTCGCTTTGATCGTCGTGCCGCAAGCCATCCAGGGTGGGTTGCTCACCTTTGTCCAGTGGGTCAGCCAGACCTTCATTCAGCTAGTGATGCTTTCCGTGATCGTGGTCGGCCAGAACATACTAGTAGTCCGTCATCCGTCTTTTTGACAGTTGATCGTTGCATGGGGCATCCTCTTAACAAGGGTTGTGCGTGGACACAGGCGAGGAGGATGCGCCATGAATAAGAAGTATATCGTGACCCTG
>JAABUJ010002294.1_pt1 | contig 24215 bp, 24 predicted proteins | sample 5559131 | NCBI WGS metagenome assembly JAABUJ01 (sample SAMN10711875, study PRJNA513366) | rock metagenome | isolation source: Antarctica rocks | place: Antarctica: Victoria Land, Mt New Zealand nord | collected 2016-01-07
ATCTACCGGTTAACCCTAAGGTTCACTGAACTTCCGTTCACTGAACATAGTGCCTGGATCCCCTCTTATATCACAAGCTCTAACCCCTAGACCCTATATCAGAGGAATCTCCGATCGGGACGTAACATCTTTCTATCTCAGTCAACTCTTATAATGACTGTTATTTCTTTTCTCTTATTACTGTCTTACAGTTTAACAAGATTCTTCATTTTCTATTAATCATTTATGTCTTTAAGAATACAGTGATCACAACATTCTTCTTTACAGTTAAACAGTTGATCTTGATTTTTATTCAGTGTTTATAATAAGAGTATTTTCTTTCATTACAGTATTTCTTAATCACTGCTGACTGCTTAAGATCTTAAATTCTTTACATAAAGCTCTTTTTTTTCTTATTTAATTTGAAGACATTTAAGTTCTTATTCATCAATTTCTCATTTAAATATACTGTGTGAGACACAGTATATTGTATGAATGATATTGAATTTTTATTGATAGCAATATTGAGATTGAGAATCTTAATGAGATCATCATTAAAATTCAGTAAATAGACTGATGTGAATACTGATATGAGCACTGATTTTTATGTTACAGAAGACTTCTTCTGTAAAGAAGAAGTTTTTGCAAGAATCTTTTGTTTTGTCATAGTGATGATGATGATGATGATGTTGAGAAAGGCAGTGAGATCAATTTTGTGAATGATGATTAGAAAAGAAAGAATTTAGACAAATTTTACTGTTTATTTTCTACAAATTCTTGCTATGTGCTCCTTGGAGCCAACATTCTAGGAATAGCTGTAAGGCAACTTGACGTTGACCAAAAGTCCAGTGCTTTTGATTCACTGCGGCAGGACCTTCCTAGTCAAACCACGATCAGACGCAACATGCCTTGAAGAACATACCTTAGAGCTCCTCAGGGCGAACTTCACAATCACATACCTATTTACTGTTGCAACAATGCGACGGAATCAGATCCGGTCACCAAGCAGCCTCAGCACAAAAGCAATGCGTTGACGGAGTTATGCGCCACTAATCCCCGACTTGCTACAGTACACCCTCCTCACAATGTCCGTGACGGTGAAGCAAATCAATGGCGATAGTACTTTCTTACTCACCTTTGCCCCTTCCAATACAGCTGCCTCGTCGCCAGGCTTGACGTCGTCATCCGCCAGCTTCTCCATCCTCACCGATCCTTGGCTCACTGGACCCTGTCAGATCTGGCATTCGAAATTCTCACTCACGCATCGTACCACCCAATCCTTGGTTCAGCACCTGTCCGAACTAAAACCGGATATCATCCTGATCAGCCAAGACAAACCGGACCATTGCCATGAAGCCACCCTGCGCCAGCTACCACCTGGTCTTGCAAATACCATCATCCTCGCCGAACCGGCAGCTGCCAAGAAGATCCGAGGATGGAAATACTTCGACCCAGATCGGGTACTCGCCTTGACCACCTTCTCCGACTCAGCTCCTGACACCATCACCCGCTTCGCCATTCCCGCCTCTGTTTCCACCGGAAACCCCGGCGAAATCACAGTCGCATACATCCCCGCGAAGCGCGACGTGACCGGCTTACACAACGCCATCGGCATCACATACCGCCCGCCCCGCCGACCCCCGTCTCCCGCCTTCCCCTCAACAGCCAACCTCCCACCCACCCCACCGGACTCATCCCACTCCTCCAGCCCATCGACCTCCAAACTCCCACTCCCGATCCTCGACCGACCACGGCCGCTGAGCATCATCTACTCGCCCCACGGCGTCACCTACGCCCACATCAAGCCCTACGCCATCTCCCACCTCGTCCGCGAAGCGGCGCTGCCGCTGACCGCCCTCCTACACTCCTTCGACCGCGTGCAGAATCCCTGGTGGCTCGGCGGCAACATCAGCGCCGGCTTTCCTGGCGGGCTCCGCATCGCGCAGAACCTTCTGGCCCGAGCTTGGATCAGCGCGCACGACGAAGAGAAGGAGAATTCTGGGATCGGGGTTAGTAGTGCTAAGACGAGGAAGTATAGTGTTGACGAGGTGCGGTCGATGGTGGAGAAGGTCAATACGAATGTTAAGACCGAGGTGAGGATGCTGCATGTCGGGGAGGAGATGGTGTTGAAGGCGGGTTGAGGCAGTCGCACAGGGCATGCACGAATGGGCAGGTAAAAAGAATTGGTCCTGAAGGAGGAGGTTTTCAATGCAGGCGTACGCGGCAACTCTGGTCAGGGCGTGGTGGGCTTGGCTAGATGATGGATGATCTTAAGAGCATGGATATGGACGTGCGACGATATCGGAACTCAGCATGGCGTTTTCGGCGTGTGGGAAACATGGTGAGGCAGGCTTTGACACGCGCTATGGCGTTGCGCTGGCTCGGGAGATGCTCCAAGCGCCTCAGATACACATGGGCGACGGCGACAACGTTTCCAGCACGCAAAAACCCTTGCGGCGCTTTCTCGAGCAGTCAGGGGCAAGGACATACGGCCTGCCGGTCACGCGCTCTCTTCAGGCGTCCGACTTCGAGCTGAGATACATACCCTCGATGAAGCGGGGCGGGAAACCGTACATAGGTGATGAAAATAGCAGGATATGAAAATCCAAACGACCTCGTAATTGAATGTTGCAGGTCATGCTACCTCTAAGCTACGTGACTCCGTCCAGCACCTTGGCCTCCCTACCTTAACAGGTAGAGTAGAGGACCGTAAGCATGCACCCTACTACACTGTGCCTCTATATCAGTCTCGACCCAGGGTAGATCTTACAGCTTGTGCCGTAAGGTAAACAGACTCGTACCACCTCTTGGCGTTCATGATATGGACCTCGCTATCTGTCGGGTACGATACGAGATAAGCTCTCCCTGGACCGAGGATCGACCGAAGGGACTCGTGGCGCAACGCTTGCTGTTGCTGCGATCACTGCTGCGATACAAGGCAGGCGCGGTGGAAGTACTTGAGTAAGAACATGGTATTTATATATAATGACAACCCTCTATCTACACTCTATACAATCCGACACTGCGTCGAGAGCCCCTCTTGACCTCCAACGAGCGCAAAGCGCACAAAAGCCACCGCTGTGGCGCCACAACAGATCCGGTAAATATCCTGGAGATCCGAGATGAGGTCCTTATATTCTTACAAGATTTGCCTGAAACCAAAAATCTATCCTTCCAACCTGAACAGAAACTCACCTTGCCAACGTTGCCCAAAAGCGCACACCTAGATCTGTGATATCCGCTCACCAACCAAATTGCTCGGTATGCAAGTCGATGCTCGGTCCCGACGAGCTGATACACGCCGCCGCCGCCTGTCGGGCATCATGCATCAAGGAACTCGGGCCACAAGCGACGACACAGACCCTGTCATGCTGGCCCACACCTTGTGTAGCCTCTTTGACTATGCCTGCGATGTTTGGACGACCGAATTGGATGTCGAGTGGACGGGCTGAAGGTACTACCGTGGTAGGGTACAGCTTTCCGTCTGCGGCGTCGTGGGTAGTAGGAGAGAGTAAGGTTAGTGGTATGTTGTTAGAACCAAAGAGAACCGGTCGCGGGTATTTTGGCTCGCCAATGGATCGGGTGGTGTGAAGGACCAGGTTAACGAGGGGTGAGGACTGGAGGGTGTCAAGTTGCTTTGGGAACCAAGATAGCTGTGCTGTTGCATCATGTCAGTCCGTGGGTTGTCAACTAGGGGGGTGAAAGACTTACACTGCTCTCTAACGACCCAGACGAACTCGATCGTTTTCCGCGAATTGGCAGTGAGCCTTTTTAGCAGATCCATCGCTACGGCAAAAGTATAGGTTGCACCGCTGCCGCCTGCGATGACGACTAGCTTCTCGCATCTGCTAAAGTCTGGTACAGTCCCGTAGGGGCCATCGACGCCTGCCTTTAATCTAGCCCCAGGTTCCTCGACGGCATAGGCACGTAGATCTCTCGTGAAACCGTCCCGAGCTGCGACGACGAACTCGAGCGGATCCGCAAAGACGATGGTGAACGGATGGGTCTGGAGATGGCTAATCTGGGGAACCCAGAGGCGTGCATAGGCACCTGGCTGTCCTCTGGTCAGGGGGCGAGCCAGCACAACACGGACACCCCCGTCCGGCAACGCCGTCAGAGTGGCGTAGTTCCCACGACTGGAGAGGGCCATTCTGGCAGCTCTGATTATTTTGTCGGGAACCCACAAAGCGGCAGAGAGGAGTATGATAATGAGAGTGCGAGTCGAAAAATCCGGCCGATGTTTGCCCATTCCGACGAGGACGACCAGCGCCATGACGACGTGGATGATGTAGAACGCCTCATACCGGCGTTTGCGAAGGGACAGAGATGTCCAGAGTATGATTAGCGTTGCAAACATGGCCCAGATACCGGCTATCTGGAGGGGATCGTAGAGGTTGAAGAGCTCATTCTGGTTTGCTCTGGCGATTATGAAGATACTACACACTTATGTCAGGGGGTTCAAGCGTTAAGAGGAGCAGAGACATCCGTACATGGTATGGAGGAAAGACTCAAATACGGTGGTGTAGCCAGCAATCTGGTGGAGAAAGTTGAGGCGCTCGAAGCTGTATCCGGTAAGTTGTCCCAAAGGAGTGTTTTTCAGCGCCAGGGTGAAGAGCAGGGCAATGTTCAATGTAGCCAACCTGTATTACCGTAGATATATGTCAGCAGTTGGACAGATTAAAAGACAGAGGACAAGCACTTACCATCCCAGGCGCCTCCCAAAGTTGCTGAGCAAGTCCCAGCTCAGGTTTGTGAATAAGAGTATGATGTTGACGGCAACATATACCACTACAATTGTGCCGTGGCCTGCAGAGGGAAATCCGGGGATCTTTTGGACTGTAAAGCGCTGGATGAGTCTGACTGGGGCATCAGCAAGCCTTCTATATCACGAGGACTCCCACATCTACCTCAAACCAGCAACAGGTACTCGTGCAGCCATGAACCGGGACTTCGAGCCATAGCCATTGAAGAAGTGCCTCAACCAATGTCCCACCGTGAAAAGAACCACAAGCCCTGCCATTGCAGCGGCAAAGTAATAGCAAGTCTTCACATTGAGAGGATCTACATTGAGACCGATATCGAATGGAGGACCAGAATCCGGCGGGATAGGGGTTGCCATGATGCCAGGCAATGCCGATGAGGTGTGTTACTGTCGATAAGCAGCGGGACCAAACACGCCTTCACAGGGCTCAAGATCTGACATTGTCATGGAATTGCTCAACATGCCAGCCTTGCCAGCCCTAACATCAGTCTCCAGTGCAGGAAGTTCGATTCAAGCAACGAGATTGAATAAGTGAAAACTACAGCTATTCTTAGAATGTTGGCTCCAAGAGGCACATAGCAAGAATTTGTAGAAAATAAACAGTAAAATCTGTTTAAATTTTCTTTTCTCTAATCATCATTTATGAAATTGATCTCACTGTCTTCCTCAACATCATCATCATCATTATCACTATGACAAAATAAAAGATTCTTGCAAAGACTTCTTCTGTAAAGAAGAAGTCTTCTGTAATGCAAGAATCAGTGTTTATATCAATATTTACATCAGTCTATTTATTGAATCTTGATAATGATCTTATTAAAATTCTTAATCTTAATGTTGCTGTCAATAAAGATTCAGTGTCATTCATACAATATATTGTGTTTTATATAATATATTTAAACAGAAAATTAATAAATGAGAACTTAAATGTCTTTAAATTGAATAAGAAAGAAAAAAGCTTTATATAAAGAATTTAAGATCTTAAGCAGTCAGCAGCAATTAAGAAATACTGTAATGAGAGAAAATACTTTTATTATAGACATTGAATAAAAATTAAAATTAATTATTTAACTGCAAAAAAGAATGCTGTGATCACTGTAACTTTTAAAGACATAAATGACTGACAAAAAGTAAAGAATTTTGTTAAACTATAAAACAATAATAAAAAAAAAGAAATAATAATCATTATAAGAGCTGACTGAGATAGAAAAACAGCAGAGAATATCATTACAGTAAGTAAAAAGTCAGTAAAGAAAGAAGTTATAAAAAAGAAAAACAAATTTAAGTATTAAATATAAATTTATCTTCTTTCTTCATTGATTTTTAATGTTTTTGCTAATAAATATCAGAGAACAGCTATTATGATATATAAGAAGAATGCAGATTAATGTGTAAAGACTTTAAAGAATATTAATTATACATTAAATGTTATTGTTATTCATTATTAATGTAATGACAAAATATATCTTAACTATGATCAACACTGTCTTTTTTACAACAGCATTCATAAGATTCTCAACTCTGCAGCTATTTAAATGTGAGCAAAGACTGTTAATAAAAATGAAATAATAATTTATACATCATTCATCAGCATAAAGATCATGTCAGCTGATCAGTTAAAGAAGAAAATCTTATTATTAATTATATTGTCTTTCTTTTTTCTCATGTTATCAATATTCACAACATCTTCATCATCTCATCTCATTCAAATTTACACTTTCTCATCAGCATCAATGTCAACATCAAAAATCTCTATTTTTACAGTTTCTTTTAATGATGTTAAGATTATATTAAAACTACTAACTTCATTAATTATAATATTACAGCATTTTTTTTCTTCTTTATAATCTTTACAGTCTTTACAATCTTTACATTATGTTTTATATATCTTAACTCAATATTCTTCTTCTTCATCTTCTTCTTAACTGCTTTCTTCACAGTTCATATCTTCACTGTCTTCTTCATTATCTTTATTATCTTTATTATCTTTATTATCTTCATCACAAGCTTCACAATCTTCACAAAAAACACATTTTATTATATCTTTATTAACACTGTCTGCAGTATTACTTGTCAGCAGTTTACTTAACTTAAGCATTAATTCTAAAACATAACTGCAAAACTTCTTCATTTAATTTGAGTGAAAATACTTTATTTTGAAGACATAATTGATGAATTATTGTGATATTCTTTTAAAAGAGAAATATAATTTATAGAGTATACAGCTAATCACTAAGTAGACATAAAGAAAGTTAAGCATTTCAGTTAATTTTAAATGATGATTAAAGAAAGTTTTATATTTATATTAAAAGAAAAAAAGATATGTAATAATTACAGAAGTTTATTTTACAGAGATTTATGATTTTAAGAAGAAGTAGAAAGCATTGTAAGTGTTAAAGATAATGAGAAATAATAATTAATTCATTATAATAATATATTTATGTATAATTAATAAAGCTATTTCAAAAATGTCTCTCTGAATTGTCTTTCATCTTATACTTCTGTATAATTATATGAATAAATGCTAAAAACTTATTTTTAAATTTCTTCATCAATGTCTTATATTTTCACATTCATGTCTTTAGCTCACTAAACAACTTCTTGATAAAGTTATAGTTTAATAAATAAAAAGAAAGAAATGCAAAAACAACATTAATCTTATAATACATAGCTGTAAGCTTCTGTCACTGAGATTAACAATAGCAATAATAAAAATACTTATATTAATATAAAGACTTATCTCTGAATGATGTATTTCACAATTATTTATGTATAGAACACTGCATGACTCTGAAAATTGCTTATATAAAGATAAAATTTTCTTTTAAATAAAAATATTAAACATTTTCTTGTTCATCTCTTTCTCATAGATCTTTTAAGCAATATAATCATCAATTATATATACTGAAAAATTACTGTAATGCTTTTCTTTTTAAAAGAACTTCTTTATGACTGCTTACTTTCTTATAACAGCTCAGTTAAACTTTCTGTCTGCAATATAAAGATTGACAACACTTTTATTAACAAAAATTAGCTAATTAGCATATTAGCTACTTAACTGCATCATTTAGTTGTTATAGATCTTTTAAAAACATTTAATGATTTATTTTTAACATTAAAAATCATTTTCTTAGTAACAATAACAGTAATAAGAGAATGCTTATCTGCTTTTTTAATTAATCAATTTATTTAATAATGAGACTGACAGTATTAATGCTGATCTGAATCTCATATTTATATTAAATATATCTTTATATCTCATTCAAATATGCTGTAAATCAATTCTTAAGAAAATTAAGTATTTTCTATATTAATTATTAATAAATCAGATTTCTCTCTCTAAATTAAAATCTATCTCTGTCATAGTAACTGTAAATAGTCTTGATGCTCTTAATTTAAATAATTTAAGTACAGTAATTAATTTTTAATTTTATAGATTTCTTCACATTTTCTCAATATACTTTTAACTATATTCTGTAATCTTTGCTATGATCTTAAGTGATATTTTACACTTTAGATTCATTTATATATTGTCTTTAATGTTGTAATTAAGATTATAAGAATGCCTCATAGTGATAGTGATGACAGTGATATTAAGAAAGACAGTGAGATCAATTTTATAAATGATGATTAGAGAAAAGAAAATTTAAATAGATTTTACTGTTTATTTTCTATAAATTCTTGCTATGTACCTCTTAAAGTCAACATTCTAAGAATAGCTGTAATGTTAGTGTCTTAATTGATGAGAAGAAGAAGTTTTAATTTGAAAAGTGAAAAGAAGCAGAAATAGTAAATAGACTGTTAACTTAAGGTAAATACTGAATTAAGACAAATCTCTTGATTCTAATAAGCATCTTTTGTAACTGAAGATCATATTAATATATCTTAAAATCACAGTAGAATCTTTAGAGCACACTTGAAAGACAAGACTCAGTAATGTAATTGTTACTTAGTTAAGTCAGTCACTCAGTTAAGTTACCTCACTGTTACTTAATTAATTCTTGTTAAAACACCTTGAATTATTGAGATTATCATCTCTCTAAATTAACTACATGAAAACTGAATTATTCATGAGCATTTTCTTTCAGATTAGCTTCACAAATTCAACTTTGTCTTTTAATGCATAATATTTAGCTATTTTATCAGTCAATTTCTTTATCTTCTGCATCATAGCTCTATTCTTGTCAACAATAAGAACTTAAGCATTTTCAACATTCTTTTGTGACTACTTCTTTCACTGTTGCTTTTACTTGTTAAGCAGCTTCTAATTAATTTATTATAAAACTATTTTATTTATTACAGCTGTCAGAGCTGTGTCTTTTAGATTTAAGATATATATATATAATAATGATGTTATATTTACTATGATCTCATTTATAAACTGATTGATTCAGATTGCTGTATTAAATGTGACAGTAATGTTGACTTGAACTTCATTGAAATTCATAAAGAAGATATAGAGTAAGATCTTTAATTAAGATAATTTTGAAATAATAATGAAAGAATTAAATAGAATAAGATCTATATCTCATTATGTATTTAGAATGTTCTGAATTGTAATTGCTGTTGATTTAGTCTTTTAATAGTAGTGTAGAAAGTTCAGCTTATTGATATTAATAACTTTATAATGTAAATAAGTATAAATATACTTTTTATAGATCTTGCTCAATGACTCAAAGACTTCAACATTTAATGATTGCAGCAAATGAATTAAATGTAAAGAAAGACATAAAGTTACAATACTGTGATTACAGTAGTACTGAATAAAGTCAGTAAAGATATAACTTTTGTAATCATTTAACATTAATAATTAATGAGTGTCTTAAGTCTAAATCTTAATGTGTAAATTAAAGATCTTAAGTCACTGAAGCTTTATTGCATTAATAGTTCAGTCATTATCACTGATTTATAGAATAGTTTAATCATTCTTAATAAAGTTTAATTATATTTGCTGTATTAGCTTGCTCTTGAAAATGAAGTAGAATGAAAGAATGATATTATTAAATAATATATACTCAATAAGAAACACTCAGTTCTGATTATCAGTCTAAACACTGAAAGCTTGTGCTTTTGTATGTTATACTAGAACTTTAAAGCTGTTTGTAATGTTCATTGCAAATTTCTTTTTATTCATGTTATATATGTTCAAATTCAAAATATCATGCTGAATTCACATAAAATTGTATAAATTAAATCATTTTTAAATAGTTTTAAGATTTCTGACATTCTTTTAATTTTAATTGAGATTGCAGCTATACTGTGTCTTAAAGTCTGAATGTTAACACAAAAAATTCTTATATCAATGTTGTTTTAAAGAATTCAGATCATCTTTGATTGTCATTAAATGCTTTATCATAAATTTCAGCTATTCAATTCATAAAGATCATTCTTAAGCTGTTATAGTATTGATTCATTAAATTAAAGCATTCTTCTCATACATTGATAATCATTGTTGATCTATCTGAAAAATCTTTACTGATTGTCTTTCTTTTTAATGAGCTTATAGAATAGATCAAGATAGATTATAGATTTAAGCAATCTCATAAAGAGAAATTGATGAATCATTGTTTAAATCAGCTAAGACAAGACTATATTGTGTGAAAATATCAGAAATTGACTTAATTGATTCATCTGAGATCATTGTGGATGTGTGATGATGATGAGGTGGACAACAATGTTGATGAGGATGTTTGTGGCTAATGGGGTGGCTCAACTGGGTGGCTGGCTCGACTGGGTGGCGATTACGTTAAGGTGGACAGATACAGATTGATGCCTTTCCATTCGATTTTCTTCTCCGCTCTTCGCCATAGGTTATTCACAGGTTCTTTCATTAGTGCTCTGCTCTGCTCTGCTCTAGACGCTATGGATCCGTGACTGAGGGTTTTGGCTTTCATGGAGATATCATTTAATGTTCCGCTACTGCGCCTCTCCGCCCTACTCCGTGGTCATGCAGTGGAGGCGCTGTTATCCTTCCGCCCGGTCGCGTGCAATACAATCTGTGTTCTTGACGTCTGCTTCTATATCTGAATTCATGAGCTTGAGCTCGATGTCATATTCAAGGATGTACATTTATACGGTACAATGCACTCTAGGAACTCGGGAAACGAAACACTGCCGTTTTCATCTAACAATCTTGCCCCACCAGTCCAAAAGTAGATGTATCCGACATCTCGTGGACTGTGAATGCATCGGCAGTTGCTGGGGAAGTGAAAGATTTCTTTGAAACACGACCTTTGTGGCGATGCTAAGAAGCGACCATGTTGCCGGCAGATGGACTCAAATCTGGCCAGTGTTGTTCTGATATCTATATCAGGTTGAATCCCCACCGTGCTCTCAGTGCCGATCGCATCAGTCTCCGAATCCATCTCCCTTCGATCGGTCATCACCATGCCTCAACAGCGCAATGGCTCCTGGAGCAATGCACTTCTGCTTTGGGGCCTGGCAACAGTTGCCCTCTCTCCTCTCTGTGCCAGCTCTCCCACCCCCGGCGCAACAAAGGCTTCGCCGAAAGTGGAAGCAAATTCGAAACCGGTGGTACAGTCGCCTGTTACATTCCATGGATTCTCTTCCACTTTCGCTGACCAACTAGCAGTGGGAACCAACGTGTAACGTGCCGATGCCGCCACGGTACGGAAGTGATGGAAGACCCAATTACTATGTCGGCGGTGGCTGGGACATGTGGCAGGAGTTCCAGCACCCACCAGCCATAACGACCATGACAAGCTTCTGCACGTCCGCTCGAGGCGTGCAATGTGTCTGTAGAGAATATGGGGGAATGGGTCTGGTCGATTGCGGCGGCCCTTTGGGCGCGCATTTTCCAGCCGCGATGCAGTGCCTGTTCGACTGTCGTTGTGATCATTTGAAGCTTCCGGTTCAGGAGCCGGAGTTTCTTCCGTTCCATGTCATGGAACAAGACCTTCCCCCTGAATTGAGGAAACCTTCCGCCTAAATTGATGATTATGCAGAATTCGCCCAAGAAACCATTCAAAAATAAGGCATGTTCAAGCTTGGTGGTTCAATTGTCGCCATGTCCTGCCATGCTGATCTCTACCTTGCAGTCGAACTCACCTTTCGTCCTGGAGGCTCGATCCTGCAGTGGCTTCGACGACGGTGGTTTGGGACGTTCAGTGGTCGGTCGTGATGTTTTAAATCCGTGTATATATCTAAAGCATGTATCTATGTTCATAACCAAAAGCGATTCAGCCCCCAAAACCTATCATTGTTCTCAACACCTCTTGACTGTTGGTTGCCATTGGTGTAAATCTTAGATCCATCAGAGTAAAGAGCTACTGTACTGTAGCTGCCGAAGGTGGCACAAAACAACTCACCTATCAATTTAATTCCGCGTATCCACCGACGTGTCAACCACAACACCCATGTTCACAACAACCAATTTCATATGACCAGAGCAAACCACCTCCAACAATGTTCGGCGCACTAAACCGCTTCATATCCCGACTGGACTCGGACTCTCCCTCACGAGATGCCGACGGCCACGGTGCATTCGGTTTCCAAGTATTACGCAACAAAAACGACGAGATACCGATCGAGCCGTGGTTCGACTTCATCGTCGGCATCAACGGCCGCCAAATCGTACCACCCCCCCCTCCCCCCGACCTACACCCCCAACCTCCCCGCTCTAACTCCCCGTCCACCAGGATGACCCCGACGCCACCCTCTTCGCAACCGAAATCCGCAACTGCGCCGGCTCAGCCGTTACCCTCACCATCTGGAGCGCCAAGGTACCCCTTCCCCCCCCGACCCTCCCCCCCCCCTAGCCCAAAGAACCCCACCACTAACCCCCCATCTCCACCCCACGCAGGGCCAACAAACCCACACCCACTCCATCCCCGTCCCCCTCACAACCCACACCCTCGGCCTAACCCTGCAATGGACCCCCCTGTCCAGCACCGAAGACGTCTGGCACATCCTCGACGTCCTGCCACACTCGCCCGCCTCCGCCGCCGGCCTGCTCCCCTACGCCGACTACATCATCGGCACCCCCTCCGGCATCGTCCGCGGCGACGCCGGCCTCGCCGAGCTCGTCGACGACCACCACGCCCGCCCCCTCCGCCTCTACGTCTACAATGCCGAGTACGACGTCGCGCGTCTCGTCACCATCACCCCGAGCCGCGCCTGGGGCGGGAGTGGCGCCCTGGGTTGCGTGCTGGGGTTTGGGGCCCTGCATCGCCTGCCGGCGCCGTTGGCTGAGCCGATGCAGGCGCCTGGTGAGATGCTGTTTGAGGCGGGGAGGCGGGGTGGGGAGGGTCGATACGGAGGCGCGGAGGAGGAGGACGAGGCTAAGGCGAGCCGAGAGCGGCCGCGGTCGGAACAGGCCGGCGCCGACGGTGCGTTCCTCGTCCCGGCGGAAATGGCGGCGCCGCCCCCGTTGCCTGGCGTCCCTGCTTCGTCCTCGGTGCCGTCGCCTTTCCCCTTCGTTTCTACACCTGCGTCTGCGCCAGCGATGAATGCTGCAACGACGGCCCGCACGGGGTCGTCGACGCGGAAGGCGCGCCACGCTGCGGTTAGTCCGAGTAGGGCGTTTGACGAGTATTTCGAGGAGGGCGAGCGGCGGAGCAAGGAGGTGGATTTCGTCCCTTCGACGGCGGGTGCGAAGGGGTCGGGTGCGTTGCCGCCGCCGCCGAAGCCGCCGCCGAAGATGGGGCCTGGGACTGGGACTGGTGATGGTGCTGGTGCTGGTGCTGGTGCTGGTGGTCCACCGTCGGGGGGAGTGGGAAGGAGCGCGAGTCCGGCGGTGGGGTTGGATGGGGAGGGGACGTGAGAGGTGTGGAGGGGACGTCGAGATGAGACGGAGGGGAAAGGGCTTGTTCGGCATTCATGGAAGCTTCACTTAGAAAGCGTGGTTTGACATGGAGTAGATCTATCTGGCGTGCTGGCCTGTGGGAGGGCGTTCGTACAGTCATCAGGTCGAACGAAGCTACCAATCGAATGCATTGCAGAATCCATCCCATTCAATCGATACTAGTACATGACGTTCAACCGCATCAGATGAATTTTCGTAATAACAATCGAAAGAGTTACAGTCCCACGGATCCCCCCTTTTCCCATTGAACCCTAGCACCATCCGCATCCACCCACCCACCTACTCACACAGTATACCAAGCCCACATACCCAGACCTACAGTTCATCGTGCTCCACCCCATCACTGTCCGTATCCGCCACCGCAGTCTTGACCGCCTCCGCCGCCTCGCTCACCACGCTCTTGACCTTGGACCCCACACCCTCAGTCGCCTTCTCCTTGGCCTTCTCGCCGGCCGACTTGGCCTTCTCGGTCGCGGCGGGCGCCTGCTTGCCCATCTCCTCGGCATCCGGCATCTCAGCCTCCTCGGTGTCGTTGGCGACGTAGGCGTCGACCTTGTGCTTGCCGTTCTCCTTGACGAAGGTGGCGAGGTCCTCGACGGTGCGCGAGCCCGAGTACGTGATGGGGTCGGACTTGGCGCCGGCGGGGAAGAGTTTGATGGTGGGGAAGCCGGCGACCTCGTCGGGAACGTCGTTGGTGGTCGCGTCGACTTTGGCGATGGTCACTTGCTTCGAGTAGGTCGGGTCGTTGAAGTAGAAGGCGGCTAATTCTTCGTACTTGGGTGCAAGACTGTTCTTGCGGTCAGCTTGCTTGTGGAGGATGGGTTTCGAGTGAGGAGTGGAGAACGTACGCTTTGCAGTGGCCGCACCATGGGGCGTAGAACTCGACCAGGACGTCCTTGTCCTCGTCCATGACGATGTCGTTGTAGTTGTGCGCCACAATCACATGTACGGGCCCGTCTTGCTTCTCAGGAATGGGCTCGGACTTGACGCTTGGCTGGATCTTGCCGTCGACGAAGTCCTGGACGAACTTGCCAATCTCCTTCGCGGTGAGCTTCTTCTTCTGATCGAGCGGGAACTTCTGGTTCTTGACCGTCTCCTGGATGGCGAAGGCGGGCCACTTGTCAACCTCGAGGTTCAGGTTGCCGGCATGGGAGCCAAACGCCTTCGCGTCGATGACTGCGAAGTTGATGGCACCCTTGTGTTTCTGTGCGATGTCTTTCAGCGACGCGGCGAACTCCGTACGCTCCTCAGGGGTCTCGGCGAAGATGTACGCAAGGGGGATGCCGGCCTATTCCGAAAATGATCAGCTTCGCCAAGGTAGGTGAGAATGTTGCAGAACTACTCACGCCCATGTAACCAGCGTATGTCTCCGGACCAACTTCCCCAATCAACGGGACGGATGCCGTCTTGGCAAACTTCTCAATCGCAGCCTTGTCGAATTTCTCCATGAAGGTGTTTTTGCCCTCATCGAAAGATTTATACAGTACAATAGACGGTTGCTTGACGCCTTCGGCCTTTGCCAAAGCGGCATCGCTGGTTGCACCGAAGAGGTACGTATCCCGGTGTATTTCGGCAACCTCGCTGAAGGTGGCGTTTGATGATTTGTCATCGGCGGCGAAGTAGGCGACCAGAACGACCTTGTCTGCCGTCTTGAACTCCTCGAGAGTATCCTTGGTAAGGATAGAGACAGAGGGCAGCAGCTGCTTGGTCATGTATGACACAATGCTAGATTGATCTGTCAGTCACCCCTCCCGCGAGCTAACGTGGGGCTACTCACGCAGGTGCTTTCCTTTGCCCGCCGTAGGGTGTGACATTATCCGGTCCCCGGAAGACCTTTACTGTCGGATATCCCTCAACGCCGTAGTCTTTGCAAAGCTCGACTTCTTCTGTGCAGTCGACCTTGACTAATGCAATGTCTTTCTCTTTAAGTGTGGTGGCGGCTTCCTCATACTCCGGGGCGAGTGCTTTGCAATGCCCACACCACGGTGCAAAGAACTCGGCCAGGACGAGGTCGTGTGACTTGATGAAGTCATCGAAGGTGTCCTTCTTCAAGTCGTGGACGTCGGAGGCCGCTGCTACGGCGGCAGCTCCCACGAGGCCAAGGGCAACGCTCCTGAAATTACGCATGGTGATGCTCGTGAAAAGGAGATTGAAAGCAGTAAGAAGGACAGGAAGTACTACGACTCTTGGCGAAAGAAAAGGGTCTTGGAAGATGATGTGGAAATGGGAGATGTGGTCTGAAGAAGGGGGTCGTGGAAGCGGAGATAGGTCGTAGTTATAAATCTCCAAAGGGGCCGCCGGCCTGCTCAGGACAGCTTTCATCTTCGCTAACTAACCGTTAGTCACTTTCCATTTTGGTATGCAGACGGGAGCTACACCCATGATTACATAATTGATTACATAATTAATTGAAGATGGGTTGAGACGGCGGGGAAATAATCAGCCACTCGTCACTCTTGACGCTGTGACCAGACCTGGAGTGGAAGGGAAAGAAGCCCAGGGGTCAACAGCTGGACCCTTGGCTGACCTTTGACCACATCATATGTAAAGCAAGCTGTTGAAAATGCCCGACAATGTTGCATATCTCTGGCGCGGCAGTCCATGAAACGCAGCTGCGACTCCGCCTCCGCCTCCGCCTCGAACGCAGGAGGCTTTCTAGAAGCACAGCCTCTACCTCAGCGGACAGATATACGATGTTCTCCATGCTTGGCTAGGAATACCTGAATCCGAAGCACAGGTAGCTATGGCTTCTAGCTACTCCTACAGTTTCAGCTTCCTCTGTTTCGAACCACCACATTGGCCAAGTTTCAAGCTCAGATCGACAACAGAGCTTCGGAGCTTCATACCCAGTACGGTACCAACGATATTGAACTCGATGGCGATGTAAGGCTACTGAGCTCTGACTATTCCTCGTCGTACGAGTACAAGCATATCTAAATACTCACAGAGTCACTCTTGTAGAGTACCGCCGTATCTTTTCAATTGTATTATACCAAGTGCTCTCCAGACCTAGTGGGACTGCTTTTAGTGATTGATATCTCTGTAATATCTCCACAGTTTAGGCTCTTGCCTTTTCAGATCCCAACCTTCTTATCACCTTAGCTGCCTTCGGTGGGTTGGTACGGAGGACCAATCTGACTTACACCGAACCCTGATCGGCCCAAGCTACGTCCTCAATGTCAAGACATGCTTTTCTTTGCAGGACCTGGTCCGTGCTGGCACTTTTCGACCACTGCAGATGTGCAGTTAGGTTTGGGCTTGGCACCCCAGGTTACGCCGCATCTTCAGGTACGACCCGAGGAGGGTGCCGGCTACCTTAAGTAGCCCACCCATTGATACACATTGATGCTTTGCTGCTTGCCCTACCCATCATCTACTCGTCGAGGTTCATCATCATCAACGGTCTACGGATGATCCTCACGGCAAGCAACAGTTGTAGAGGCTAAAACGATACTGATTGAAGTCTCGACTCGTGAAAGAGTCAAAGCTGTTGCTCCAGACCCAACAACGCCCCGATTCTAAACAGACCAAACCGATAGGGCATGCGCCGACCGCTCCCGCTGGCAAGCACGGTAAGCGAATGTCGTCGCTCAGCCCATTCCAGGAGAAACAACTAATCGGACGTACTATCCCTCGCCAGCCCCTCGTCCACCCGCTCGCCACGCATCAAACCCACCCCCTCACCCTCCTTTCTCCCCTCCAGCTCCCTCGCCATCGCCGCCCCCTCCCTCCTGCCCCTCTCCACATCCACAGCCATCATGAGCGGCAACGGCACCGCAACCAAGACGGCCAAAAACACAAACGCCGGCCTAATCTCGCCGTAGCGATCCGTAATCGTGCCGACGATAGCCGGCCCGAAAACACTCGACCCCTTATCCGTGATGGCATACAGGGCGTAAAACGCAGCCTCGGAGCCCGGCGGGATGAGTTCGCCGAAGAGGCTGCGGCAGTAGCTGGACAAGCCACCGAGGACGAAGCCGTAGAGGGCGCCGAGCGGGAACATTTCCCACGGCTGCTGGAGGCCGAGGACGCCGAGGCGGCGGACGGCGGGGACATAGCCGAGGAGGCCGTACAGGGGGATGAGTTCGAAGAGGGCGAGGCAGGCGACGATGGTCTGGGTCGGGCGGAGGCGGAAGCGGCGGGAGAGGGAGGACCAGGTGAAGGCGCCGAGGACGCCGGCGAGGGTGGCGATGACGTTGATGAGGGCGAGCGCGGCGGGTTTCATCTGCAGTTGGGTCTTGGCGAAGAGGACGGCGGTGCCGGAGACGGTGGCGATGGCGTCGCTGAGGAGCAGCCAGGCGCCGAGGAAGAGCACGACGTCGCGGAGGTGCCGCGCGCGCAGGATCGTTTTCCCGAGCGAGCGCCAGGCGTAGATGAGGTAGCCGGTCCAGAGGCGCGTACGGCTGGTAAGGTCATGGGGGTTGACGGAGGGGAGAGCCGGGCCGGGACGGGGTCGGAGCCAGATGGCGGCTGGGATGGAAAAGACGAACCACCAGGCACCGATGACGAACAGGACGAGGCGGAGGGAGAAAGTGGTGGAACCGGTGGCGACAATGATAAAGATGGCAAAGGTCTGTACGAGCACCGCCGCGGTGTAGCCGATGCCGATGCCGTAGGACGAGATTTGCGTCGAAAGTTGAAGTTCGGGCGAAGTTGATGGGCTGTCTAAGTTTGCAGGGTTAGGGCGCGCGTTTGGGAGTAGAGCTGCCGTGGAGTCTGCCACATCTCCGGCAACGGTCTCCTCCACGGTAGAGTCTGAGCCTTCGTTATGGCCAGGTATCATCTGGAATCGGTATGGGTCCTCGGCTGTGCGATGTTGCGTGGAGGGATGACGCCGAACAAGGACTGGCAAGAAAGAGTTCAAAAGGACGGACGATGCGCCAAAACATGTGTTGGAAACGATTGCGAGAACCGCTCCGAGTAAGTAGACCTTCGGGACGATTGCGAGAAACAGCATTGTTGTCACAGCGCCGGTAAATGCAAAGCATAGCAGTAGGGTCTTGCGGTAGACACCGTGGTCGGCCGCGCCAGACATGGATATGATTATTAAAGCTTGTAGCAGGACGCTCAACGAAAAGGTGTACATGGCGAAACTGGCGGTATTGATTTCTGCTCCGAGAAGGTAAATTATGCATGGATCGGTACTCTGATGGGGTCTTGTGTTGCGAGACAATAAGGCGGTAGATCCAACGTAGCTAGGGCTTGATGGTTGTGGACTCTCGAAGCTAGCCCAGCACGGTGTAGATTTATCGGCCAACAGCACTCCACGCTCCCTCGCAAGCTGCTCCAACGTGATTGGAATGAATGAACCTGCGATAAAACGCAGTCAGCTTATGTACGGCCGGAAGCGTGCACGGTGTGAGGCCCACCGACTCCACACGTCACGAAAACCTCAGCAGCCCAGCCATAACTGTACCATCCGTACAGCTCCTTCTTGCTCGTCAACCGCGTGTCCTCTCCTGGGTATTGCGGTGTTGTCCCCCTTTCAGTCTGCTCGCGCTCTGTTTCCATGCCGGCGCTCTCGGAGTCGGTGCCTTCGTCGTCAGCCTCGAAAGATGGAGTGGGCGATTGGAAGGAAGCTTTTGCATTCGAGGGTTGCCGGAAAGGCGGAAGTGGTCTTTGAGGAGGGGGTTCGGTCCTGGGGACCTGTCCGACATGGTCAGAGGCGTAGATGGGACAGTGAGTGGATTCCCATCATTGACGAACCATGGCCGATACCCGCTGTCCTGCAGCGGTGACACAGCTGCTCGGCGTGACTAATCCTGATTGGCGAATCGGTACCGAGGAATGTTCAGGGGCACAATTGGACGATCGAGGTGTAATGCACAACTGCCATTGCGCTCCCACATACCGTACTCAACCAGATGTCGAGATCCATAACCGAGCAGTCAAGACGAGTGGGAGTTCGCTTCTGCAGTACAAAGTAGTCTTACCTATAAGGTACCTACCGTACTCTCGTGATTGCAGGTGACAGGTGACAGCTTTGAGGGGGAGATGCTAGGACAAAAGTGTCGGATTGCGCCGGAACTCGGGAGATCTCCAGCATCGTTTATGCCTATATCGTATCAGGAATAGATCTTTAAGGTTGACTAAGGTACCTTACCTTACTAAGTTAAGATAGTTAACCTTATTCAGCCTTTCGCTTGGCAGCACTATGTAACTTTTGTACGGTAAATTACAGTATACAAAGAAGTACTCGATACCTTGGTATTCTCTCCTTTTACTGTACCTTACCGTACAGTAGCACCTAGAGGTTTTTGTACATTGTACCTCGTACTTGAGGTACAGTACAACCGCCATCGCATCACACGTCGCGCTAACTCAAAGTCGGTACGAAGTAACCTGACTTAACTTACCCCAAATAGAACCGCTGGAACTTCGTTTGTTTCGCCCTGCTGGCTTCCTTCGTCGTTCTTCTACACGCATACTTGACATAACCACACTTGTGCATTCATTCAGTCGTCACTCATTCGTTCATTCACATCTCGACCCTTTTGCTGCGCCCCATTGTGCCCTTTCATACACCTCTTCAAACTTGGCCATTGTCTTTGTGATCGGACAGAACAAACTGGAAAGACCTTCGATGACTTCTTGACAACACCGATAGCGGTCCTGGTCGTCGCGATTGACTTACGCTGCGGCCTGGGGCACTGTCACATGGAGCGCAACAACCTGGAATAGAACCCACCGGAAATCCACAGAGGTCGGTGAGGTGGGACGTCTGGAGCTGGATCTGAAAGGTGCGACGGCGGCGGGGTCGGGGGAGGTGGAAGCGATGCCAGGCATAATCATGGAAGACCCAAGCTCGAATGGTGCGAGCTCGTTCAGAGAATCAGATTCAAGAACGAACGGAGCACCTGGGGTTTACGAGGCGATGGACGACAAGAGGAGGACACTGGATGGTCTGGCGAATGGGGTTGCCCAGATCAACGATCCGTCTGCCTTGCGCAATGGTCTACTCACCAACGGCAAATCGTCATCACCAGATGGCGTAGAGACCGCTCCCTTTGACGCAGCGAATCCCTTCGGCCAGCTTCCGCCTGAGATTGAGCATATCACCTTTGGCTATTTGCCATTGTCAAAGCTCATCACCAGACTTGTACAGGAAAGCTTCAATGATCTATCGCAGGTCGTCAACGACATGTCGGCCATGCAGATCTCCCAACAACCGCAACAAAGCAATCCAAACCATCTCCAAAATCACGTAAACGGCAACATCGCAGGCGCTTCTTCCCAAGCCAACGTGCAGAAGAAGCTACGTTTGCTGCACTTTGCGCAGGATCGGAGAGCACAATTCATCAAGTTACTAGTGCTATCCCAATGGAGTCGGCAGGCTGCAGATGTCAGTAAAGCGATCGATCTGAAGGTGTGGCTGGACAGGCAGAAGGGTCTATACGACGACGCTGGAGGCTGGATGGGAGAACTCAAGAGGAATCTAGGGCCAGCAAAAATGCCGAACCCAGACTTGAAGACCTCTCTGGAGGTTCTGTCCACTGGAAAGGCGTCGTGGTTGCCAGATGTAGGCCACATGGTGATGCTGTGAACCGTCAATTGCTAATCTAGACCCAGCTTGGGTACATCCCGCCCGACGTTTTGACGCCTCAGCAGATATTGAAGACATTGCGCAACATAAACACCTTACTGTCGATACGGCTCAATCTTCACGAGACAATTCCCCCGCAATTTTGCACGTTCTCCATAGCTTCTGGGAGAGTGACCTTCAGTGTCGCCAACGAGTTCGACGTAGATCTATCGATCGCTGACGAGGATCCGGCTTCACAACTCTATTTCATTGATTTTCGCTTCGCCTTTTCGCCCTCGCCTTCTGAACTACCGGGTGGCCGGTTGCGTGATGAAATAGAAGGCAAGGCTAACGACGTGCTGAAGAGAGATGGGCTGGTCGGGTGTTACAATTTCTTGCATGAATTTGTGCTGACATACAAGATCAACGTATTGAGAACTCAAGCGTTTGACTTGGCCCGATATCACTGGACGGACTCCTTAAAAATTGAACCTCTACATAGGACTCTCGTTGTTCAATACTGGCTGAACAGGCCGGGAGGGAAGAGTTGGCTAGAGATAGGCATCAAAAGCGGCCGACGGAAAGACCCAAGTAGGGTAGATGCCGAGGCTACACCGTACATCGCGGTGCGCTGGATCCGAGACGGTAAAGAGGTGATTGATCCACTTCTGATCATCAACTTGGCGGAGTTGTCGATGGAAGCAATAGTCAAAAAGGCTATCGGATTACACTCGATTTACATCCTGAAGTCCATCCGCGATACGCTCATGGAAGACACCCTATACGCCGATAAATCCCTTTCCCTCACCTTGACAAAGTCGCTCACGGAACCAATCCTGAATAATCTTCAAGTTCAACTTACGCCCTCAAAGCACGTTACCGTCACCATCGAACCTCTATCTGGTACCTTCACATTACAGCCGACTTCGCACATGTTCATTCGTGCAGAGCGTGACCTGAACCTCTTACCGCATCCGGCAACTGAAGCGGCTCCCCGGTTGGCGAATCTCAGATGGGTTGTGGCCCAAGAAGAGATTGCACTGCGGGCTAGGACCACAGGGTGGGAATTGATCAAAGGTCGGCAGATCAGGCCGGAGGACATGGAACGTTGGTTTCCACGGGACACGCTCAGGGTTTCGGTCTTCCGTCGAAAATCTTGGAGGAGAAACTGGCTTGTTGCTTGCACCAGCAGCAGAAGCGGTGAGTCGTGGTGGATACTCGAAACCCAATCTGGTGGATCGTCGTATTCGAACAACACCATCAACGGGGCACATTTGATTCCCTCGGGTTCGTTACCAGCTTCTACACCAACGTCGTCATACGCCTACCTCTCCAAGCTTGAGAATATTGCTGCGGGCATGATTTCTTACTACGTCAATGCTCGCTACCTGTTCCATCTTGGCATCCGACATACACTGAGCGCCCCACCGACTGCAGTGCCCGGTATGAATGTTCCCATACTCTACATCCGCTTCAGTCCGAATGTGGTTCCTCTGTTCTTGCGCAGCTCCAAACGGCCGGTTTTGCCATGGGCCCACGAAGTGATCAAAGTCTCCTTTCGCGGCGTGGAGGGTTCTTCAGGACGCAAAGACACCTCCTCCGGAAACGCCACCCTCCTCGTCGAGGCACGCATGGTTACACCCATCCCTCAAATCAAACTCCTCACCTCCAGCGTCGACCCCTCCCTCGCCTTCCACCCTTCATCTGGCGCCTTCGCCTTCCGACTCCTCAGCCGCGTAGGCCAGCCCATCATCCCCGCCGTCCTGGACCGTTTGAACCGCATCGAGCGTCTCATCCGCTTCCTCGAAGTCCTCAAGCCGTTCAATCTCAAGTACGAAACCATATCCCTCGGCCAAATCGAATTCACATACTCTTCCAACCCGCTTCCCTTGAAAGTAAACATCAAATTCGCCTCCGACGCCCCGATGCGCATCTCCTTCGACAAAGCCAACCCCCACCTCCGCATCATCGACTTCCTTACGAACCTCCTCAACGCCGCCGCCGGCCTCGAGCACGTCACCCTCCTCCTCGGCATCACGCTCCCCCTTCTCCGCGCTCTCGACGCCGTCGAAGCCCCGCGCGACAGCAAGCCCGACGCGGACCCTCCCGTCGTCCTAGCCCGGTCAGCCGAATGGTTCCAGATCCGGTACGCGAATCCGAAGTGCCGGTTCGACGTACGGCTGAAGCAGCGACGCGATGAAGTCAAATGGTTCCTGAGCGATGCCCGCAGCAGCGACGGACTCGGCTCCCTCAACCAGGGTTTGGAGAACGCACTGCAGGCGCTGTGGATCGATAGAGGTGAGGGCTGGTTCGGACTCCGCACCGGCGTCGTCGCGAGCGTGGACGGTGTCGAGGGGCTCGTGGGCAAGCTGGACGAGCTGATCAGGAGCTTTGCCGTCGTCGTGGATCCGAAGACTGAGGACTCTGACGTCGCTGCTGGGGCAGAGGATCGTGCCGTAGTGGTCAAGAAGGAAGGACAGACCCAGGAAGACGCCGTCGTGCTGGACTGAGGTTCAATTGAGAACGAATGGTGTTGTGCGGCTGGCTTCTGGCCATTGTATTTGTTTCGCTTGTGTACCTTCTCTTTGCCCGGCAATGCTCGCGGAGGAAGCCCTTCTTTTTCGGTTGATGCGTTGCCTTATACCCGCGCCTGCATGAACATCGGTGGCCTCAGTCTCGGCGCACCTTTCCTGGGTTCTTTTTTCTTTTTTGCCTGGATGGGGAATAAGGTCAGGGACAGGGCGGGGTTGGCTGGGACGTTTGTATACCTTACTTACATGTCTACCGCGTGAGGTAGCTCGCGATAGTGAGGGGGAGATGGGATAGTTGAATACAAATCTGACAAGTTGATAATGATGTTGATGAACTCTATCTATGGTCGTGTTCTCAACATGTGTATCAGGAGATATGGTACAAGAACACGGCGCAGCCCCTGATTCAATCGACTATATCGCAACGTCCGCCGCAAATCCGTATATTTACGACACGACACAGCCAACCCCAATCCAACCGACTCTCACTTAACCCCTCACACCCCACCTCCCCACCTCCGCCATCGCCTCCTCCCCGCCCCCCTCCAACCACGCATACTCCGGCCCCAACACCCCAGCCACACACCGCCACCCGTC
>JAABUJ010002295.1_pt1 | contig 24211 bp, 18 predicted proteins | sample 5559131 | NCBI WGS metagenome assembly JAABUJ01 (sample SAMN10711875, study PRJNA513366) | rock metagenome | isolation source: Antarctica rocks | place: Antarctica: Victoria Land, Mt New Zealand nord | collected 2016-01-07
CGCGGCTTTGCCGATGCCGTCAACAAGGGCTTAGCCCAGGCGACCGGCGAGATTGTGGCTATTCAGAGCAGCGATGACTACTACCTAGAGGAGGCGTTCCGCAAGGCTATCGGCGTGCTGATGCAGGACCCCAGCCTCGCCTTTGTCACCGGCGCGGACATCACTTTGGAGGAAAACGGCTATGCTTCTACGCTGCCCAAGCCCTATGTGACCCTGCAAAACCCCGGCTCTTTGATCAGCCGAACACCCTGGCTGTATGTCCCGCAGCACACCACTTTTATCCGGCGCACGGCGATAGACCAGGTAGGCGGCCTGCGCGAAGAAGTGGATCGCTGCGCGGACTTTGACTTGTGGTACCGGGTGCTGCACTTTGGCAAAGCGGTCATGCTCGCGGATTACCTGGCTGTTTACCAAAGGCATACCGCCCAAAGGACGCAAAACAAAGCCGACCTTTGGATAGCGGCCCATAAGAAAGTCGTGGAGGATGCCGAGGCGAACCCGAAGTACGCGCGCCGCTACATGCCTGCCCCCAATCACAAGCGCGACATCTTTCTGATGTGGGAAGCCTTGTGGAACTCCATGGCCGGAGGGGAAGCCGAAGCGCAAAAAGCGCGCCGTCTGGCGGAAAGTGTGCTGAGTCAGCCAGGCCAGTGGCCGGATTACATGGTTGACTACCTCACGCCGTTCCGGGATGCCCCGCCTCCTCCCAGCAAATACCTCAACTCGCGCTGGGGGAAAGCGCTGAAACACAACCGCCTTGTCCGGGCGCTTGCCGGCAAGCCGCCCCTTCGCAAGCCGGTTTCCAATGTCCCCGCAGACATTCACTGGTGGGCGAAAGGCAAACCAACCATCTCGCCTGCCCGCGCTTCCAAAAAAGCGCTGGTCAAGTGACCCGCTCGCGGCGTTCTTTGCCACGCCTCTTTTCGCCAGGCTTTCCTGGGCTGCGCGCAGGCGTTTCTTCGGCTGATTGCACTTGTATCAACGACGGAAGAAACTGTTCCGTCGTTGGTATGCGCTTTCAACGATAGTAAAACGCGGAAGCAAAGCCTTCTAAACGCGGAGGTAGCGCGGCGCACTCGCCCAAAAACAGCCCATGAGCAGCCCCCTGGAAGTTTCCATTATCATTTGCACGCGCAGCCGGGCCGAGGATTTGCGGCAAACCCTGGCGGCCCTGGCCGGGTTGTGCGTGCCGGACGATATGCCGTGCGAGCTTTTGATTGTGGACAATGGCTCCACGGACGACACGGCGCAGGTCGTGCAGGACTGCGCGATTTCCACCATGCCGGTGCGGTATGTTTATGAGAAAACGCCGGGTAAGGGCTATGCCTACAATGCGGGCCTCGTCGCCGCGCAGGGCCGCGCGCTGTTGTTCACCGATGACGATGTGCGCCCGCCCGCCGATTGGATTGCGGGCATGTGCGGGCCAATCCTGCGGGGCGAGGCGGATGCGGTCGCGGGGGGTGTTTGTCTTGCCCCGCACCTGCAAAGGGAGTGGATGACGACCACGCACCGGGTGCGCCTGGCGGAAACAGGGCTGCTGAAAGAGGCGGGGCCGCCCAAGCGCTTGACCGGCGCAAACATGGCATTCGGCAGGCATGTGCTGGAGCGCGTCCCCGCGTTTGACACCGAGCTGGGGCCGGGGGCGCTGGGCTTTGTGGATGAAACATTGTTTTCGCGCCAGCTTCTTGCCGCGGGTTACCGCCTGGCGGCTGCGTACCATGTTTCGGTAGAGCATCATTTTGACCCATCGCGCCTGGGGTATGGGTCGCTGCTCAAAATGGCGCAGGGGCATGAGCGTTCCAACGCGTATGTGGCCTGGCACTGGGAGCACAAAAACTACAAAGCGGTGCATTTGCGCCTGCTGATGCGTTGGCTGAAGCTGACCGCCCTGCGCTGGACGCGCGGGCGCGAGCGGCACGGCGACGCCCCGCCGTTCTGGGAAGAAAACCACCTGGAAGTGATTGCTTTCTTTCGCCAGTATCTGATTGAGCGCCGCCGTCCCCGCAATTATGAAAGGCACGGGCTTGTCAAAAGAAGCCTTTGAGCGCGCTATCAAAGTCTTTCTGCTGTGCCCTGGGCTGGGACATACGCGGCGCGGCTTTGAGTCGTTTTCGCGCGAGTGCTTTGATGCACTGGGGGCCGACCCGGCTTTGGAGATGACGCTGCTGAAGGGCGGGGGCATCTCCAAGGGCCGCGAAGTGCGATTGTGGAACGTGCCGCGCGAAACAGCCGCCGCCGCCTGGCTCAGCCGGAAAACAGGCCAAAGCGGCTACTTTCTGGAACAACTGACGTTTATGGCAAGCCTTGCCCCAAGGCTTGCGCGGCAAAAGCCGGATGTGGTGATGCTGAGCGACTTTTGCCTGGCGCACTTTGTCTGGCACTGGCGGAAAGTGAGCCGGGGGCGCTACAAGATATTGTTTTCCAATGGGGGGCCAACCAATCCACCGTTTCCGCGCTGGGACTATGTGCATCAGGTGGCCCCGGCCCATGTGCAGGCGGCGCAGGCGGCGGGCGAGCCTTTGGAAAAGCAAAGCCTGGTTCCCTACGGGGTGGGCATGCCCAGCTCGCTCCCCGTGCTCTCCGAAACAAAGCGCGCGGCGCTGCGGCAGGAACTCGGCCTGCCCCTAGAGCGTTTGGTCGTGCTGTCGGTGGGTTTGGTGAACAAGTCGCACAAGCGCATGGACTATCTAGTGCGGGAGCTGGCGGCCCTGCCCGCGCCCCGGCCTTATCTGGTCTTGCTGGGCCAGCAGGACGCAGAAACAGGCGAGGTGCGCGCCCTCGCGGAAGAGCTTTTGGGCAAAGAAAACTTCCAAATCCAAACGGTTGCCGGCGAGCAGGTGGCTAGTTATTACCAGGCCGCCGATGTGATGGTGCTGGCATCCCTGGTGGAAGGCCTGGGGCGGGTGCTGGTGGAAGCCCTGTCGTATGGCCTGCCATGCCTTGCCCATGACCATGAAGTGCAGCGCTTTGCCCTGGGCGAGTGCGGCCTGTATGGAAACTTCGCGCAGCCTGGCGCGCTGACAGGCCTGCTCACGCGCGCCTTGGATGAAGGCTTCAGCTTATCGCTGCGCCGCGCGCGCCACCAATCGGCCTACCATCGCTTTAGCTGGCAGCTCTTGCGGCCTCAGTATGTGGAAATGATACAAAGATGCGCACAATTGTCGCCACCGTAGCCTTGCCTGCCTATAACTCTTTGGGAACTATTGGCGAGTGCCTGGCGTCTTTGGAAGCGCAGACATTCCCGCGCGAGCAAATGCAGATTGTTGTGGGCGATAACGGCTCCTCCGACGGGACACGGGAGATGATTGGGGCGCAGTTTCCCCGCGTGCAGGTGGTGCCTGCCTCGGAGCGCGGGTCGGGCTATGCGCGCAATGCGGCGTTTGCACAGGCGCAAGGGCCGTATATTTGCAGCATTGATGCCGACTGCGTGGCCGATGCGGGGTGGGTGGCGGCGATGGTGGCGGCATTTGAGCGTTCCCTGGACACGGTTGGCTGCCTGGGCGGGCGGATTGAGCCGTACCAGGTGCAAAGCCAGGTGGAGCGTTACCATCATGCGTGGGTTCTGCAAGGGCTGGGCGCGCCGGGCGCGCCGGTGCGCTATGCCGCCACGCTCAACGCCGCGTTTCGCCGCGCTGCCCTGGATCAAGTGGGCTTGTTTGACGGCACGCAGGGGTTTGACGACACGGATATGGGCCTGCGGCTGAGCGCGGCAGGCTACGAGATAGATTATGTGCCCCAGGCTATCGTGCGCCATCGGCACCCGGCCACGCTGCGGGAGCTGTACCGGCACCGTGTCAAGTATGGGCTGTTTCAGGTGCGGCTTGCGCGCAAGCACCCTGCCGTGTTCTCGCTGCCAGGGACTGCCCGTGCCCGCAGACGGGCCACATACCTGACCGCGCGTCGCATCGCGGGGGATTTGTTGTACAAGCTGCCGCGCGCCCTGCTGCTTGGCGACGGCGGGCAGGGAACGCGGCTGTGGCCTTTGCTGGACGCGTCCCTGGCTTTGGGGCTGCATGTAGGCGAGCGGCAGGGCTGGAAAGAAAGCCTGCCCAAGAGGGCGCAAAGGGGAACAAAGCCTGATGCCGGCGGCTGAACTCAACCCTGCGCCGCCTGCCCCCGTCCCGCGCGTGCTGTCTGTGCAGGCGGCTATTCTGGGGCACCGCACGTATGCGCAGTGCCTGCGCGACTACTTCCAAAGCGCCATAGGCTGCCAGGTGGACAGTGTCTGGCAGAACGAGGAGCGTGAATGGGGCGCGCGCCTGCTGGTGCGAGGCCTGACGCGCACCCTGCCGGGCGGCTGGATTGGCGCGCGCAACGCGGACGGGCGCCGCGTGCGCACCGAGCTTGGGGATGCGTATCTCGCGCGGCGGCTGGCAGTGCGGCATCTCGCCCGCACGCCGTACCAGTGCCTGCACTTTCACACGCAGGTGGGGGCGCTGCTGTCCACCGATTTGATGCGGCGCGTGCCGACGGTGATTACCGGGGACATGACAGCGGCGCAGGGGGCGCGCGCGTTTGGGCACGCCGCCTGGCGCTGGACGCACGCGCCCAGCATCGCGCTGGACCGGGCTGCTTTTCGGGCGGCAGCGCAGATTGCTCCGTGGTCGGAGTGGGCGGCGCAGTCGGTGGTTTCCGATTATGGCGTTGACCCGCGCCGGGTGCAGGCAATCAATCCCGGCGTTGATCTTTCGGCGTTTGCGTGGGGGGCTGGCAAGCGCCGCACGACAGGCCTGGCAAACCTGCTGTTTGTGGGCAATGACTTTGCGCGCAAAGGCGGCGAAGATGTGCTGGACATCTTCCTGCACGGCCTGTCTGAACAGGCGGAGCTGCATCTGGTGACAGGGGCGGACATTGGCATCTCCCATCCGCGCGTGCATGTGCATCGCGGGGTGAGCGCGTATTCCGCCGAATGGCGGGCGCTGTATCAGGCGGCGGATGTGTTTGTGCTGCCGACCCATTTTGAGGCGTTCGGCTTGGTGTTCATGGAAGCGATGGCGGCGGGCCTGCCTGTGGTGGGAAGCCGTATCAACGCAATCCCCGAAATGGTGGCGCATGGCGAAACCGGGCTGCTGGTGATGCCGGGCGACCGGCATGCCTTGGCACAAAGCGTGCAGTCGCTGGTCAGCGATGCCGCCCTGCGCCGGCGCATGGGCGCGGCGGGGCGAGCAAAGGCCGTCAGCGCGTTTGATGCCCAGGCAAACTTCGGGCGTTTAGAGGCTTTGTTTCTCAGCGCAGCGGCCCAAAAAAGAAGCGTATAAGGACAATCCGTGAAGATTTTGCTTGTTTCCGGCCATGCCCGCAACCCGGATGCCGGGGCGTCCACCGTGTATCTGCACCTGGACGAAGCCCTGCGCGCGCAGGGGCACGACTGCCGCCTGCTCCATGCCGAAGACTATTTGCGCGCGGGCCTGCCGGACATTGCGCACAAAATGGCGGCGAGTGCCCAGGTGCGCCAGGCAGCCCTGCCCTGGGCGCAGGACGCAGACGTGGTGGAGGTGGCAGGCAACATCGGCTGGCAACTATTCCAGTCGCTGCGCGCGCTTGCCCCTGACGCCCGCCCGCTGCTGGTGACGCGCCTGCACGGGCTGGAGTTTAAAGATGAGCAGGCGCGCGTGGACGAGGAAATCGCCCGTCATCTTGCCCTGCCGCGCAAGTACAAGCTGATGACCCGCCACTGGGCCAACTGGCAGGAACAGCGCACTTTGTCGCTCGCCGACACCGTCATCTGCCATAGCTCGCGCGAAGCCGATGCCCTGGTGACGGGGCGCTGGAAGCCGGAAGCGCAGGTGCAGACTCTGCCGCTGGGCGTGGATGCCCGTTTTTTCGGCCCGCCCCGCCCGCTTTCCCCCCATCCCGCGCCCTGCCGAATGCTCTGGTGGGGAACCTGGGTAGAGCGCAAAGGCATCTCGGCCCTGCCGCGCGCTTTTGAGCTGGCCTGCCGCGCGCAGCCGGATTTAACCTTGACTTTAGGCGGCACCGGACGCACCCTGGAGCAAATCCTGCCCGAGTTCGCGCCGGCGGTTCGGGGGCGCGTCCAGGTTCTGCCCTTTGCCTCGCGGCAGCAGCACGAACAAACGCTGCAAGACCATGACGTTTTCCTTTTCCCATCGCTTTCGGAGGGCTTTGGGCTGGCCTTGCTGGAAGCGATGGCGTCGGCCCTGCCCTGTATCACCACATTCACCGGCCTGGCGCACGACTGGCTGGAACCCGGCCACAATGCGCTGCTTGTCCCCATGAGCGCGCCGACCGCGCTGGCGCGGGCGATGGTGAGGCTCAGCCGTGACCCGGCTCTGCGTAACGCTTTGGGCCTGGCGGCCCGCGAAACAGCCGCGCAGCTCACCTGGGAGCGCTGCGCCGCCCAAACCGCGCAGGTTTACGACGACGCCCGGCAAGCGTTGCGCCGCCCGGCGGCAGCCACAAGTCTCGTTTCAGCCTGAAAGTGCTCTTAGTCAGGCCGTGCCGAAGGGCTGGCAGCCGTGTTGTTTTCGCGTTTCCAGCGTGTTCCAACGACGGAACAGTTTCTTCCGTCGTTGGCAAGAGCGGGGGCAGCCTGAGAAACGCCGCCGCGCCGCCCTCCGAATGCCGCGCGAGCCAAGAAAAGCAAGGACAAGCCGGGTGACAATGCAAAAGGCTGAGAACGACGCAGCAGCGCACATCGGGGCATTTTCGCTGTCTTTGTGCGTTTGCGCCAGGGACCGGGTGGACACGCTGCGCCGCTGCCTGGATTCGGTGGCGGGCGCGGATGTTTTGCCGCAGGAGGTGGTGGTCTCGGATGACAGCCGCGACCCGGCCCCGACCGAGGCTTTGTGCCGCGCTTACCCGTTTGTGCGCTATGTGCGCGGCCCTCAGCGCGGGCTGTGCGCCAACCGCAACCAGGCGGTGCGGGCGAGTTCGGGGCGGTATCTGTCGTTTTTGGATGATGACGGGCTGATGGCGCGGGACTTTGTTTCGGTGGCGGCATTGCTTGTGTCTGACGAAACGGCGCGGGTAATCTTTACGGGCGACCTGCTGGAAGCCGAGCAGCAATGGCGTCTGCCGCCCACCAACCCAAACTTTTGGGGGCACTACGGGGCCGCGATCAAGAAAGAGTATCTGACCATTCACATCAACTCCAATCTGCTGCCGCGCGCGGTGTTTGCATCTATTTCGTTTGACGAAAACCTTTTGTACGGCTACGATGAGATGGACATCTGCGCGCAGGCCTTAGCGGCAGGCTATCGCATTGAGTACCGCCCTGCGCTTGCAAACCGCCATGTCCCGCCGCTCAAGGACAAAGCGGCGCGGGCGCAGGAGCAAAGCCAGGCGGAAGGCGCGCGGTTTTACACCAGTGTCAAGCGGCTGTGGGTGCTGCAGCGCCGTCCGCTGCGGGCGATAGCGTATATCGTGCTGGCTCCATTGCACAGAACGGCATTTGATGTTAAAATGAAGAACTGGAAGGACATTCCGCGTGCGTTTGGGGACATGGCAAGGGCGCTGCGCCTGCTGCGCGGCTGGAGGATGCAGGGAGCGCTCTCGCTATGACCGCGCGCGTGCCGGGCCGAGTTTCGGTTATTATTCCATGCTACAATGCCGCCGGGTTTATTCGGCGGGCCGTCGGCAGCGTGCTGGCCCAAACCTACCCCGATGTGGAATTGGTGATTGTGGACGACTGCTCTCCCGACGACCTGCGCGCGGCGCTTGAAAGCTATGAGGGACGATGCGTCTTTTCCCGCAACCAGTTTAACGTAGGCACTTCGGCCTCGCGCAACAACGGCGCAAAGCTGGCGACAGGCGAAAAGCTGGCCTTTTTGGATCAAGATGACTGGTGGCCCCAAGACCTGCTGGCGCGCCTGGCTCCCGCCTGCACCGAGGGCATGGCGGCCTGCTATGACAATTACGTGCTGAGCGATGCCGATTTAGCTGGGAGCGAGGAGGTCTGGCAAACGCGGCCTACGGTGCTGGAACAGGCGCGTCCCTGGCACTGCGCGCAGGTGGATTGGGACAGCATGGACGCCATGTTCCACGGCGCGCCGATGCTGAAAATACTGGTGCATCACAAAGACTTTGACAAAGCCGGCGGCTACGACACGCGGTTTTATGGCGTGGAAGACTTTCACTTTGCCATCAAGCTGCTCGCGTCCCGAATCAGCCTGAAGATTATGCCGGACGTGAAAGGCTACTACCTAGACCATGCCGGCTCCACATCGGCGGCTATCAAGACCGACGAGTCCAAACAAGCCCGGTCGTGCGCCGTCTGGCTGCTGATGAGCCAGGTTATGCCCCGCGAGCTTGCGCTCAGCCCTCAGGCCGTGCAAAGCTGCCGCCGGGGAGAGGGGTACTGGGCGATGCGTTCGGCGGGCCTGCTGCTGCGCGGCCACCTGCGCCGAAAGCAGTTTGCGCAAATGCTCGCCCCGCCGTTTTTGCGCGCGGTTGTCCCGGCGCTTCCCCATCTCGCGGCGCACAAAGCGGGCAGATTGTTTCGCAATCTCCGGGCGCGCTTCCATTAAAAACAAAGACAAAGCAAACTCAAGACAAAAACCGAGTAAACTAAAGACAAAGACAGCGCGAATTGAAAACAAAGACAGACGCAGGGTTTGACACAGAAGACGCCGCCGGGCCAGCACAGGGCGCAGCGCCAGCCCCTTTGCGCATGGAAGTGCTGGTGCCCACCTACCGCCGCACCGAAGACTTGCGCCGCTGCCTGGATGCCCTCCGGGCGCAGGCCTGCCCCCCGGCGCAAGTGATCGTGGTGGCGCGCGACACAGACGAAGAAACCCGCGCGCTGCTGGCTGCGTACCCGCCGGACGCACTGCCGCTCACCGTGGCGACAGTCAGCGAACCGGGAGCCGTGGAAGCCATGAGCCGGGGCTTGCGGCTGGCAAAGGGAGACGTGCTCGCGATTACCGATGACGATGCCGCGCCCTGGCCGGACTGGCTGGCGCGCATGGAGGCGCATTTTGCCGCAGATAAGTGGGTGGGCGGCGTGGGCGGGCGTGACTGGCTGCGCAATGCCGTGCCGCTAGAGTTTGGGGCGCACAATACCCATAATAAGAACAATGTCGGCAAAGTGCGCTGGTTCGGGCGGGTGGTGGGGGATCACCATCTGGGCGAAGGACGCCCGCGCGCCGTGGACGTGCTTAAAGGCGTCAACTGCGCCTACCGGACTGCCCTGCTGCGTCAGGCGGGCTTTGATGCGCGGCTGTGGGGGCGCGGCGCGCAGGTGCATTGGGAGCTGGCCTTGGGCTATGCGATCATGGCCCAGGGCTGCACGCTCATCTACGACCCCGCCGTGGCTGTGGATCACTATTCCGGCACAAGGCACGATGAAGACCAGCGCGTGTTTGCCTTTCATGCGCAGGCACATCTCAACAGCGTCCACAACGAAACGCTTGTTTTGCTGGAGCACCAGGGGCGCATGCAGCGCCTGGTGTTTCTTGCCTGGGCGCTGCTGCTCGGCACCCGCGTGGCTCCGGGCCTGGCGCAAGTGGCGCGTCTTTGGCTCAAGCGTCAGCCGCAGGTGCTTGGCTACTTCCGTGCGACCCAATTGGGTCGCCTGGCTGGGTGGCGCTCGTATCGCCATTACCGGCAGCAGGCCCGGCGAATGCAGAAAGCGAAGTTTTAGATGAGTGTTGTCCGTAACCCTCTGCCAGCCGCAAGCGCCCTTACGCCGCCGCGCCGCGCGCCCATGAGCGTGTGGCTGGACCTCGCGTTTATCCTCGTCACTGCCTTGCTGGTGGGCTTTGCGCTCTCCACGCAAAGCATCATGCTGGGCGTGTTTCTTTTGGTGCCTATCCTCTACATTGTGCTGTTTATCCTGGTGCGCCGCCCTGTCTGGACATTCGCGTTTGCGCTGATCGTGCAGCACTTTTCCGGCCTCATCAAAGAGCTGACCAACTTCAATCAAATCGGCTATTTTATTCAGGACGGCACATTTCTGATTGTGCTCGTGCCGCTTGTGCTGCGCCGCGTGCTGAACGGCTCTCAGCACAACCTGCCGCCGCGCACTTGGACGATGATTGACACGCTTCTCGTGCTGTACCTGGCCCTTAACCTGCTGTGCGCGTTTAACCCGGCCAGCCCGTCGCCGTGGCTCGCTTTGGCTGCTGTGCGCGTGCGCCTGCTGCCCTTGATGATGTACTTTTTTGTGCTGTATATTACCCGCGAGGGAGTGGACCTGGAGCGGCCTTTGTTTTTTGTGATGGCGACCTGCACGCTGTGCGGGGCTGTCTTTGGGCTGTACGAGTCGGCGATTGGCATTGCGGGCGTTCAGCACCTGGGGCCGGGCTTTTGGCCCCGCCAGGTGTCCCGCGTGTGGCAGGATGCGCATGGCGGACAGCACTTCCGCCCGCCGGGGATTTACTCGGATGCCGGGATTGCGGTTCTTGTCGCCGGCATGTTCGCTTTTCTCGCTCTGCTGCGGCCTCCAATGCTGAAAACATGGAGCGCCAAAGCATTTGTCGCTGTCGCCCTGGTGCTGTCCGTGGTAGAGATTGTCGCCACTGGCAGCCGGAGCGGGTTTCTTGCCGTGGCGGCGGCCTTTCTTTTTCTCGCCCTGTGGAAGCGCAGCCGCGTGCTGACTGCCGCCATTGTCGGCCTGCCGGTTGTGCTGGGCATCGCGCTCCTCATCCAGCCGCAGATTTTAGACCGCTATGCTACAGTGCTCAACCCTGCGCAGGCGTACCAGCAGAACCGAGGCTACACCAATGTCGTGCTGCTGGACGAGCTGCGTCGCCAGCCGTTAGGGTTTGGCACAGGCACGGCGACCGAGGGAGCCAGCAAAGTTGCGGACTTGCTGAAGATTGACGCGACGGCGGACAGCGGCACCACCAAGTACGACAATGGCTGGTCCAACCTGCTGCACGAGATGGGGGTCGCAGGCGTTGTCGTGTACCTGGCGCTGCTTGTTGCCATCTTCGCCCTGGGCATGCGCGCGTCGCGCGGGCTGCCGCCCGGCAAAGCGTACCTGGCTGTGACGCTCACCGTCTGGACTGTGGTGGCGTTTGTCAGCACCATCGGCTTTATTATCACCGACGTGTTCCCCATCAATGTCTACTTTTGGTCGCTGCTCGCCCTGGTTGTCAGCGAGGTGGAGCGCCGGAAAACAGCGCGGCAAGCCCGCCCGCCCCAAGCGGCTTTTGCGGCTCCAAAAGAGGCGGGCTTTGCGCCCCTCGCGGCAGGCGAACGCTTATGAACCTGGTTTCTGCTGTGCTGATTGCCAAAAACGAGGCGGCTTTTTTGGAGCGCTGCCTGGCGAACTTGGGCTGGGCCGACGAGATTGTCGTGCTGGATTCGGGCAGCGATGACGGCACGCGCGCCATGGCGGCCCGCCTGGGGGCCGTGGTTTACGAGCACCCGTGGATGGGTGGGCCGAAGCAAAAAAACCATGCCGCGCGGCTGGCAAAGCACGACTGGATTTTCTTTCTGGAAGCGGACGAGATTGTGACGCCCGAACTGGCGCAGGATATTGGGCGCGTCCTGCAAGGCCCCATGAACCCCGACGATGGCTATGCCGTGGATCGGCGCGGGGACTTTCTAGGCATTCTGCTGCCCAACGAGGCGCGTGCCAGCAAGCAGCGCGCCTTTGTTCGTTTGTACAACCGTACGCGCAGCGAGTTTGACGAAAACACCAAGGTGCATGAGGAGCTGCTTTTCCCCGGCAAATCTATTGCTTTGAAGGGCGAGTTTCTGCACTGGCGCGGCTACCAGATGGATGAGTATGTGAGCGCCTTTAATCGCTACGCTACCCTGGAAGCGAATGTGCTGGCGGACAAGGGTAAAAAGGCGACTTCGGGCCTGATTTTCACGCGCCCCCTTCTGCGCTTTTTGTGGCTGTATGTTTACAAGCAGGGCTTTCGTTTGGGCACGCGCGGCCTGATCCACGCTCTGCTGAAAGCCTTCAGCGAGTACATCCGCTATGCCAAGCTGTGGGAAATGCAGAACGCGCCCCGCACCATTCATCCTCCTGCCGCCCTTTATGCCCCGGCTTCGTCCCGCGAGGCCGCGCCCTCCTTTTCCGAAGCTGCGCCCTCCTTGCCCGAGTCCGCGCCGCCTGTGTCCCGCGCGGAAACCTGAACACGCGCGTTTTTTCTGCCAGGCGCTCCGGCATTTCCCCGGCTGTTTTCGCCTGTGCTAACGACGGAACAATTTCGTCCGTCGTTGGTCTGCCTTAGAAACAAGCGTGCGACGCCGCAGAAACAAGCATGCGACGCCGTGTCGCGCCGTTGGGCACAAGAGGGGGTGCAGAACACAGTCCATGTCAGCCCGACCGAAACGAGGCGCGGACGACAGCGCCTCGGCGGTGGGGGTCAGCGGCCAATTTTGTGACAGGTTTGGCACGCTTTATGCTGATTTAGGATGCGAGCGCGTGATTTGCTTTTTTTGCCGGGGCAGCGCGTATCTTTTTGCTCCTAAACCTTGCAGTGACGATGGGGCTTTTCTGCGTGTGCAAAAAAACGTGAGTGATATGGTAACCCAAGTGCGACCTGCTTCGCTGCCACCATCGCCGGTGGAAATAGCCGACCGCTGGTGGCTGCTGGCCGCCGGGGGCGTGTCTCTGCTGCTGCTGCTGGTTTTTTATCCCGGCATGTACACGAGCATTGATGAAGCGTCCACGTTCAGCATGGCTTATGTGCTTCGTCACGGCACGATTTTCCCAGGCCACACGCCTGCGTTCCACAATGCTGAGTTTTATCCGTCGCTCAGCCCGCTGGGCGCGCAGGGGCGCGTTTACCGCTTTCCGCTCGGGTTTCCCCTGGTGCTGTCGGCGGTGTCGTGGATTGGGTGGCGGGCGTTCTTTCTGGTCAATCCTCTGCTGCACCTGATCGCCGCAGGCTGCTTTGCCGGGATACTGCGGGCCAATCGCATTCCGCCGCGCTATGCCGTCCTGTATTTGCTGTTTCCCGGCTTTGTGCTGTTCACGCGCACGCTGTTCAGCGATGCGTTTGCCGCGTCGCTGACCACGATTGCGCTGTATTTGCTGCTGTGCCGGCGTGTGCCGTTTGCTGCCGGGCTGTGCCTGGGGCTGGCTTTGCTGTCGCGCAGCACGTCGCTTGTGGTGGCTGTCATTCTGCTGATCGCGCCGCTGCTGTCGGATTGGAAGGAGCGCCGGCAAATCCCTGTGTGGAAAGGGCAGGCCGCGCGAATGCTGGCAGGCCTGGTGCCGTTTCTGGCGGTCAATTGGGCGTACAACTTTTGCGTCTTCGGCAGCCCGTTTCAAAGCGCGTATTCGGCCCAATCGCTGTCGTGGCACGGCTTGGTGGAAAGCGGGCCACGCTACGCGCTGGCCCTGCTGCTGATTTATCCGGGCCTAGGGCTGGCCCCGTTTTTCTATCGCGGGGCGTTCTGGCGGGAAGGGCTGGCGGCGGCCCTGCTGGTCACTTTGGTGGCGGCCTCCTACAACGAGTCCACGTTTGGAAACAGTGCGCTGCAAACCCTGCTCAGCACGCCTCGGCAGGTGCTGCCCGTGATGCCGTTCTTTCTGCTGGCCTTTTGCGGCGTGCTGTGGGAGCGGGCGGGAGCCGCGCGGCTCGCCTTGCCCAAGCGGGCAAAGCTGGAAGGTCTGGTCGCAGTCGGCCTGGTGGCGGTTTCGGGGGTGATTGCGTTTCAGCATCAGCATTATCTGAAGTCGCTGCAAGCAATCCAAAAAGAAGTGCAAAGCAGCCTGCCGCCGCGCAGCATTGTCTACGCCAACAAAGACGTTTACAAGCTTCACCAGCCTGTTTGGGATAATGGCGTCTGCCGCGAGCTGCCTGACATCAGCGCGTCCCAAAGCCAGGCGGATTTGCAAAACGGGCCAGTGTTTGTGGTGCTGAAAGCGCGCTCGCGCGGCTTTGCCGGGGAAGACAGCGTCAATGCAGGCGTTGTCCGCAATATGCAGTCGCGTTTTCGGCTCGCCGATGGGCCGAAATCCGCCAGTGGGCAGGTACAGTATTACCGTGTGCTGGGGCTGAAAACCCCGCGCCCAAGCGCCGAGGCTGATTAAAGCGAAGGCGAATTGGGAAAACGCCGAAGGTGAATTAGGACTGCTTTAGGAAACGCCGAAGGCTGATAGGGGACTGCTGCTGTTGCGCGTGCTATTTCTGGATGATGCAGTGTTTGCGGACCTGCCGGGCGGCTCGCGGATGATAGCCTGGAAGCTGGCGCAGGGCCTGGTGCAGCAAGGGCATGAAGTGACGCTGCTGGCTCCGCATCACCGCACGGACACCCCGGATGAGGAGTGGGCGGACGGCATCCAAGTTGTCCGATACCAGGGCGCAGGCAAAGCGTTCCAGTTTGTGCGGCAGGGCCGCGAGGCCTGCGCCCGCCTGTGGAGCCAGGGTGCGTATGACATCGTGCATACCCATTTCGCTTATGCCGCGCTTGGCCCGCTGCAAGTGGTTCCCAAAGACACAATTCGCGTCCGCTCGTTCTATGGCCCGTGGGATGAGGAAGGCTGGGTGGAAGACAGCGTCCGCCTCCGGCAAGAGCGCGCCGATCCCTTTTGGAAGCGGCTCCGGCGCGCCGCGCGCAACCGGGTGGTTCGCTTTCTGCGCCACCAAATTGAAGCGCGCAGCCTCAGAGGCAGCCGCACCATTGTTGTCCTGAGCGAGCAGTCGCGCCGGGAAGTGCTCGCCTTTGGCAAGGTGCGCGCCCCGATTATCAAAATCCCTGGGGGCGTTGATCTGGCTCGCTTCGCGCCTGCCGCCGACCCGCAGGCGGTGCGCCAAACGCTTGGACTGCCCGAAGGCAGGCGCATTCTGCTGTCGGTGCGTCGGCTGACGCCCCGCATGGGCCTGGATTGTTTGATTGAAGCCATGCCTGCTATCCTGGCGCAGTACCCGGACACCCTGCTGCTGATTGGCGGCAAAGGCCCTGAGCACGCGGCTTTGGCGGCGCTGATTGCGCGGCTTGGCCTGCAAGCCTCGGTTTCGCTGCTCGGCTTTATTGCCCACGATCAGCTGGCTTTGCATTATCAGGCTGCGGATGCTTTTGTGCTGCCCTCGGTGACTTTGGAGGGCTTTGGCCTGGTGACTGTGGAAAGCCTTGCCTGCGGCACTCCGGTGATCGGCACTTCCGTCGGCGCAACGCCCGAAATCCTCCAAGCGCTGGAGCCGCGCCTGCTGGCCCCAAGCGCCTCGCCGGAGGCTCTGGCGCAAGCTGTTCTGGCATTCTTTGGCGGCGATTGGGGTAAAAGCCTCACAGCGGCCCGCCTGCACAGCTTTGTGCGGGAGCGCTATTCCTGGGACAAACATGTGCAGGAAACCCTGGCGCTTTACCATACGCTCCAAGAGCAGGCACTCTCCAGAGAAGCTTTAGGAGCGCCTAGGTAGCGGTTGATAGCTTTTGGCATGGTTCTTGCTACTGTTGCTTATTGCGATAAAGACTGAGAGCAACGCGCTTTCCCTGGTAAAATGACCAAATTGCGCTCCTGTCCAATGTGTGCTATGATGACTGCGCAGCATCAAACAAAGCCGTTATCAAACAAAGCTGTTTATAGAAAAAAAGCGCCGGAATAGAAATACCCATGCCAAATCCTCCCACGCGCCTTCCCCATACTGCCGCCCGCACCATTCTTTACCTAGACCATACAGCCAAAATCAGCGGCGGCGAGATTGCCCTGCTGAACCTTATCAAAGCGCTGGACCGCACGCGCTATACCCCGGTGGTTGTGCTGGCATCCGGCGGCCCTCTGGCCGATAAGCTTCAGCAGGACGGCGTGGAAACCCACGTCATTCCCCTGCCGCTCTCGGTCATCAACACGCGCAAAGACGTGATGGGGCTGAACTCGCTTACTCGTATTCGGCAGGCCTGGCTGTGCGTCCGCTATGCGGTCAAGCTGGCCTTCTGGGCGCGCGCCCGCAAAGTGGATTTGATCCACACCAACTCTCTCAAAGCCGACCTGTACGGCGGACTGGCCGCGCGGCTGGCCCGCATTCCTGTGCTGTGGCATGTGCGCGACCGCATTGCCGACGGCTACCTTCCCGCGCCTGTCGCTACGGCGTTCCGCTGGATGGCGCGCACCATTCCGCAGGCTGTTGTCGCAAACTCTGAAAGCACGCTGCGCTGCCTGAACGTGTCCCGCGAACGCACGGCTGTTGTGCATGGCGGACTGCCCGAAAGCGCGTTTTCCCGGCAGATGCATGTCGTCCATGACGGCTTTGACCCCGAGCAGTTCAAGAACATGCTGGCAGCGGCTGCCTCGTTCCCTGAGCGGCCCATTGTTGCCCTCGTTGGGCGCATCTCGCCGTGGAAGGGGCAGCACATCTTCTTGGACGCGGCGGCCTTGGTGCGCAAAGCCTTCCCGCAGGCGCGGTTTTGGATTGTCGGCGCGGCTTTGTTTGAGGAGCATGAGTACGAGCGCAGCCTGCACGAAGCGGTGGAGCGGCTTGGCCTCCAAGACACGGTTGAGTTTCTGGGCTTCCAGGAAGACGTGCCGCATATCTTAGCGCAGGCCGACATTGTCGTGCATGCCAGCACCCTGGGCGAGCCGTTCGGGCAGGTCGTGATTGAGGGCATGGCGGCGGGCAAGCCTGTCATCGCCACCGACGGCGGCGCACTGCCGGAGATTATCCAAAGCGGCAAGACTGGCCTCTTGGTGCCCATGGGAGACGCCGGGGCAATGGCCGAAGCCGTGGAGTTCCTGCTTGCCAACCCCGCCCGCGCCCATGCCCTCGGCATCGCCGGACAGATGCACGCCCGCCAGCACTTTACCAACTGGCATGTCGCCCGCAACATTGAACAAGTTTATGAAAAAGTCCTTGCCCGTCCCGGCAGCTTCCCCGCTCGCGGCCTGCCTGCCTCCAATCGCCCCGCCGCCCGCCCGAACAGCCGCCCCGATGACCGCCCCCAGCCTGCAAAGGCTGCCGGCCAATGACCCGCCTTTCCAGCGCACGCCCTTGCCTCCTCAGCCCAATGGCCTGCCTTCCCAGCGCACGCCCTGGCAGGACAGCGGCATGAAGACCGCTCTTGTCCACGATGACCTGGTGCAGTCCGGCGGGGCGGAGCGTGTCGCGGCTGTCTTCCATGCCATGTACCCCGCCGCGCCCGTTTACACGGCCATCTATGACCCGCGCACAACCCTGCCCGCGTTTGCCGATGCCGACCTGCGCACGTCGTTCTTGCAGCGCACCCCGCTTGCCAGCCGACGCCTGCACAAACTGGCCCTGCCGTACTTTCCGTCCGCTTTTGAGGAGTTTGACTTTACAGGCTACGACCTGGTGCTGTCGTCTTCCAGCCGCTTCGCCAAGGGCGTGATTACCGGCCCGGAAACCTGCCACATCTGCTACTGCCACACGCCCGCCCGCTTTGTCTGGCGGCCCCACGACTACCTCAAGCAAAGCCGCTCGGCCCGCCTGCTCGCCCCGCTGATGCGCGGCATGATGAGCAAGCTCCGCGCCTGGGATTTGGAAAGCGCCCAGCGTGTGGACTACTTTTTGGCGAACTCCTACAATGTCGCCCGGCGCATCCGCAAATACTACCGCCGCGATGCCGCCGCCGTCATCTACCCGCCCGTAGAAACCAGCCGCTACAGCCCTGTTTCTGCGTCGGAAATAGGGGATCACTTTCTGGTTGTGTCCCGCTTGATTGGCTACAAGCGCGTGGATTTGGTGATTGAGGCCTGCAACCGCTTGGGAGCCTCGCTGCGCATTGTCGGCGACGGCCCGGAACTGGCCGCTTTGCAAAGAAACGCCGGGCCGACTGTGCGGTTTTTAGGCCGACTGTCCGATACCCAGGTGGCGGATGAGTATGCCCGCTGCCGCGCCCTCGTGTTTGCGGGCGAGGAAGATTTTGGCCTCACCCCGCTGGAAGCCATGGCTTCGGGACGGCCCGTGGTCGCTTACGGCGCGGGCGGCGCGCTGGAATCAGTCGTAGAAGGCCAAACCGGCCTGTTCTTCTCCGAGCAGACCACCGACTCGCTCGCCGCCGCGCTCGCCCAGGTGAGGCAGATGTCCTGGAACCCCGATGCTTTGCGCGCCCATGCCATGCGTTTTGACATCGCCGTGTTCCAGCGCCGTTTGCGTGAGTTTATCGCGATTGCTTTGGCCGAGCAGCGCCAGTCCAACACGCCCAGCAGCCTGACCCCGCGCGCCGCTCGCTTTGATTCGGCGTGGCAGACCGGCCTGGACGAGCCGCATTAGCGCCCTGCCGGCGGCGCGTGAAACCATCGGCCCAGGGCTGCACCGGAGGTGTGAAACCCCCGGCAGTGGACGAGGCCACACCCTCACAGGTGTAAGACACGGTGAACATCGTTTTTCTTATGTCCGGCAAGACATGGCTTCGTCTCTTGCCGGGGTTTTACACCCCCGTATCAGCCCTTGCTTACGCTTTCTCACGGCGTTTTAAGCCATGACCAACGACGGAACAAAACCGTCCATCGTTGGCATGCTCAGGCAAAGCGATGACACTGCGTTTGAGATGCCTGGGAGTGTCCTGCTCCCCGGCTTTTTTCCTATTTTTCTTGATGTCCTCCACACCTGCCTATCTCCTTCGCCACGCGCTGACTGGCATGGTTCTTGCCCATGTCACGCGCCTGGACGGGTTTTGGCGCAAAGGGCGCGGCGTGCTCGGTCTGCGCGCCTTGCCGCCGGGCGAGGGCGTCTGGCTGCCCGGCGTGGCCTCAGTCCACACCGTAGGAGTCAGGTTTGCTCTGGATATGCTCTTTTTAGACCAGAACCTGCGCACGCTGGCCGCGCGCCCAGACGTGCCGCCCGGCAGGCTGTGGGCCGGAGCGTGGCGCGCGCATCACACGCTGGAACTTGGGGCTGGAACACTGGCGCGTCTCGGACGCCGCGTTGAAGTCGGCGATTTGTGGGAACTATCTTATTTGTGGGAACTATCTACAGAATAGCCATCAATCAAGAGCGCGCGGGCAGAGAGCAGCCTGCTCCGAGTTTATCCCGCGCGCACATCAAGGAGAACGACCTCATGCAATTCCGGCCTTTGGGACGCACCAAGATAGAAATCAGCGCCATTATCTTTGGCGGCTGGCAGTCCGGCAAAAGCGAATGGGTGGGCGTGGAAGACGACCAGACCATTGCCGCTCACCGGGCGGCGTTTGACAGCGGCATCACAACCTTTGACACCGCCGAAGCCTATGGCGAGGGCCATAGCGAGCAGATTTTGGGCAAGGCTTTGGGCGACAAGCGCGACCAGATTGTGATTGCTTCCAAAGTGTTTGCCAACCACCTCAAGCCCGACCAGGTTGTGGAAGCCTGTGAGCGCTCGCTGCGCAACCTGGGCACAGACCACATGGATTTGTATCAAATCCACTGGCCTTCAGGCACGTTCGGCACGGACGTTGTCCCCATTGCCGACACGCTGGGGGCGCTGACGCAGCTCAAGGAGCAGGGGAAGATTCGGGCCATCGGCGTGTCAAACTTCAGCCGCGCCCAATTGGAAGAAGCCGCCGCCGTGACGCGCATAGACAGCATTCAGCCGCCGTATTCGCTGTTCTGGCGCCAAATTGAAGACGAGGCGGGAGCGTACTGCGCGCAGAACAAAATCAGCATTTTGGCGTATTCGCCGCTTGCGCAGGGCCTGCTGACCGGCAAGTTCGGGCGCGGCCACGCCTTTGAAAAGGGCGACAACCGGGGCGGCAACAAGCTGTTCCAGGGCGAGAACTACGAGCGCGCCCAGAATGCCCTGGATAAGTTGCGCCCGCTGGCCGACAAGTACGGCGTTTCGGTGGGCAACCTGTCCCTGGGCTGGCTGATCGCGCAGCCGCAGACATCGGCGATTGTCGGCGCGCGCAACAGCGAGCAGGCCGCGCAGAACGCCTTAGCGGGCGACGTGGAAATTGACGCGGACGACCTGGAGGCGATTGACGAGATCGGGCACACAGTCACCGACCGCCTGGACAAGAACCCCATCATGTGGAACTGGGGCGGGTAGGAGAAGGGAAGAGGCCCCTCCGCCCCAATAATGGGGAACCCGGAGCAGAATGTGCTTGGCCTTTGTCCTTCCTTTCTCTCTCATGCTCCCCATTATTGGGGCGGGGGGGCTCTTTCTTTTATACGCATTCTCAGCAGGCGCACCGTCAATCAACAACACTGTTGATTGGCGGTGCGCCTTTGCTGTTGGCCCTGCCGTGCCGGGAGTGTTGTGCCGGGCGCGCGTGCAGGAATTGCCTGTTTCTCAAGCGAAGTATCTGCTTTGGGAAAGCAGGCGAGGGAGGCAGCATGGCAGACACATTTGAGGCGGCGTTCGCGCAGGTTCAGGTACTTGCCGGCGACTTCCAAAAGAACCAGGCGTATTACCTTTCCCCACAGTACCAGGAGCAGGAAGCGCGCCACGACTTTATTGACAAGTTCTGGAAGGCATTGGGGTGGGATGTCACGCACGACACGCAGCGCAACCCGTATGCGCAGGAAGTCAAGGTAGAGCGCGGCGTCTCCATGAGCGAAGGCCGCAAGCGTGCGGACTACTCGTTCTCGCTCGCGGCGGACTTTCAAACTGTGCGCTTCTTTGTGGAAGCCAAAAAGCCGAGCGTGGACATCCGCAACCGAGACAGTTACTTCCAGACTATTCGCTATGGATGGAACGGACAAACGCCGCTGGCGGTGCTGACAGACTTTGAACAGTTCCATATTCTAGACTGCCGGGGCAAGCCGCAGATAGACACGGCTCTGGAAGCCGCAGTTCGGCAGTACCACTACACGGACTATGCCGACCCGGCCAAGTTCGGCGAGATTTACTGGCTGTTCAGCCGGGAAGCCGTGGCGAATAAGTCTCTGGAGACGTTTGCTTCCGACCACTTAAAGCGCACGCCGGGCCGGGCCGGGCAGCGACGTCTGGACTTGGGCGGCTTTCTGGGCATTGATGCGTCGTTCCTGCAAGACCTGGACGCCTACCGAGGCCAATTGGCAAAGGCATTTCATGCCGCAAATCCGGCCCTGGACAGCGAGACGCTGACGGAAGCCACTCAGCGCGTGTTGGACCGCCTTGTGTTCGTGCGCTTCTTGGAAGATAAGCTGATTGAGCCGACGCCGCTTGTCTCAGGCTTTGCGCACAAAGCCTCGGCCTGGGCAGCGTTCCGGGCGGAGCGGGCGCGGCTGGACCGGGTGTATAACGGCAACATTTTCAAAGAACATCTGATAGACCGCGCGGGCTTTCATGCGCCGGACGATGCGGTGTTTTCCCACATCTGCGAACAGCTTGCCTCTGACCGTTCCCCCTACCTGTTCAACATCATCCCTATTCATATTCTGGGCAGCATCTACGAGCGCTTTTTGGGCAATGTCATTGTGGTGGACGGTGCGAACGCGACTGTAGACCTAAAGCCCGAAGTGCGCAAGGCAGGCGGCGTCTACTACACACCGGATTACATTGTGCGCTACATTGTGGAAAACACGGTGGGCAAGCAGATTGCGGGGAAGACGCCCGCCGAGATTGCGGCCTTGCGCTTTGCGGACATTGCCTGCGGCAGCGGATCGTTTCTGCTGGGCATGTATGATCTGCTGCTGCGCTTTCACACGGATTACTACAACGGCGAGGGCCGGGCGCGTGCGGCGGAGGCGCGCAGGGCGGGGTGTCTGGGGGAAGAGGGGGCGTTCCGGCTGTCTTTGTGGCAGAAGCGGGACATTTTGCTGAACAACATTTGGGGCGTGGACATTGACGCGCAGGCGGTGGAAGTGGCGCAATTGTCGCTGTACCTGAAGCTGCTGGAAGAGGAAACGACCGGCTCCGCGCATGAGCAGAACCTGCTGCATGGGGCAATTCTGCCGACGCTGAACAAGAATATTGCGTTTGGCAACTCGCTGATTGGAACGGACATTCTGCAAGACACGCTGTTTGAGCCTGCGGAAGAGCGCAAGCTGAACCCGATGGACTTTGCGCAGGCGTTCCCGCAGATTATGAAGGGCGGCGGCTTTGATGCGGTTGTCGGCAACCCGCCCTACGTGCGCATACAAGGCTTTCCACGCAAACAATTAGAATACTTTGCGGCGCATTACGCTTCGGCAACAGGCAATTATGACCTTTATGTCAATTTCATTGAAAAGGGATATGGTTTGCTCAAGGAAGGCGGACGGCTTGGAGAGATTTTGCCGAACAAGTTCCTCAAGACCGATTACGGCGAAGGCTTGCGCGGGTTCCTGGCCGGTCAGTGTGCATTGGAAAGCGTGGTTGACTTCGGTGCGTCTCAAGTCTTTCAAGCCACCACCTATACCTGCCTGTTGTTTCTTGCTAAGGGGAGCAGCCAGCACCCTCGGTATGGCATCGCTGAGGCGAACGCTGAGGCTTTGCAATCGCTGACCTTTGACACGCATAGTCCTCTCATGCTCGGTTCTCAGCCCTGGCTGTTTGCCGATGAGCTAAGCAGTCGTTTATCAGCCAAGTTGTCGTTGTGCAGCACGCGCCTGCTTGATCTGCCTGCGGACATGAGCCGGGGCAGCAGCAGCGGCGATGACAAAGTATTTGTTGTGAGTCCTGATGCTGATATAGAACCGGATGTTCTTAGACAGCCTCTCTTTGCTTCAGACTTCAACCGCTACTTGTTTTCTCCTGTGACGCAATCGCGCATTATCTTCCCCTATAAGGTTGATAGTGATGGTGCGCACTTGCTTGCAGAACAGGAGATGCAGGCTCAGTTTCCCAAAGCATACAATTATCTGGTGCAGCACCGCAATGAGCTTGCCAAGCGCAAACACTCCGGCTCTTGGTTTGGCTTCAGCGCACCGCGAAACTTAGCCATTCACGACCGTTCACAGATTATCGTTCCCCTGCTGGCTAATCGCGGGCTTTTTGCGCGCATTCCTGAAAGTGCGCATGGGACTTTGTGTCCAATGGCAAGTGGAGGGTTCACTATTACTCTTCGTGATACGTGCCCCGTCAAACCGGAGTACGTGCTTGGCCTTATCAACTCACGCCTGTTGTTTTGGTCGCTGCGAAAGGTGAGCAACATCTTCCGAGGTGGTTGGGTGACTTGCACTAAACAGTATCTTGGCGAGCTTCCCATCCGCACCATTGACTTTACCAACGCTGCCGACAAAGCCCGGCACGACAAACTAGTGAGCCTCGTAGAGCAGATGCTGGCCGCCAAGCCGGAGCAGGCCAAAGCGGTCATGGATCGGGATAAAGAGTATTGGGGGCGCAAATGCGACAGCCTGGACAGGCAGATTGACACACTGGTTTATGCACTGTACGGCCTGACGGAAGAAGAGATTGCGATAGTGGAGGGGTAAGCAGCAAAACTCAGAAAGGATTCAGCAAACGCCATCTTTAACTTACGTTCAGCAAAACTACGACAGGCAACAGTCTACGCTCTAGCGCACAAAAACGCTTGAGGAACGTAGTTTTAGGCGTGAAAGAGAACAAATGCACCCACTAGGCCCCTCCCAAAAACTGCTGGACGACTACTTAGCGCTAGCCAAAAAAGACGGTGAACCAATCTACCTAGCAATCAGCGCTGGAAGATGGGTTGCTTGGAACTATCTATCAGAGCATCGCGACGACACAACCTATTACTTCATTCATCCGTCTGGGTCTATCACCTTTGGGGCCGATGCTCAAGAGCAATTTGAGCAAGAGCGATTTAAGGCCAGCGAAAGGGAACAATCCAGGCGGTGGAACAAATCTAGCAATAAACCACATCGCTAAAGGCTTCCTTTCGCAGAAAGGATCGCCCATTGAGCGTGGACAAGAACCTGATCTTGTGGAACTGGGGCGGGTACATTGCCCCATGTGCGTGGAGGTGAACCGTCATGCCAGGTAGCAACTAGGTATCACGCGAGCAATGCCCCACATGCGTGGGGAACAGAATGCAGACCAACAAAACAGAATTGCCGGGCCGCAGCGTGGAACACAGCGCCACTGCCGCGCGTCTAAAGAGGACACCATGACACTGACGCTGACAATTACCTCTGACTATGCAAGCCAGTTGCGGGAGCAGGCTCATCAAGCAGGGCTGACGCTGGACGAGTATGCTGTGCGCATTTTGGAACAAGCCGCCCTGAGCGAGCAGGCCACTAAGAAGGGCGGAGCAATGGACGCGCGCGCGCTGATGCGCCTGCCCCACGCAAAGCGTCAGCGTGCCCTCATGGAGGCGGTGGGTGCCGCACTGCCTGCCTATGAGGCAGACCAGGCACTGCCGCCTAGCCAGCGTGTGCTAACGCCCGACCTGGAAAACGGCGACTTCTACGAATATGGCAATTAACCCTGGGCGCGGCGAAATCTGGCGAGTGGATTTTGAGCCGGTAGTTGGCTCTGAGACCGGCAAGCTTCCGTCCGTGCGTAGTCATCAGCGAGAACAGCCTGG
>JAABUJ010002297.1_pt1 | contig 24180 bp, 33 predicted proteins | sample 5559131 | NCBI WGS metagenome assembly JAABUJ01 (sample SAMN10711875, study PRJNA513366) | rock metagenome | isolation source: Antarctica rocks | place: Antarctica: Victoria Land, Mt New Zealand nord | collected 2016-01-07
ATCGGGCAGAGGTGGAACAACCATTCGAAGGTTGAATCCCGCTCCGAGCACCCCGTCAAGCCCAGCCGTAAGCGCCTGCTCCGCGCTCGATCACACGGGCGGCACCCAAGCGAGATGAGCAGGTACGTCGCCTTGATCCTCGACGGTTTGAATGAAGCTCATCTCGCCCCCAGCGGTACTGTGATTGGAAATGAATCGGGCCGATAGATGCCCTCCGGATCGTTGTAGAAGGCATCCGCCCCATCGGGCAGGTAAACGACCTCCCGCGAGGGTGGCTCGTGACCAGCGTGTACCTGCCAGTAGACTTCCGCGATGCGGTTGGGGTCGAACGGGCCGCCTCGCGAAACGATCCCGCACACCGCCACCACGCAAACGCGTATGCCTTCGCCAGCCAAGTCTTTATGGAGGGCGAGCGAATAGGCGCGCAGCGCCGCTTTGCCAGCTGCGAGCGATGTCCAAGTCGGATAGGGTTCCAGGGCCAAGCCGCCACCGGTGAAGATCAGCGTGCCGCGCCGCTTGGCTCTCATCGTTGGGAGTACCGCTTGGACGCACGCGAGCGCGCCTCCGAGGTTGATCGCCATATCCTCGAGGAGTCGCGACGGGGTCAGCTCTGAGGCGAGGTCCGCACGCATGGCGGCGGCATTGTAGATCAGGACGTCAGTCTCCCCGGCCCAGCACTCAATCGACGCGAAGGCCTGCTTGACCTCCGGCTCGCTCGCGGCGTCAGCCTGGAAGGCGCGAGCGTCGATACCCGTTGCATTGAGGCCGCCTACCAGGTCAGGTCGCTTGGTACGGGCCACAAGTGCGATCCGCCCCCCTTCGCGCCCGAACCGCCGAGCGATTGCTGCTCCAAGACCCTCTCTGGAACCGAAAATAGTACACAGCATAACAGCCTCGTCTGGTCGGCCAACACGGTGACGGCCTCTTCGACGCGCTTCTTTGCCCGAAGGTGAGCACGCCCCACGAGCGAACGGAACATCGCCAGGGCGGCATCTGTGAGCGTCGCCTCGAGCTCGCGCAGCGTCGCGACCATGACGGAGTGACGTTGGGCAGGCCCCATCTGCTGAAACGCCTGCGCCGTGTAGCGCACGCCCTCGCGCGCCATCTGCGCCAGCCGCGGGCGGTAGGCGTCCGGCAGCGCCAAGGCCGGAACGCCCGTCGTCCGGAGGAGGTCAAGTTTGTCGAGCAGCTCGATGAGGGAGCGGCCGCCAACCCGCGACGGCGGCTCGCGCAGCCAGGACAGGCGGCTTTGGCGGACGTGCGCCTTCTCGGACAGGAGCGCGTCGAGACTTCCGCGCGCCTCGGTCGACAGAAGCGCGGAAACGTCGGCGACGACTTTGCTGTCGGCGGCGTGCATCGCCGTGGCCGCCATGCGCTCGACGACGCTGACGCCGGGTATGACGACGTGTCGGCCCCGCATCTCATCGAGGAGTCGGCTGAGAAGCGCGTGTCCATCGGTCATGCCGAGCGCCTGCACTTCGAGCCAGGTCGACAGCTCGGCCCGCACCGGGCGGGTCAGGTCGCGAAAACCGTGCCGGCGCTTGATGGCGGCGATCTGCTCGTAACGTGTGGGGCCGCGCCGGGCGAAGCCGATGAGCGCGTTCGCTCCCACGCCGACCTGCTCGGCGACTTGGTCGAGCATGACCGTGGGCAGCACCTCGCCGCGGCGGAGATAGCGGCCGGGAAAGCGCAGCGCACAGAGTTGGAGCGCATAGCCGAGCCGGGTCTCTGGCGTGCGTGTTTCACCGATCGCGGCGAGGTCATCGGCGTCGAGGCTATGGTGGCGTACGACCTCGACTTCGGATGCCGGTAGCGCGAGGACCGCCTGGCGCTGCCTTTCGGTCATCGGCACGCGCGGCGGCATGATCCGGCTCCTATCGCAAACCACTTGCCTTACATTATGCCGATGAAAGAGGATTGCGAAAGGCCGAGCCTCTCGGAGCGGCCTCGGGTCCGTGGCTCGCAACGAAAACGAGCGTTTCTGAAAGGCTGTGGACAAGTGCTGATCGGCTACGCGCGGGTGAGCAAGGGCGACGAGCAGTCCAACGTCGCGCAAGTTACGGCACCGCGACGCGCCGAATGCGAGCAGGTATTCGAGGAGAAGACTTCGGGCGGGCGCTGGGACCGGCCCGAGCTGCAGCACATGCTTGGCGAGTTACGACGCGGCGACATCGTCGTGGTCTGGAAACTCGACCGGCTGAGCCGCAGCCTCAAGGACCTCCTGCACATCATGGAGCGGATCGAGGCGGCGGGCGCGGACTTCCGCTCGCTCACGGAAAGCATCGATACCACAGTGCCGGCCGGGCGCATGATGATGCAAATGGTTGGCGCCTTCGCCGAGTTCGAGCGCGCCATGATCCGTGAGCGCACCTCCGCGGGTCTCGCCCAGGCGCGATCGGAGGGGCGGATCGGCGGCCGCCGGAAGAAGCTCAATCCGAAGAAGCGTCAGGAGATCGCCGAAAGCGTCCTCTCAGGACGGAAGTCGGCAGCTGAGATGGCGCGGCTCTATGAGGTCAGCCAGCCGACCGTGTCGAGGATCGTGGCCGAATTTCGCTAGGCGGGGAGTGTCACATGAAGACCGGCCATGACCTGATCGGTTTGATCAAGTTCCTGGGGCGCGCCGACTGGAAAGAGCCTTTGCAGGATGTCCTTGATGAGCATCTCGGGCCCGCCATGGAGGCCTTCGACCTCGAATACGATGACATCGACGAGCTTCTCGGCGACCAATGGGCGATGACTCTCTGGGGCTGCGCCTTTGAGGACTTCCTCACCCGCACCCTGGAGCCTGACGGGCGGAATCTTGTCGATGCCTATCTCAAGCGGCGCGGCTGGAAAGAGGGCGCGCAGACCAGGGCCTATATTGCGGCGCTGCGGACCTCGATCATGAGCCTTTACGAGGTCAGCGAGATCGTTCCCGGCCAGTCCCTTCTGGCGCGTGATCTGATCCGCGGCGGCGAGCCCGTCCCAGTCAGCGAGGGAACCGCGACGAAGACGTTGAACCAATGGGAGCGGATCGCGGCCAGGATCGTTCCGCGCGGCGATGGGCATATGTTTGCCGGCGGCCTTCTGCCGTTCTCGCCTGAGGCCGCGACCATGGTTCTGGACGGCATCCAGCATGCTTTGCAACAGCAGGGCGGCACGTCGGTCGACAACGATCAGCTTTGTGGCGCGGCACCCTTGTTCACCGTTGCCTGGCTGCTGGATGTGCTGCCCAAGGCCATGGGCGAGGTCCAGCCCGTTTTGCACAACGGCGACGGTGACGAGGTCGTGTTCTATGAGATCCGGTTCCCGTTGGCTTCCGGTATTCCACAAAAGGAGATCGGCGCTCGGCTCGACACGCTCCGAGAGTTGCAACGGGAAAGCGCCAAGTTCTGGAACTGGCTGGGTGCTTCGCCGCGAAAGCGGCGGCGGCCCGGCAAGTATCCCAACGTGATCTCCTGGGACGTGACCATGGAGGATGGCACGCCCGTGCTCGGCAACGTCGAACTGAAAGGACGATCCATCGTCCTGTCGGTCAATTCCGCCACACGCGCCACCCGAGGGACGGCATTGCTGCAAGAAGCTCTCGGCGAACGCGTTCTGACTCCGCTGACCAAGATCCAGACCATCGAGCAGATGCGAGCGTCCCGTCAGGGTAAAGAAACGCGGGCGTCCCAAATCCCCCTGCAAATCGCGACGCCCATCGTCCACGAGATGCTCGACAGGCAGTACCGTGACACCCTCGACGGACCGGTCGGCATGATCGGCAACATTTCTCCACGTGCGGCGGTCAAGACTGCGAAAGGACGCCAGAGGGTAGCCGACTGGCTCAAATACCTGGAGAACCGCTCGGCCAGTCACGTCGATCCGAAAGACCCCATGGCCACCTACGACTTCGGGTGGCTATGGCGCGAACTCGGCATCGAAAGCCTCAGACGCTGAACCCACCGGATATCCATGTCCCAATAATGTACCGAGGCCGATACGGCTGTCGACGTCTCGCGCCATCCGGGCCAAGTTCGTCGCGCTGTCGCGGCGGTCAAGGGCCACGTTGGACATTGGACGTTCGTGTCGACGACGAGCGTCTATGCAGATACGGTGACGAGGGGGCAGAGGGCAGACACAGCTCCGCTACTGGCGCCGACAGCATCCGAAGTCGAATGCAGCACGGAAGACAACTATGGTGCCGCCAAAGTCGTGTGCGAGCAGGCGGTTGGCGACGAAGCCTTCATCTGTCGGGCGGGATTAATCGTCGGTCCGGGAGACCCAACGGGCCGGTTTAGCTATTGGCCTGCACGACTCAAAAGGGGCGGCGAGGTACTCGTGCCTGAAAAGCCTGATGATCCGGTTCAATACATCGATGTGCGAGATCTCGCGAAGTGGATCGTCCACGCTGCACACGCGCGCATCATCAGAAAGTTTGACGCCATCGGACCGTCCTACACGCGCCATGAATTCCTTGACCAGTCTATGGACGCGCTTGGCTCATCATGCGCCTTTACATGGGTCGACCAGGAGTTCATGGACCGAAACGACATTAGGAGTGGGTCCGGTCCGCGCTCCTTACCGCTTTCAATGCCAGACTCTATCGGAGACAGTACCCGTGACGTATCAGCGGCGCTCGCTGCGGGTTTAACTTTGCGTCCACTCTCAGAGACTGCCCGTGACACTTTACTTTGGACGGCCGTAAACGGGCCAGTTACAGGCCTTACAATTGATGAAGAGAATATCTCGCTAAATGCATGGCATGCGGCTGGACGATGAACATTCCCACCCATCCTTGCCATCGCGGCATCAGCACCGGATATGGCGTCACGTCGGTTCTGCTCAGAGCCTGACCCAAAAGCGTGCTTGTGCTCGCGGCGGTAGAGTGATTCAGGTCTCCTTGGGTGATGGAGGTTGGATCGGGATGTGGACTGAGGAGCAGCGCCGAAGGTACCGGCGGGAAGGCGGCGGGTTTCCGAGCGATCTGACGGATGCGGAATGGCGGGTGCTCGGGCCTTTGGTGCCTCCGGCCCGCCCTGGAGGCCGACCCCGTAAGACCGACATGCGCTCGGCCATGAACGCGATCTTCTACCTTCTGCGGACTGGTTGTCCCTGGCGCTACCTGCCACGAGACGGCTTCCCTGCCCGCTCGACGGTCTACAACATCTTCCGCAAGTTCCAGGCGGACGGCACGTGGGGTGCGATCTGGGATCAGCTTTACCCGATGTTGCGCGAACGCGAGGATCGAGAAGGCTCCCCCTCTGCCGGCATCATCGACAGCCAGACGATCAAGTCGACCGAAAAGGGGGGTCAAAAGCCCAGAAATCGACCGCCCACGCACCCGACACAGTGGGTTACGATGCTGGAAAGAAGGTGAAAGGCCGCAAGATCCATTCGCTCGTCGACACTCTCGGTCTTCCCATCCGTCTCGTGGTGCACTCGGCCGGCATCCAGGATCGAGACGGAGCAGCGCTGCTGTTCGACAAGATAAGGCGGCGCTTTCCCTGGCTCGAGTGCGTCTTCGCCGACACGGGCTACAACGCACAGCAGACCTACGAGGCCGCCGTCGACAATGCTCTCCGGCTCGAGATCGTCCGACGCAACCCGCACGCCGCAGGGTTCGAGGTCATCAAGCGGCGCTGGGTGGTCGAGAGGACCTTCTCCTGGTTCGGCCGAAACCGCCGGCTCGCCAAGGACTTCGAGAACCTGGCCGCAACCCTGCTGGTCACGTCCGTCAAGCTGGTGTAATTTGGTTGGGTGTTCATCCGCGCCTCATGAGCATCAGGCAGCGATGTGAGGAATAGCCGGGGCGGAGGGTTGATCGTCGCCGCGGCCGGTCATGGTTTCGAGCGTCATGTAGCGGTGCTGGAGCTGCCACTCGTCGTTCTGTTCTAGCAGCACGGCACCGACGAGACGCCGGATTGAGGCTTCGTTCGGGAATATGCCGACCACATCGGCGCGTCGCTTCACCTCCTTGTTCAATCGTTCGATCGGATTGGTCGAGTGGAGCTTCGGCCAATGGGTCTTGGGGAAGGCCATGAAGGCGATGACGTCGGCTTCCACGTCGTCCATCAAGGCCGCCAGCTTGGGAAGTCGGGATCGGAGCTGATCGGCCACCTGTCGCCAAGTCTTGGACGCCGCGGCCTGATCATTCTGCGAGAACACCGTCCTGATCGCAGCCGCAACCATCTGATGCTGAGCTTTGGGCACATAGGCCAAAGCATTGCGCATGAAGTGAACCCGACAGCGTTGCCACGTCGCCTTGAACACCTGGGCGACGGCGGCCTTCAATCCTTCGTGCGCGTCCGAGATGACGAGCTTCACCCCCTTGAGGCCGCGCTTCTCCAAGCCGCGCAGGAAGCCGAGCCAGAAGACGGCGGCCTCCGAGGAACCGAGACCGAGCCCCAGGATCTCGCGCCGGCCGTCGGTGTTGACCCCGGTGGCGATTATGGCAGCGATCGACACGATGCGGCCGTCCTCGCGCACCTTCAGGTAGGTCGCATCGAGCCAGAGGTAGGTCCATTCGCCCTCGATCGGCCGGTCGAGGAAGGATGACACGCGCGCATCGATCCCCTTGCACAAGTCCGACACTTGGCTCTTGGAGATGCCACTGATCCCCATCGCCTGCACGAGGTCGTCGACCTTGCGGGTCGAGACCCCTTGAATCCAGGCCTCCTGGATGACGGCGACCAAAGCCTGCTCGGTCGTCCGGCGCGGTTCCAGGAAGCCTGGGAAGTACGAGCCCTTGCGCAGCTTCGGGATCTTGAGGTCGAGCGTCCCCAGGCGCGTGTCGAAGGCGCGCTCGCGATAGCCGTTGCGCTGCGTCGTCCGCTCGTCGTTGCGCTCGTAGCGAGCCGCACCGATCCGGCCCTCGATGTCGTAGGCCATCAGCCGCCCCAGCACCTCCTCGGCCAGTTGCTTCATGAAATCACCGCCTCCGCGCTTCAGCAGAGCGTCGAGAAATGGCATGGTGTCGTCGGTCATCGTGTTCTCCGGTTCGTGTCGCGTGTCGCAACCCGATGCTACCAGAGGCACGGTGCCCACCCAACGGGGCGGCCGGCTCCGCTATATGCGGAGCTCCGCCGGCCGCTCCTGTCCAAATTCTCCACCACTTCGGCGGACACTACCACCCTGCTGGCCTTCGTTACCCTCGCCGCCATCCAGCTCGGCATCAGGCGACTCGCGCGATAGTTGGCTTTTGAGTCAGGCTCTCATTTCGGTATACCGCTGCAAGACGTCAGCGTGAGACGCTTTCGGGCGTCTTAAAACGGTTGTTGTCTGGATTATGAGGCTCTAATGAGAGCGGGTCTAGACCGTTCCGAGACAGGAACGTCGCCCATGGTGCCCTCAGCGGATCAGCTCAACCGTGATGCCGGCAGCGGCGGCGATCCCCGGCCAGCGCCGCTCCGCGGTGAGCGCCGGCACACCTTCCCGCTTGGCAAGAGCCAGACAGTAGCGATCCCCCAACGATAGGCCACCTTCAAGGGTGATCGGGCGCAGCATGCCTGCATCGTAGGACAGCGCGGCATCGATCGGAACCAGGCGGATCGGCAGCGGACGCAACAGCGCTTCGATGTCATGGCGCTCAGCGCCGAGCTTTGCGTAGTGGCTGACCACCTCGGCCAAATTGACCATCGCCATGATGGAGCCGTCGAGCCCCGCTTTCACCTTGTCGGCCCCGGGCTCTCCCAGCAGAAGTGCGAGGACTGCGGACGCATCGAGGACGAAGCCCGTCATTCGGGTTCAGCCTCGCGGGCCCGGTCGGCGAGAAAGTCCTCAACGGAAGCATTCGTCTTGCCGCCGATCAACCTGCGACTCATCTCCTGTGCGCGTGCCACCACCTGATCCAGCGTCCGAAGCACGATGGCATCCCCCACGTCCTCGACAATGACCTCGCCACCGTTGCCGAGCCCATGCCGTTTGCGGAGGTCGGCCGGCAAGCTCATCCGACCGTCAGGCATCACCTTGGCTTTCATGGCGTACCTCCAGCTTCTGCCACATGAACGAGCATACGCCGCAAACACGCCCTTGCGCCAGGAGAACCGCCGAATGCCGCTCTACGGCTACGTCCGGGTCAGCACCCTCGACCAGGACCTCACTGTCCAGGAGACGGCGCTGAGGGCGGCTGGGTGCGAGGTAGTCCGCACCGAGAAGCGCTCCGGCACCACGCGCGAGGGCCCACCGAGCTGGCCACACTCCTCGAGTTCCTGCACGCCGGCGACACGCTTGTGGTGACGCGCGTCTACCGCCTCGCCCGCTCCATCGGCGACCTGCAGGACGTAGTGCGGGCGCTGAAGACCAAGGGCGTCGCCTTGAGGGCGACCGAGCAGCCGATCGACACCACGACGGCCGCCGGCAAGGCCTTCCTCGACATGCTGGGCGTGTTCGCCGAGTTCGAGACCAACCTGCGCCGCGAGCGGCAGATGGAAGGCATCGCCGCCGCCAAGGCGCGCGGCGTCTACAAGGGCAGGGGCCGGAAGCCCACCGTGGACGTTGCAGAAGTATGCAGGTTGCACGAGACGGAAAAGCTGGACCGGCGGCCATCGCCAATCGCCTTGGGGAGCGGCCGCGCCAGAGTATATCGGGTACTCGGCAAGCGGGTCACCGGCGCAGCGAAGACCGTCGTCGCATGATTCCGGTATTCTCGGCTCATCTCGAGGCGCGCGATCCTGCGCGGAACCGCTGGCGCTCCTGCCGGGTCGAGGCTGGTCAGGACCTGTTCGGGATGTGGGTGGGACATGGACTCACATGCCTGTCGTGAGCTGGCATGCGCCCTTTTGTCTGATTTTCGATTTCCGCCATCGCGAGATCGAGAGAAGCGAACGGTCCGGGGTTGATCCCGGACAATTTGCCATGGACAGGTCTGATCAGGAATTGCCCCTCATTCGATTGCGTGGTCGTGCCCAGAGTTCTGGCGAGACGGTCTTCGAGACTCCAGGAGCCAGCCCCGGCCGATGTGACGACGGTATCCATGACCCCAGCCCTCCAAGAGGCTCCGATCCTATGGAACCACACTTGCGGCCCTGTGGCGACGACGCAGGGCGTGCACCCGATGGAGCGATTGATGACGTTCCTCTCCAAGTCGCGAAACCGCTGCTCGCCGTATCGGCCGAAGATTTCCGAGATCGTCAGATCGGTCTCGACTTCCACTTCGTGATCGCTGTCGATGAACGCGATATCGCGATGGCGAGCCAGCACCCGGCCGCTTGATGTTTTCCGACACCCATCATCCCGACGAGGAAGATCGCGCGGCGACCAAGCTGCCGGAGCAGGTGTATGCGCAGGTCCGGATCGCAACGGCTCTCGCATCCGTCCGATGGGAGGCGCGGCGGCACGTCGGACCTACTCGGCCGCCGGGACTGCGACGGCGAGGTCGAACAGGCGGTCTACGCCTCCGGCATCGGCGTCGAAGCCGTCAATCGCCTCCACCATGCTCCGCGCGCGTTCGCAACCGGTCACACGGTCCGAACAAGTAATGCAGCGGAAGAACTTATCGACGATCTCCTCTCGCGTCATCGGGTCGCTCGGGTTGCCCTTGGGCCTGTCGACGAACCCCTCCTCGCGCCGGCCGTCCCTAGTGATGAGGCTCAAGGCGATCCGGCCGTGCGTGCCGAGCTCGGCAATCTCACAGCGCGGGTCGACGCGCGGGACGACCAGCTCGCTCAGGGCCAGCACATTCGGCCGCGACAGGGCGCGCGCGTCGTAGTCGTCAATGGACACGTCGCCGCCTACAAGCGCTGCCGCCACCGTATAGGCCATGCCGAAGCGCGCCTCGATGGGCGTGGATGGGCGCCACTTCCGATCGGGCGGGGCGCAAACGAGATCAAAGATTTGTCGGTTCATGCTAATCTCAACGCGCGCGATGTCCTCTGGGTAAAATCCGGCGCGCCGGCTCAGCTCCAGGGCGAGGCATGCGGCCGAAATGTTGGGCCTGCAGGTCGGATAGGGTTTGTAGGCGATGTCGCTGTCGCCCGCGAAAGTCGTCCCCAGTCCGGCCAACATGTCCTCAACCTTCGAGCCCGGCTCGAAAGCGGAGAACAGGCCGTAGCGCCCCGTGAGGAAAGCATGCGCCCCGTCGAAGCCCTCGGCCGCTAGGAGCACCGCCCGCACGGCGTTGGCCGCCACGAGGCCCTGCTGGTAGGAGACCGTGGGAGCGCCCTCCACCATGCATTGCGCTTCGCCCAGCGCCGACGTATAGGCGATGCCCATCGCGGCCAGGATGCCGTTCCGGTCGAGGCCGAACAGCCTCGCCGCCGCCGCCGCCCCGCCGATGACCTTGCTGAGGTCGTAACGCCCGCTCTCCAGTAGCGTTTCCCGCCGGACTCGCGCGAGCCGTGTGCATAAGTCCTGGCCGATCGCCATAGCGGCGAGAAGGTCGCGTCCGTCGACCTCTCCCCGCTTCAGCCCTGCCACCGCGGCCAGCGGAGCGAACACCGCTACGCTGGGATGGATCCCGAGCGGATCCACGACATCGTCGAAGTCGAGGACGCGCGACGCGGCGCCGTTCAGCAGGGCGGCGGACGGCGGCGGCAGGCGCAACAACGTCCCGAGGACGGAACAGTCCGGAGACCCGCCCCAGCGCCCGACGACTCGCTGAAGGAGGCGGATCTCTGGCCTGCTCTGTCCCGCCAGGGTCACCCCGAGGATGTCGATCAGGGATGAGCGGGCCGTCTCGATGGCGCCCTGCGAAATCTCGTCAAAGCGTATTTCATGCGCGTAGCTGGCGAGGCGAAGCTCGATAGTCATGTGGGCTCTCCTTTCTTCGTGTCGTGTCGCGTGTCCGTCGGCGGAACCGCGAAACGCACGAGGCGCTGCCCGCCCTCGACGCTCTGCCCCGCCTTCACCAACACCTCCGCCGCTACCCCGGCCCGCGGTGCATCGAGCGTCGTGAGAACCTTCATCGATTCGAGCCGAATCAGCGGCTGGCCCGAAGAAACATCGTCGCCGGCCGCCACCAGCACCTCGGCGACGAGGCTCTGCGACGGAGCGAACAGCCATTCCGCGTCGCGTCCTGCCCGCCCGGCGTCCATCGCCGCCCGCGTGCGGAGGCCGGCCTCGACGCGAGCGTGGTAGCCGTCGAGACCCACGCCGACGCCGCCGTCCGCGTCCCGGCTCCGGTTGAGGACGACGTCCCGTTCCCGTCCGCCGATGCGGAAGCGGAAGCGCTCCGACACGTCGTCGAACTCGTGGATGATCACCTCGACGGCGATCGGCTCCCCCCCGTTCCAGCGGATCTCGTACCAGCCCTCCCGCTCGCACCGGACCGCGAGGGTCCAGTCCTCGATCGACCCCGTGGAGTGGCGCGTTCTCCCGCGGATGCGCTCACCAGCCATGGGCTCCGACCTCCCCGTTGGCGGCGCGCCAGCCCGACTGCGTTCTCCCGCCCGGAGCGGAGGCGGGGGCCTCCGTCGGCCTCGCGCGCGTCGACAGCGCAGCCGCGACCGCCATGTCGCGGTGCGACGTCGCGCATTCATCCTCCGCGACGGCGAAGCGCCCCGCGATCGACAAGTCGTATCCGCCGTCGCGGAAGGCCGGGTGGTGGAGGAGCCAGCGGTGGAAGGGCAGGTTGGTGGGAAAGCCGGCCACGACCAGCTCCGACAAAGCCACGGCGGATCGCCCCAACGCCTGCTCCCGATCGCGCCCCCACACCACGACCTTCATGCACAGGCTGTCGTAGCGCGCCGGCTGCACGGTGCCGGCTGCGATGCCGGCATCGACCCTGATGCCCGGGCCGTCCGGCACGCGGCAGGCTGTCACGGTGCCGCCGCCCGGCATGAAATCGACCCGCGGGTCCTCGGCACAGATGCGGAACTCGATCGCATGTCCGAACGTCACCGGGGTCGCGCGATCCCCGCGCAGGGGTTCGCCGCAGGCGACGCGCAACATCTCTTCCACGATGTCCACGCCCGTCACGGCTTCGGTTGCGGGATGCTCGACCTGAATGCGGGCGTTCATCTCGATAAAGTGGAAGGCGCCGCCCTCGTCGACCAGAAACTCGGCGGTGCCGGCGCTGTCGTAGCCGACCTCTGCGGCGAAGCGGATGGCGGCGTCGAGGATGGCGGCGCGCAGATCCGGCTCCAAGGCTGGACACGGCGCCTCCTCGACGACTTTTTGCCGCCGCCGCTGCACGCTGCAGCCGCGGTCGCCCAATGCCGCGACGGCGCCCGCCCGGTCGCCGAGTAGCTGCACTTCGACGTGGCGGATCCGTTCGCCAAGGAAGCGCTCCACGTAGAGGTCCGAGCGCCCGAACGCCGCTTCCGCCTCGCGGGCGACCTCGGCCCAGGCCCGCGCGATGCCGTACTGCGCGGGCACGAGGCGAATGCCACGCCCGCCGCCGCCGAGCGCCGCCTTGATCAGCACCGGATAGCCGATCCGATCCGCGATTGCGGCGGCCTCCCTGGCATCGTGCGCTGTTCCGCCGGGTACGACCGGCACGCCCGCCCGCTCCGCCGCGGCCCGTGCAACGACCTTGTCGCCTGTCAGGCGGATCGCGGCCGGCCTCGGTCCAACGAAGATTAAGCCCGCCGCCTCGCAGGCCTCCGCAAAATCCGCGTTTTCGGCGAGCGGCCCATAGCCCGGTGCCACGGCGTCGGCGCCGATCCGCCGCGCCTCGCCGAGCAGGATCTCGGGCGACGCATAGGGATTGGCGGCGTCGCAGCTGACGCGGATGTCGGCCGCCAGCACGAAGGGCGCACGCGCTTCCTCCGCGCCGTGGAGCACGGCGGTGCGGATGCCGAGGCGACGCGCCGTGCGGATGAACCGCAGCGCGATCTCGCCGCGGCAGGCCAGGAGCAGCGTCGCGATCACCGGCTCCCTCCCGCAGCCGTCGCTTCGGCGTCCCGCAGGCCGCGGCCCAGAACCGTGTGGGCGCGCGTGAACTCCCCGGCGCTCACCGCCCCGGCGACCGAAACTTCACCGGCCAAGGTCACGGCCGCTACGATCTCGGCGAGCTTGCGCGCATCGTCGCTGCATCCGAGTATCTCCAGGCATTCGCGCTGGGCGGGCAGCTTGGTGCCGCCCCCTAAGGTGCCGACGATCAGGTTGGGGAGAGTGACGCTGGCGTGCAGCGCGCCCTCGGCATCGACGTCGAAGGCTGTGCAGGCGTTGCGGAACGACACTGTCACGAAGGCAGGGTCCTGGCCGCAAGCGATGAACAGGGCCGCCAAAGCATTGGCCACGTGGATGTTGGGCGCGGTCGCTCCGCGCTGGGCCAGAACGGCGTTGCAGGCATCGAGGAAGCGGCGCATACGCACCGGCGTCGACCTGAACATGGTCCGCACGAGGTCGGCCGGCAGAACGGCGCTGGCGCTCACGTAGCGGCGACGAGGTGGGGCAGGTGCGACGTGAGGGCCACGATGGCGTCGTGGCGTTCGGGCGACGAGCGCCCCGGCACCGCCTCCAGAGCGCGCCAAAACCCTTCCACTCGCTCCACCACGGCATCCGGCGTGCCCTCGCGCGGCGTCAGGATGCAGCTGCGGCCGGCGAAAAGGTCCGCCCTGCCGGCGGAGGCGCCGCCGAAGGGGCCGCCCGCCATCGGGTGGACCGAGACATGGTGCACGCCTTCGGGTAGCAGGGGGCCGATGTCGCGGACCAGTCCCACCTTGACCGAGGCGACGTCAACCACCACCGTCGAGGGCTTGAGATGCTCGCGCAGCGCCTTCACCACCGGCAGCACGGCCGAGGGAGGGGTGCAGATGACGATCGTTTCCGCATCCGCGACGTCCGAAACAGCGCCGAAGACCGCCCCGCAGATGTCCAACGCGTCGACGCAGCTCCGCACCGCGGGGTCGATATCGCAGGCCGCGAGAGCGACATCCGGCCACGAGGCCCGCGCGGCCCGCAGCACCGACGAGCCGAGGAGGCCGATCCCGATAACCGCGATGCTCCGCGGCGGCGGGGGTGGGGCGAGGTCCGGGGCGCCGGGCCGCGGCCGGGCTTGGTAGAGGGCGATCTGCTTGTCCATCTCGAGAATCCTGTCGATCGAATGCCGTTTCGGGGGAGTCCCACTCCGGGGCGCGGGATCGCCGGAGGGGCGGGGCTGCCGACGGTCAATCCATCGACGGCGGGTGGATCGCTACGCCGAGGCCGCCGTCCGGTTCCGCGGCGAGGCGCAACGCGTCCTCAACCACGTCGGAGCTTCCGACGTGGTTGGCGAGCAGCAGCACGAGTCGCGTGGTGAAGACGAGCGCCCTCCGCTCGTCCAGGGGCGCTTGGGCGGTGGCGAGGGCCGCGAACAGCGCGTCCCCAGCGATTGAGGAGGGGGTGGTGCTCAACGGCACGGAGAAGCCTCCGTGATCCGCGCGGTCGCGCGGTCGCGGGCTCGCATGACGGGGCCGACGTCTTCGCCGGATAGATGTGCCGCCAGATGCTGGTCCGGCCTGAACAGCATGCAGTCGCCCGGCGCAAGACCGTAGCGGCGTCGGACGGAGCCTTCCGGATCCCACAAGCGAACCCGGCCGCCCCCGTCGCCCGGCCGTCCCGTCGCCACCGAAACCACATCGAGCCCCGTCGCGGCGGCGAGGTCGAGCCCGGGGGGCCCGTCCGGGCGGGGCGCGTGGAGCAGGGTGAAACCACCGCCCAGGTGGCGCAGCAGCCAGTCCGGACCACGCCGGGACATCACCGGCACGTCTGGCGCGGGACTGCCCAGCGCGAGCGCCCCGGCCACGGCGGGACGGGGGGTGTTCAAGCTGCTGCCCGCCAGCACCCGGGGACTGGACAGCCGGCCGGAATTCACCATCCTGCTGGCGAACTCGTGGCGTCCTGCTAGCGACAGCACTGCGTCGCGCAGGGCTCGCGCGGCCGGGGTAGGCGGCGTGATGAATTCGGCACTCCGGGTCGATTCGAGGATGTCGTCGTCCGCGGCCGCCACGCGCTCCTCGTCGTAGGACGCGACGAGGCGGTGGTCGGCGCGGCCGCCGACCACTTCGGCCAGCTTCCAGCCGAGGTTGTCGGCATCCTGAATGCCGCCGTTGCCGCCCCGTCCGCCGAACGGGCTCACCTGATGCGCGGAATCGCCCGCGAAGAGGATGCGGCCGTGGACGAAGCGCTCCAGGCGGCGGGACTTGAAAGTATAGACGCTGGCCCACACCAGTTCCATCGCGGTGTCGCGGCCGAACATCTCGCGCAGCCGGGCCGTCACGCGTTCGGGCTGGCACTCGACCTCCGGGTTGGCCTCCCACCCGAGCTGGAAGTCGACCCGCCACACGTCGTCGGGCTGCTTGTGCAGCAGGACCGAGCGATCGGGGTGAAACGGGGCGTCGAACCAGAACCTGCGTTCCGCCGGCAGGGCTTCGGCGAGTCTGACGTCAGCGATGAGGAACCTGTCGCGGAAGACGCGCCCCACGAAGTGCAGGTCCAGCACCCGACGCACGGACGACCCTGCGCCGTCGCAGGCCACCAGCCAGTCGACCGCCATTCTGTAGCCGCCCTCCGCCGTCTCGACCCGGGCTTCGGCGCATCGCTGCGATTGGGACACGGACACCACCGCGTGACCCCAGCGGATGTCGACCGATCCCGTTCGCAGGCAGGCTTCGACGAGCCATTCCTCAACATAGTATTGTTGAAGGTTGAGGAAGGGCGGATGTTCGGACTCGGCATCCGCCACCATGGCTTTCTTGAACAGGAGCTTGTCGCGATGGTAGACGGCGCCGACGTCCCAGGCGACGCCCTTCTCCGCGATGAGATCACCGAGACCCAGGCGCGCCAGGATCTCGAGGCTCCGCCGAGCGAAGACGATGGCCCGGGACCCTGCCGCGATGGCACGACCCTTCTCCAAGATCGTGACCGGTATGCCGCGCCGGGCGAGATCGAGGGCGAGCGTCAAACCGACGAGGCCTGCCCCCACGACCGCGACCGGGCGGCGACCGTCCCATGAGGCCGTCGGAATGGGTGACGGCGTGAACTGCTTTCGCGTAACAATCACTGTCATTCCCCGAACGCCACTGTGGTGGAGGAACTTCCGGTTTGGACCGAGGTCGGTGCTTCGCCCGCGACCGTTAGATCGTCGCAACAGACGCCGCGACCTCTTCAGCGGATGCAATGGAGCCGCTGACGTCCGTCACCCTCACCCTCTCGGATGGACGACGGCGTGCGGTTCCCCTATTTTTGTGGTTCACGCATCAGCGCAGATGAACGATTGCATAGTGTTTCAGAAGTGTACACAGCGATTTGCGAGACACTGTTTGGAAAAATATTCAATACAGCGCCATGCCGCTTTTGGGTCATGGCCGAGTAACTACTCAGCCCCTCGCGCTGCGCGTGGTTAGGCGCCCTCTTTCCGCAGAGATTGACGCGCGTCGGATCGCCTGAATCCATAGGTGGATGGACCGCGACGCGCTGCAGCAACTCTCCAAGGACGAACTGATCACGCTTATGCTGGCGCAGGCGGGTGCCTTGGCGCGCTTCGCCGAACAGGTCGCGACGCTGACGGAGCGTATCTCCGTGTTGGAGGTCAATCTCGGGCTTCCCCCCAAGACGCCCGACAACTCGTCTGTTCCGCCGATCTGCCCTCCGCCTGCAACTCCCTCGGCTTCGCCGAGCGGAGCCTCTTGCAGGCTCCGCTCGGCGTGACCCGCGTGCATCGCCACCGTGGCGCATGCCCGTGCTGCCGTCGCGCCTTCAGCGCACTGGTGCCCGAGGGTTTGGCCCCCGGCAGCCCCTTCGGTCCCGGGATCGTGGCGCTCGTGGTGCACCTGCACGTCACGCAGGCGATCGGCTTTGAGCGCCTGTCCCGGCTGATGTCCGAGGTGTTCGGCCTCATCATCAGCGAGGCGCCATCTCCAACATCCTGGCGCGGGCCGAGGCGCCCCTGACGCGGGCCGCCGATGCCATCGCCAACACCGTTTGGTCGAGCAAGGTCATAGCGTCGATGAAACGTCGGCGCGGGTCCCCGTCACGCCATGACGGACACCTGAGCAGCTACGTGGCCGAGCTACTCGACCACGATCCCATGCCGTCATCGCTTGGTTGCGACCTCCTCCGCGATCCGGTTGAGCACTGTGTAATTCAAGCCTGCCCAGAGTTCGCGCTGGCCATCGTCCATAATGTCGGTTTCGACGTTCATGGCGGACGAGGCGACATAGCTTTCGAGGTCGTTCATGTTCGCGAAGCTCATGAGCGTCACTCCGTCGATCAACGATGACTGCGGATGGAACAGGGGTTGCCCCGGCGAACGCGGTCCGATGTTATGGAGCTGCACGTAGCGCTTGACGTATCGGGCGGCGTCGGGACTAGCCATGATCCCGCCGGCCTGCAACAGCCAAAGCCTCTGAAATTCTTCCCGCTCCAGTCCCGCCCGCCGGACGTGGGTTTCCACGAGCGCGACGGCTTCGCCGCCCGTCCCACTCGGCTTCACGATATATTGCTTGGCGAGAATCGGCGCGATGTCCCGGAAAATCGTGAGATCCTCCGGCAGGATCTTGAAGCGCACGCGGGGTGTCCCGAGCACCAGCGGGATGTCCTCCGGCCGAGCGAAGTTCAGATAGGCGACCCCGTCCCAACGCGGCCTGCGGTAGTCGGCGATGTGGCCGATCACGGTCGGAAACAGCGCGCCCTTGTCATTGACGGGCGCCCGATAGGGCGGCATCATAAAATTTGTCGGCCCTGAGGGCAGACGATGGATCTGGTCGTAGCGCTGAAGGTGCTTGAGGCTGTCATCGTTCGGATCTTCCACGTAGACGAAGCGCTCACCATGCACCTTGCGCCAATATTCGCCCCACTTCTCGAAATTGACGTTGGCGTCCGATCCGAAGGCGTTGGTCGATGGATCGGTCGCGGGGTTCATCATGGGCGACCCGTTGTGGTCGAGCATGAATCCTTCACCGCGGCGGCGCTGGTCGAGGGGCGTCGAATCTGGTCGGGACAGGAACGAGAACACTACCGTCAAAGCATCGCCAGGAGACGCTGCCTCGCCCTTCGAAGCGCCTGATTGAACGTCACTCATGATGGTCTCCTCTGGTTGTCCGAAAGAACCCTCGCTGTCGCCGACGTTCTTCGGGCTCGAACCCTCGAGCCCGTTCACGAACCGGCGGCGCAGCGTTGCCCGAGCGCTCGTCCGGCAGGCTTCAAGGAAGCATCGACCTGACGAGGGCGATGGCGCCCGTCACCAAGCCGAGCGCACAGACCCCGGTCCATCCGAAATGAATCCAGGCCAGACTGCCGCCCCAGGCTCCGACCGACACGCCGACCATGGCTCCCGTCATCAGAATGCCGTTCAGGCGGCTGCGGGCCGCTGGGTCGATCGCGGTGACGATGGCCTGCTGCGAAACGAACGACGCCATCACCCCGAGATCAAAAAGGACTGTTCCGGCGACCAAGACCCCTATCGAGCCCGGAATCGCCAGCATGGCGGTGAACGACGACAGAACCAGGCCGCATCCCAGACGTATGGACACCGGAGTCCCGAAGCGGTCGGCGATATGGCCGAACCACGGAGCCCCGAACGCACCCGCGGCGCCCGCTAGCCCGAAGACGCCCGCGATGGCGGGACCGAGGCCGAAGGGAGGCTGCGCCAGCATCAACGCCAGCGTGGACCAGAAAGCCCCGAGCGACACGGCGAGGAGCGCCTGCGTGGTGACAGCCTTCCGGAGGTCGCCGTAGCGGCGCACTAGGGACGTCAAGCTCCGCAGGAGCGACATGTAACTGCCCCGCGCCGTCGGAGCGGAGGGCGGCATAAACCGCATCACGGCGATCGCGACGGTCATCACCAAAGCGGCCGCGATCCAGTAGACGAGCCGCCACCCTGCGCTGCCGCCCACCAAGCCGCTCAGCGTGCGTGATAGCAGGATCCCGGACAGAAGACCGGTGGTCACCATGCCCACCGTCCGGCCTCGCCGCGTAGGCAGGGAGAGCTGCGCGGCGGCGGGCACGAAGTCCTGGCCGAGGCTGCCGAAGACGCCGACCGCGATCCCGGCGACCATTAGGACGGTGAGCGAAGGGGCTAGGGCCGACACCGCAAGAGCGATGACGAGAGCGCCAGACTTGGCGATGATAAGCTTCTTGCGGTCGATCAAATCGCCAAGCGGGGCGAGAAACAACATACCCGCGGCATAGCCACCTTGCGTCAGGGCCGGGACGAGCCCCACGCTCTCCGGACTCGCGCGAAAAGTCGTTTGCACGATGTGGAGGTTGGGTTGAATGTAATAAACATTGGCCACGCCCACCCCAGCGCCAACGGCGAGCAGCCATATCAGAGCCGATGGTGCGGGCCTTACATCATCATCTGCTGTATAAGCAGTCATAACGGCTTGATCGGCCATTTTAGTCTCCACGAATACATTGCCTTTCCGGAGCAATGGGTGTGATAAATGCTCGTCGAGCGCAAGACATAAGGTCAGTTCTAGCGGTATCGTTCAATTGGAGGAAGGGGTTGAAACGAGGAACAGAGTTGAGTAGAACTCGTTAATCTGCGCGCCGAGGAAGAGCAGACCACATACGAGATTGGCGAGATCGGGGGGGGCGCGAGACAGGTCGTCCGCCTGCTGTCGTGCAAGCGGCGGCCGTTTTGGAACTGCGCACCTGAGGAGAAAGCATCACCCCCACAGGCCAGAGGGGGACGCTCCGTCGGACTGTCGTTCTATCGGTAAACAGAGATCCCTGGAAATTCCAATGATGACTGAATATATCAGAGGAATTGTTGCCTTCGTACAGGTCGCGGAAGTCAGAAGCTTCACTCTTGCCGGCAGCAAGGTAGGATTATCGAAATCAGCGATGACCAAGGCCATCACCTCGATATGCCCGTCGTCTTCGGTCGACGTTGGATACTTCCAGCATTGCTGGACATCGCCGCCTGTCATCCACAAATCGACATGGATCTCTCGTTTACGGACCATCGGATCGACGCCGTGGAGGATGGGGTCGATCTCGTCATCAGAGTGGGGGATCTGGACGACACAACGTCCATGGTCGCCCGTCAACTCGGAGTCCAGAATGCAGCCGTGTGCGCGACCCCTGCTTATATCGACACCCATGCACCTTTGCTGACTCTCGATGACTTGGACAACCACACGTGCATAAGATTTCGTGGCAAATCTCGTTCCCTGCCTTGGTCCTTTATGACGGATGATGGTGAAATCATATCCAAACTCGTCAAAGGTCAGGTCTCTCTCAACAACAGCGAAGCCATATTGGACGCGGCTCTCTCCGATTGCGGTCCAGCTTTGCTGTCGACTTGGCTCATCAGCGACGATGTCAAGTCAGGTCGCTTAAAAATTCTTCTGCCACATATTCGCCCGCAAGGCTTTCCAGTGTTTGCGACGTGGCCTCAGAAAGCGTTCTTATCGGCGAAGACGCGGCTCGTCGTCGACGATCTCGTGAAGAAATTCATGCCAACTCCACCTTGGTCCGAGTCGTTGAGCATCTGATCCGTTTGCCATCATCGAATTCGATGTGAAAACGAAAAGGGAATAAACTTCAATCATCGACGTCAAGGGGCGGCCCAAACGAGCACGCCGCCGGGCGTCGTGGTGTCAAGGCTCTCGGTCAGCGACACGAGGCCGATGCCCCGGCGCGCAAGTTCGTCGGCCGCCGAGATGAGCGTCTTCAGGGAGCGGGCAAGACGCTCCAGCTTCCATACGAAGAGTGTATAACCGGCTCGCAGTACGTCGCCGACGACCCGGGCGAGCTCGGAACGGTCGTCGCGGTCGCAGGAGGCTCGTTCGGTGAAGACCCGATCAAAGCCAGCACGGTTAAGCGCCTCGAGCTGCAGCTCGGGCGACTGGTCCGTCGTGCTTACCCTGGCGTAGCGCGACGCATGGACACGGTCCGACGTTCTCGGAAGCCGCCATCAGCCTCGCATTTTGAGACGGTGCAATCAAGAACGGTTCTGAGAAGATTTTTGGGCCGATCAGGCCGGCCCTGACCGGGGTGGCCGTACCCGTGTCAAAGACGAAGGTTTATGAGAACATCCGGTGAGACCTGGGCGCCAGTGACGTGGAACGTGAGCAGCGTCCGTCCGATTGCGAGCACGATGAGATGATTGCGAGCAGGCGGTCAACAAGCGTGAGCACGAGCGCGTCCTCATTGTCAGAGAGCGTGAGCAGAAATCGGCGATGATTGCGAGCACGGCCGCCGATGATTGCAAGCGCCGCGGGGCGAGCGCTGTCGCATCGCGGTGCCGCACGGCTACTACAAAACGACTACCGTCACGGCCGCCCTGCGGGCCAGCGGTCCCTTCGCCGTCGAACTCATGGACGGCGCCACGAACGGCGCGCGGTTCCTGTCCTATGTCACCGACACGCTCGTGCCCGCGCTCGAGCCGGGCGACACGGTCGTCATGGACAACCTCGCGGCCCACAAGGTGGCCGGCGTCCGACAGGCGCTCGAGGCGGCAGGAGCGCACCTGCTCTACCTTCCAGCCTACAGTCCCGACTTCAACCCGATCGAGAACGCCTTCGCCAAGCTCAAAGCCTTGCTGCGCACGGCCGCGGCCCGCACCGTTCCGGATCTGTGGGCGGCCATTCGGGAGGCGTTCACCCGCTTTAAACCCGACGAGTGCCGGAACTACCTCGCCGCCGCAGGCTACGATGCCTATGATCCAACCTGAACGGCTACAGCTCTAGTGCTGCTCTGTGGACTTGTCGGCAGCAAGCGCCTGGACCTCAATCGAAACCTGCATGATCGCATGCTCCACAACTGGAGCACGGATACGAAGATCTGGAAGTTGATCACAAGTTGCAATCACGCTTCCGAAGTCGTCCGTCTCGAAGTGGACGTAATAACCCCTTATTTGCGTGGTGAACGGCAGGTCAGCCTTCGTCATCATATTGAGGTACCTCGTTTTCTTCAACGCGGCATTTGCTTTCAAAGTCAGCTACAAACAGACGATCTAGAGTAAAATTCGTATCATCGACGTGATTGACCTTTTCACATCAGTTGCAGAACCATAACTGATAATATCACGCTCTGTTTCGGTAGGCAATATCGAGACGTAATTGACGTAATGTGGCGGTGTATTGCTCATCAAGGTTCTATCACTAAAATTCTGCCTGTTGAATATCAGTGACTTGAATGTCGTGTCTACATTCGATTTCGCAACGAGGGATGGCCGCGCTCAGGCTGACCAACCCTCCTCAGGACAGCCCCGACCTGAGTCGCAGCCCAACGACCGCCTCGGGCAGTGCGTATGCCGCGAGCGTTGAGGGCCGCGGCGATGCCGCGAAGGCTCGCCACCCCGCTTCCCTTAATCTGCAGGATGACGGGCGCAACATTCTCGGCGAAGAGCCGGGCCCCTTCGGCGGTGCTGGCAGCTCCTTTCACCCCTGCCTCGGACAGGTTGGTTGGGTTGCCGAGCCGGGCGCCTTGCTTCTTGCGCGTCGCGAGTGCGGCGCGGGTCCGTTCGGAGATCATGCGCCTCTCCTTTTCGGCCAGAGCCGCGTAGATGTGGAGCATGAAAGGGTCGACGTCGCTGCTAGTGTTTCCGATTGCCCGCATGGTGCCGCTCGGAAACTTGGCGGACGGTCTTGCGGCCTTGGCGCTCAGCGAGGATCGTTGGAATGCCGGCATGGGGCTTATGAGCCGGGCCAACCCAGAGAAATGGAACGGCTTCGTCGCGGATTACACGATGGTGGGCGCTACCGATGGCGAACTCAAAACCTGCTTCGATGCCGCGCAGAAGACAGGAAAGGAACAGCGGTGTTCGATCACAATGAGGCCGGTCCCAGCTCGCTGAAGGGTAGGCGTGGGCACTCCTATATGTAGGCGCTCGCAATCATCGAAGCTCGTGGTCGGCAACAGAGCCGAATCCTGCTCGGATTAGCTGACAGCGGGCTTGCACTCGTGCTCACATTATCTGCCTCTATGCTCGCCATCATCGCGTCGTGCTCGCCAACGGAGGTTTGTGCTCACAATCCGTACCATGGCTTGTCGTGCCGGCGCTTCTCGCAAACCAACGGAAACGGGGCGCCACTCCGATGGCGGCGTTCAGGCCCTGATCGGGCCCGTTTTGCATCCCGAAACCGTCTCTTGTTTCCGCTTCCTAAATCAGGGCAGGATAGACGAGTTCCGAGACGCCAGCCATGACCCGCGACGACGCGCTCGCAATCCTTAGACAATCCCGGCCGGAGCTGGTTCGGCGCGGCGTGCGCCGCGCGGCCTTGTTCGGTTCGGTTGCCCGGGATGAGGCAACGGCCACGAGTGACGTGGATGTGCTCCTCGAGTTCGACCCGGCGAGCAACCTTGGCGTGTACGAGTATGTCGCGCTGACCCGCTTCCTTGGCGAGCAGTTCCCGGCGCCGGTCGATGTTGTGAATCGGGCCACCCTCAAACCGCACGTGCGTCTCTTTGCCGAGCGGGACGCGCTGTATGCGTTCTGAGCGGGCCGAGGCGGCCCTGCTCGCGATCCAGCTGCACGGCAGGGAAGCTCAGGTCTTCCTCGACGGTGTGAGCCGGGACGCCTTCCGCCAGGATCGGCGCACCTTCCACGCCGTAACGCGCTGCCTGGAGATCATCTCCGAAGCCACGCGCCGGTTGCCCGAGCCGTTGAAGGCCCGCCACTCGCACCTGCCCTGGCGCGACATCGCCGACGCCGGAAACGTCTACCGGCACGAGTACGACAACGTGGCGGCCGACTTCGTCTTCAAGACCTCCAAGGCTGACCTCCCCTTACTCCTCGCCGCCGTTGAGCAGGAGCTGCGCCGCTCGCCACTCGAACCCGACCACATTGGCGGCTGAAACAGCGATTGAAGCCTGATGCGCCTTAGCTGGAACGAAATTCGCGCCCGCGCCGCCGCTTTCGCGGCCGAGTGGGCTGACGCTCGATATGAGCGGGGCGAGACGCAGAGCTTCTACAACGACCTCTTCGAGGTTTTTGGGGTGCGCCGCCGCCAAGTTGCGACCTTTGAGGAGCCGGTGAAGAAACTTGGTGAACGCCAAGGCTTCATTGATCTGTTTTGGAAAGGCGTGCTGCTGGTCGAGCAGAAAAGCGCCGGGCGTAACCTGGTCCGCGCGAAGGAACAGGCCCTCGACTACTTCCCTGGCCTGAAACCCTACGAACTACCGCGCTACGTCCTCTTAAGCGACTTTCAGTCGTTCGAGCTGCGCGACCTAGAATCCGACGAGCCGCCGCTGGCCTTCCCGCTCGCGGACCTTCCTAGTGGACGAAATCTGAGGGTTGAGTCCGTTTTGGGATTCCGGTGTGTCGTTTGGCGTGCGAGTCTGGCGCATGCGAACAGGAATTTTGATTGCCGTCTCGGCATCTGACCGCCTCCGGCTTGAGGCCAT
>JAABUJ010002299.1_pt1 | contig 24166 bp, 25 predicted proteins | sample 5559131 | NCBI WGS metagenome assembly JAABUJ01 (sample SAMN10711875, study PRJNA513366) | rock metagenome | isolation source: Antarctica rocks | place: Antarctica: Victoria Land, Mt New Zealand nord | collected 2016-01-07
CGTGCGCATCTGGAACACCGTCGTCGGGCTGACCATCGTGTATGTCTGTGTCCTGGCCTTCATCGGCTACACGCGGGCGAACGGCAAGATACACAACCGCTACCCCCGCCTCACGACGGCCGTGGGCGCGTCGGTGTGGGCGACGTTCACCCTGTACGGCGTACTCATCAACGTGCAGCTCGCGGCCGTGTGGCTAGTACCCTTCGCTGGAAATGGTTCCGCACGTTCAGTAAGCGTTTCGAGGAGTCATCACGCACGTTGTAGCGTGCCGAACATGCGGAGAAACTTCCAGCTAGCGGTACTAGTACCCTTCGCTGGAAATGGTTCCGCAAGTTCCGTAAGCCGTTTCGAGGAGTCATCACGCACGTTGTAGCGTGCCGAACATGCGGAGAGACTTCCAGCTTGCGGTACTAGGGCGCGGCGACATAGGCATCAAGCGGTTCCTGGGGCCGATTGTCGTTGTCTGCGTCGCGGTCGCCCTCATCCAAACCGCGATCATCCTCTTCGGCTCACGGCTCTCGCGGCAGGGCCGTCGCTGGGTTACGTACGTCCGCCTATGGTTTTCGTTGACGGAGAAGCGGGCGCAGGTTAACCACGGGGTCGAGCGCCTTGAGCAACTGCTTATCGACAATACGAACGCCGCCTGTGTCGCCAACGACCAACGCGCTAATCTCGACAAGTTCGCCGACGCCGAGGTGATCGACGCGGTAGACGTGCATTTGGAGGTCCATGGCATCCCTCCGTACCAGCGCAAAGCGGGCCGCCAAGCCGTGCGCTACCTCATCGTTCACCGGGCCAACGCCGTGCGGCCGCTCTACGATGAGAACAAGCACGCCAACAATGACGAGGACGACCCAGGACTGGCCGGGGTGGACGACGAGGGCCTGCTAGTCGATCTCTCCCGCCACGAGATAGAGCACCTCTACGTGCATGCCGACGCTGCCCGGATCGGCGGCCTGGTGATCCTGATGCAACGCGGCGAGATGCTTGTCGGCGGCCGTCTGTCCGAATTGGAGCCACGCTGGCGCGATTCGGACGGTTGGCGCCGCGAGGTCGCCGCACTCATTGTCGAGGTGCTGCGCGCCCGCGCTCGCTACAAGCGTCCGGCCCTCTTTGTGATAGAGCGGCGTAAGCGGCGCCGGGTGACACGCATAACGTCAAAACAGGGAAGGACAGGAGCATGAGCCACAGGGGATCGTTACATGACTTCAACCCGCGCAACACGGGGCTCTACGAGGCCAACGTGTGGAAGGCGTACTACGACCGCAACTGGCCGCTGGCGCTGCTCCTGGTGTATCGCCTGTTGCGGTCCCAGTTCAGCTTAGGGCCGCTGCAAGGGGTGCGGGCGACGTATTACAGCGTCCGTGCGGCCGTGGCATGGGCGCCGCAGGATCACGACATCGAGAAGGTGCGTGCCCTGCTCGGGCGCTTCTACGGCGTACTGCGCGAGGCGACCGGTGCCCCCTTCGACGCGGACGTGGCCGGCGATGCCGAGCTCGAATATTGGGCCGTACATCGACAGTTCGATGGCGAGAAAGGCCGGCCCGAGTTAATCGACGCCAACACCCGCATCGCGGCCACGGTCTATAGCCTCTCCTTCGCCCAGGCGCACCCGGCCGGTGTTGCACGGGCGCATGCCGCCGACTTGGTCGACGACATCACCGGGGGGCGTCAGACGCCTACTCCTGAAGCGTGGGCAACCGTAGCGGCGGCGCTACGCAGCGCCTACACCCTCTTGCACGATGCAGCCGCAGTCACCGCACAACAGAGCCGAGCGACAGTATAAGCGGTTAATAGGTGCTCCATCCCTGGCATCTAGTCGCGCCACATTTTTCTCCCGTAAATAGGCCGTCAGATGAGATCCAACTGTATTTTCATCAGCATGTATGTCCTGACGGACATGAAGCTTTCCAAGTAGGTAGAGGTCGCCGGCGATATGGTGGCGGGATGGGCGGACGTGACGCGCGCGGCGACGATGCCATCAGGCACCACGTCAGCGCCGGCATGTGCCCGTCCCCGCCTTGTCCGTGTATCGGCTGAACTGGGGTAGCGAGTAGCAACGGAACAGAAAACCCGTCTAAGCGGGGTGTCCAGCATTACTGGAACGGAAAACCGGTCTAAGCCCCCCTGCGCATCATGATCCAACCGTCTTCACGCCGACCTCAAGCCTGGTGACACTGCTACGTTTCAAGTTGCGCCAATCCGTACAAGCTGACAGCCTGTCGCTCTACATCGCCCCTTGAGACATTTAGAACGGGACGGCCAGCCTACAATCTCGTTCTAGATGCCTGATTCACCATGAAGCGCGACGCCATGCAAGGCGCGCTCTTGCTTATGTGTTCGTCAAGGCAGAAAGATCAGTGGCGCGGGGTCTGTCGTAGGTGCGTATGTCGTCACAGCAGCGATCGAGCACTGGTAGACTAGGGGCTGCTGAGTGTATCGGGACCCTGCGGCGGACCCTTGGGCACCAGCCCCAGGTAGGGATGGAGTAATAGGACGATGCTGCTCTTTGTGACCGGCTCCAGTGGGTCCGGCAAGACAACGTGCCTCCCGCAGTTGCAGGATCGCTTCCCGGACATGGCATGGTACGACTTCGAGCGTGATGGTATTCCGCCGGGAGCCGGCGCCGCATGGCGACAGCAGAAGACGGAGTACTGGTTACAGCAAGCGCTGCAGGATCAGGCGCACGGTCGCGATGTGGGCATCAGCGGCGGATGCATCATGGGAGAGATCCTGGCATGCCCGTCCGCTCCCCATCTGGACAGCATGGCGGTCTGCTTGCTGGAGTGTAGCGATGTCATTGTGCGTGCCGACCGGCTCCGTGCCCGTCCGGCCGGGGGGCTAACACAGGAGATACTCAACTGGGCGGCGTGGCAGCGCATGCATGCGGACGATCCGCAATGGCGCCAGGACGTAATTCGGGACGGCGGCGCTGACGGCATGTGCTGGGAGCGCTGGGACGCGTGGCGGCGCGGTGATCCCCGCTGGGATGCGTGGGTGCTGGAGACGATGCGTCTATCCGTCGAGGAGACGGTGGAACAGCTCGTGCGTTGGGTCGAGGGGTGCCGTCGTGGACGGCGGCCCAACCCGTTGACGCCGCAGATCCTCTAGGCCGACAGACGTGATGTTCTTTGTTACCGGCTCGCACGGCTCCGGCAAATCAACGGTCCTGCATCCCCTTCGCACGCGCTTCCCCGAGATGGCATGGCACGCGCTCGAGGGCGCCAACCTGCCGCAGGGGTCCGGCATCGCGGGACGCCAGCAGGCCACCGAGCACTGGATTCGGCAGGGTTTGCAGGACCAGGAGGCGGGACGCGACGCGGGCCTCTGCGGGGGGTGTGTCCCGGGCGAGATTCTCGCCTGTCCCTCTGCACCGCAACTCCGTGGCATCGCGATCTGCCTGCTGGAGTGCAGCGACCCGGTCGTGCGCGCAGACCGGCTGCGGGCGCGCCCCAAAGGCGGCCTCACTCAGGAGGCCCTGAACTGGAGCGTGTGGCTGCGCATGCACGCCACAGATCCGCAGTGGCGGCAGGATGTGATCCGCGCTGGCGGCTGGCCAGCCATGCGCTGGGAGCGCTGGGCCACATGGCAGCGAGACGATCCTCGCTGGGATGTGTGGGTCCTTGACACCGCACATGTGACCATCGAGGAAACGACGGAGCGTCTGGCCGCCTGGGTGGTACGGCGTCGCGGCTGATCGGGAGGCACGCGCGGCGCCCCGATTAGATCTCATCGTGCCGTCGTCCTTTGACTCTCTCGTGCCTGCGCACTATGCTGTACGGTAGGACGCAATCGTGATGTAACGGCAGCCGTCGGCGACAGAACACACCATCCACGGCTGTGTCAGAGCTGGGACGCCCACTCGTCCGTGGGTACCGTGCAATCGCATGCTCGGCGCGTGCGGTTTCAATGGTGCCGTCGAGGCGTGCCCAATGGCTCCCAGCATCGTCAGGATATACTCCGAGAACGCCCTTTTCCAGTACATCGACACCCTCCGTCGTCGCCGCGAGAAGCGGCACAAGCACCGCGAATTCTTCGTTGAAGGCGTTCGCCCGATCAATCAGGCGTTGGCCCATAACTGGACCATCACCGCGTTCATCTATGCGCGTGACCAGCTCCTGTCGGACTGGGCGCAAGGCATTCTGGCCGACTCCTCTGCATCGCGCCATATCGAGGTCCCTTTACCTTTTCTGCACAAGCTTAGCAACAAAGATGAACCTTCAGAATTGCTTGCGCTTGTGGCAATGCCGGATGACCGCTTATCCCGTATCCCTATCACGCGCGATTTGCGCGTCGTCGTCTTCGATCGACCGGCGAGTCCGGGTAATCTCGGCGCCATCATCCGGTCGTGTGACGCTTTGAGCGCGCAAGGCATGGTGATCGTCGGGCATGCGGTCGACTTATACGACCCAGAAACAATCAGCGCCACCACGGGCTCCTTCTTTTCTCTCCCCGTTGTACGCGTCCCCGGCCCACGCGACCTGTTGCCCTGGCTCGAGGCTATTCGGCGCGCCATCGGCCCTGTCCAGGTGGTAGGTGCAAGTGAGAAAGCAACGACGAATATATTCGCCCATGACTTTACGCATCCAACCATCCTCGTCGTGGGCAACGAAACGTGGGGCTTGAGTGCTGGGTTCCAGGCGTTGTGCGATACCGTGGTAACCATCCCGATGTATGGCTCCGCGACCTCGCTCAACGTTGCTTGTGCAACATCGATCCTGCTTTATGAGATTGACCGACAAAGACGAGTCGTTGGGTTGGCGGAGGGTCGGTGAACGAGGGCGCAACATGAGTGGGAAATGGCACGTTGATTTGCCGACTTGGTCACCAATATCAATTTGTGAGGGATCTTACAGATGGGGTGCTGCACGAACGGCCAGCACGAGCGGTCTAACCCTCCCGCCTGATTCTGATAATCGTCGTTATACGTAGGTTCCTCCCCGTAAAGCTGCTGATAACACGCTTTTCAAGTGGTCGTAGCGGGCGAAAAGCGCTTCTGATAACACGGGGGAGTCAAGCTTAAACGGGTTTTCTGTTCCATTGCTACTCGCTACCCAACTGGCCGGCATCACTTTTGTCAGGCTGCACCTCATAGCGGCGCTCGGCCCTATTTCCAGGGCAGCGTCGGCAGGCGGCGCAGCGCGGCGACGTAGCGGGCCTCGTCGTAGGGCTGTCTGCGCGTGAGCACGTTGAAGATCTCGCTCGTCACCGCGCAGGCGATCAACCGCCGCGCCTCGGTCTCGGGATAACCAGCCGCCAGGAGCCGGTCGAGGGTGTGGCGCGTCTCCGGCGGTGTACCGTCGCGTAGTTGGGTATCCACGACCTCCATGATGGCCGCGCCCACCGCCGGGTTCGTCGCGGGCGCACCCTTCGTCCGTGCCGCCCTTCGCGGTATGGTCTGTCCGTGCCGCCCTGTCCGTGCCATGATCCCCCTCGCCATCCCCATTCGATCAGCATATCGTCTCACCCTCCATGATACCGATGCCCCTGGCGCGGTCAAGGGGGAGAGGGTGCGGTCGGTGGGGCGGGACGGATGCGAAGCTCACGGCGCTAACACCCATCAGCCAAAGGCGCCAGCGTCGGCCTATATCCGTCCCCCACTCCATTACTCTAATGCATTGAAGGTGTAAAAGGTTACGCGATGGTGCGACGACACCGCACCTCAATACCCCGCGTCCGTCCGCACCCGCTCGACCCACGCGGCCCACCAGCGCAGGCAAAACAGCTCGCCGGTCGGCCGATACGCGACCTCGATCTCCCAGGAGGGCAAGCCCTCCGGTTGTAGCAGGCGCGTCACGCGGTAGGTCTCCGCTTCCTGGTTGATGTCGCGGCGCAGATCGCGCGCCTGGTGCCAGTCCATGCGTAGCTCGTCGGGGAAATAGTCGGGTGATAGCTCCATACGGTAGGCATCGGCCCCGACGACACACGATGATAGCCACAACCCGGTACTTTCGACTATCCACATGTGGGGGGTAAGGCAGTAGCCGGACCACGGCGGCGAACGCTTGTGGTGGTAGCAAGCGGACGCACGGCGACGACACACTACTTGGAAAAAGAATAGACCGGCTCCCCTTCCCCTAAGCATCCTGGAAACGCACGTTTCCGCGCCTCTGCCCCGACTGACGATTATTCGGCGCGCGCCCCGCGACGCCGGCGAGATCGCCGCTTTTAGGCGTGCCGCCGCGATGGCCACGCGGTTCCCCGCCCTGAAAGACGTTCGTTTTATAGGGGTGCTGTCCGAATAAATATGTACCTATTTTTCCCCCTTTTTGCCCCGTTTTACCCTTGATATTAATGCTTATAAGCATGTATAATTAGGGTGTAGGGAATAAAAAAGACGGGTCGCCAGCCCTAGACAAGCTTTTGGGCGACCCGCCTCCACAGACCCCCTACAAGGGAGTTCACCTTATGGTAGCACAGGCCCAGGATACCTATACCCCGGCGATCCCCGCCCCAGGCGCGACACCTCCGCGCCACGCGCTGACCCCCCAGGAGCGGGGCCGGCTCGGCGGCCAGGCGACGCTCGCCCGGTACGGCACGGAGCACTACAGCCGCATCGGCGCGGTCGGGTTTGCCCGCGCTATCGAGGCGGGCTGGGGCGAGTACCTGCTAGAGAAGCTGGCCCCCTCCTACCGCGCCAAGTTCGGGTGCGAGCCGCACTTGGGGCGCAACGCGGCGGGCGACAAGGCCCGCGCCCAAGCGCGCAGGGCGACGCCGACGCTCGGCGTCTGCGCATGGCTCGGCTGCACGGCCCCGGCGACCGAGCGGCACCACATCGACGGCTGGCAGGTCAGCGCGGACACCTGCGGTCTCTGCGCCGCCCATCACGACGAGCTAGAGCGGTCCTATCGGGACGCGCTCCGGCGCCACCGCCCGTTTGCTCGCACACAGGAGCCGCCCACCAAGCGCGCTATCGCCATCGGCGCCGGTGTCGGCCTCGACGACGCGATCCCCTTCTAACACCCCCCACGCGGGCCGGTGCGCTCCCCCGAGCGCGCCGGCTCCCCCACGGTAGAGGAGATAACACCCATGGGTATGAACCAGATGATTGTGTTAGAGGCACGGCAGGACGACCCCCAGGAGGCGCAGGACGTGCCCCAGTCCAGCCCGCTGCACGCGGCCCCGACGACGCTTTTTGAGGTGATCGACCGGGCCGTGAGCGCGGTGCTCGCCCAATTCGACCGCTGGTGCGACCGCGACGAGCGGGAGGGCGAGGACGAGACCCACTTCGAGGACTACGTGCGCTGGCGCGTCGCCATCATCGACGACGCGGCGGCCCAGGCGCGCACCCTTATGGTCGCGGACGGCCTGACCGATGAGGGGAGCCCCTGGCTCGCCGCCCACGCGCGGGCCTAGCGCGATTGATAGGACGACGCCGGCCGGGGCGTCCACCCCGGCCGGCCAGCGCATCATGGAGAATCGACCAATGATGAAACCGAACGCCGTCAGAGGGCGCGGCCGCGCGAGCGTTGTGCGCAAAGGGCCGGGCCTCCCCCGCCCCGCGCGGTACGATAGTGGGGACACTATCAGGGGTATGAGGGAGGGGGACCGCGTGCCAGTGGTCATCGACGGCACGGCGCATTACACCACGACCGAGGCGGCCGCGCTCTTGGGCATCCAACCGGGTGCCGTGCGGGACGCCATCGCGCGGGGCGTGCTCGCCTACCGGGCCATCGCGCCGGGGCAGAATATGGTGCCGGAGCCTGCGCTTGAGGAGTACAAGCGCAAGCGGTTAGGGCGGCGCGGCCGGCCTAAGGGCGCGAAGAACAAGCCGAAGGCCGCGACGCCCCCAGACACCCCTTCTGCAGGGTGGGAGAGCGACGCATGATCGCGTATGTGGGGGTTTTTGCATAACCTGTATTGGGCAACAAGATGTTGCACAAACAGGCGATAGGCGACATCGACGGTCAACGGGCTAATTCCAGCTTCAGTGTCATTACCTCCCAAGGGTCGCCCCCCTGGGATCGCAGCGAGAAGTGTGCAACATTTTGTTGCCCAATACAGGTTTTTGCATAACCTGTATTGGGCAAGGACATGTTGCACACAACTGGCGGCGACACCTACGCGTCGATGCACTGAGAGATAGTGGCATCCGCGTCGGGTGCAGTCGGGTGATCTGCGTAGGACTCGTCCGGTACTTGTGCAACATGTCCTTGCCCAATACAGGTTTTTGCATAACCCCTCAAAAAGGTGCATTATGGTGCGTCGGTGGACGATAGGCCGCGTAGCGCTGCATGGTTGGCATTGAGCTCATGGCAGATACTGACTCATGGGGTACTGCTCGAAGCCGTCTCTAAACCCGTTCATCGTGTGCACGAGGGCGGCCCGCAGGGGGCGCCCTGTGTGCCACACACAGCGCGCTCACATGCGATGAAAGTGGCCGGGCATAAGCCGTGACGACGGTGGAACGCGCGTCCTATAATTAGAGGTGATGGAGGATGAATCGTATGAGTGCGCCCGCGCATGAGCGTCACGCCCTGCCCCTTCCCCCGGATGCCGGGAGAGGCGAAGGTGCGTTACTCGGCACCGTCGACTCATTGCGCCTTGCCGTCAGCTCGGGCCTGGACACGACGCGGCAGGGGGAGATGGGGCAGTACTTCACCCCTGCCCCGGTGGCCGCGCTCATGGCCTCGTTGTTCCCGCCGCGCCCCGCTGTCACGGTGCATCTCCTCGACGCCGGTGCCGGGATCGGCTCCCTCTCCGCAGCGTGGGTCGCGGCGGTGTGCGCGCGTGAGGAGCGGCCGGTCGAGATTGTCGTCACGGCCTATGAGATGGACGAGGGGCTGGTTCCGTCGCTTCGGGGGACGATGGACCTCTGCGCCGACGCCTGCGCACGGGCGGGAATCGCCTTTCGCGCGCGGGTGCGTCAGGCCGACTTCATCGGGCACGCGGTTGAGATGCTGGGGGAGGGTCTGTTCGCCCCTGTGCCCGAGCGATACGATTGCGCCATCCTCAACCCACCCTATCGCAAGATGCACAGCGCGTCCGCTGAGAGGTTGCTGCTGCGCGGCGTCGGCATCGAAGCGAGCAACCTCTACACGGCCTTCGTGTCCCTGGCGCTGCGCCTGTTGACGGACGGCGGCGATCTCGTCGCGATCACCCCCCGTTCGTTTTGCAACGGGCGCTACTTCCGGTCCTTCCGCCAGGACGTGCTCGCCCGTGCGGCCCTGCGCCACGTCCACCTGTTCGCGCGACGCGACAGGGCCTTCGCCGACGACGCAGTGCTGCAGGAGACGATCATTGTCCATATCGTCCGTGGCGCGCCACAACCGAATGAGGTGAGGGTGACGGAGAGCGCTGGGCGCGACCACGAGGACGTGACCGAGCACGACGTACCCTTTGCCCAAGTCGTCCATCCCGACGACCCCGAACGCGTGATACACCTCGTCGCCGACGGCGCGGGGCGGCGCATCGCTGATCGCATGGATGCGTGCCCGGCGACACTAGCCGACCTGGGGCTGGCCGTATCGACGGGCCGCGTAGTAGACTTCCGCGCGCGCCCCTGGTTACGGCCCACGCCCGGCCTTGGGACGGTCCCCCTGATCTACCCGGAGCATTGTGTCGGGGGGGCGATTGCCTGGCCGCGTGTCGGAAGCCGGAAGGCGCAGGCGCTGGACGACACGGCGGAGACCGCCACCCTGCTCGTGTCGGCGGGCGCATACGTGTTGGTCAAGCGGTTCTCGGCCAAGGAGGAGCGGCGCCGCATCGTGGCCGTCGTGTGCGACCCGGCGTGCGTGCCGGGGCCGCGCTATGGCTTCGAGAACCATCTAAATTACTATCATTGTAGTGGGAGAGGCCTCCCGCTTGTCATCGCCCGAGGGCTCGCCGCGTTCCTCAATTCGACGGCGGTGGACGAGCATTTCCGACAGTGGAGCGGGTCGACCCAGGTCAACGCGACGGACCTGCGCAAGATGCGCTACCCGGACCCGGACACGCTGCGCGCGCTCGGCGAGGCGGTCGGCGACGGCGCGGGCGGGCAGCGCGCGATAGATGCGCTCGTGGAGAGGACGGTATTCGACATGGCGGAGGGCGAGGATGGGGGCGACCCGCTGGCGATCAAGCGTCTGGTGGAGGAGGCGATAAGGATCATCCGGGCGTTGGGGTTCCCGCGCCAGCAGCAGAATGAGCGGTCGGGCCTGACGCTCCTGGCCCTCGCGGGGATGCGCGTCGGGATGGAGTGGTCGAGGGCGACGGCACCGACGCTGGGTATCACCGAAATCATGGCTGTGATGCGCGAGCACTACGGCAAGGCCTACGCGCCCAACTCGCGCGAAACGGTGCGCCGCCAAACGGTCCACCAGTTCCGCGACGCCGGGCTCGCGCTCATCAACCCGGACAATCCAGAGCGTCCGACGAATAGCGGCGACACTGACTACAGATTGAGCCCCGAGGCGCTGGCGCTCTTGCGCGCCCACGGGACGCCAGGATGGGACGCGGCGCTAACGGCGTACCTCTCGACGCATGAGGCGCTGGCGTTACGCTACGCACGGCAGCGCGAGATGACGCTCATCGCGCTCAACTTGGCCGAGGGTGTCGAGGTGGCGCTCTCTGCGGGCGGCCAGAACCCGCTCATCCGCGACATCGTGTACGAATTCTGCCGCCGCTTCGTCGCGGATCCCGACGTGCTCTACATCGGCGATACGGGCAGCAAGCTCGGCACGGCGGGGAAGCGGATTGGGTATTACAACCGTGCGGGGCTTGCCACGCTCGGCGTCGCGCTGGACGACCACGGCAAGTTCCCCGACGTGATCGTGCATGACCGGGGCCGCGACTGGCTCCTGCTCGTCGAGGCCGTCACCAGTCACGGACCGGTGGACGGCAAGCGCCACGACGAGTTGGGGAAGCTGTTCGCGGCGAGCACGGCGGCACCCGTCTATGTCACGGCGTTCGCGACGCGCAAGGCGATGGCCCGCTATGCCCACCTCATCGACTGGGCGACGGAGGTGTGGTGCGCCGATACCCCAGAGCACATGATCCACTTCAACGGCGTGCGCTTCCTGGGACCCTATCCAATAGGAGGCACGACGGAAGACGAACAAGCATTACAAAGATCCATAATCGAGGAGCAACACATTGATTAACTACTACCACGCCGGTCTCGCATCGCTGTCCAACATCTAGTGGGTCACGCCCCATTTAACTGGATTTGGTCAAGTGCTGCCCCCAGTTAGTCAACGGGCATAACAGGACAGGTAGCAGCCGCGATGGGCCGTTACCTTTCAATTCCATTTAGATGGGGCGCGACCCACTAGTACCGCAAGCTGGAAGTCTCTCCGCATGTTCGGCACGCTACAACGTGCGTGATGACTCCTCGAAACGGCTTACGGAACTTGCGGAACCATTTCCAGCGAAGGGTACTAGTACCGCTAGCTGGAAGTTTCTCCGCATGTTCGGCACGCTACAACGTGCGTGATGACTCCTCGAAACGCTTACTGAACGTGCGGAACCATTTCCAGCGAAGGGTACTAGTGAAGCTTCGCCCCAGACCGATGAGATGTATGCGACGCAAAAACTCGACTCAATCGCAACACGTTTGCCCATATCAAAGTGGGTCTCCCGCATATAACGTGAATGGGGTTTCCTGGGGGTGAGGACAGGACCGCTTACACCGCCCTCTCACACCTTTTAGGTGTGGCCTACCCGTGTTGTGGACGCCTGTCCCGGCAGGTCCCGCGCCGGACCCGCCCCGTTTCACGTTATATGCGGGAGACCCATCAAAGTTTAGGAAACGGGTAAGCGTTATGACGATCACAGGAGCGAGGTAAAATGGTGATAATCTCGCGTACGGACAACCTATTGTCATTCCCATCACACATCAACGATGTGGACCGGCGTGTAACTTGGGCGGGTATGAACGCAATATGAGGGGGACATGACAATAGCAGGGAACGACGAGCGGCGGCAGGTCTCCTTCAAGATCTCCTCGCGCACCGCACGCATGCTCGGACGGCAAAACGTGTCAAATCAGCACGTTGCCATCATAGAGCTTATCAAGAACGCCTATGACGCTGACGCTTCATGCGTCGATGTACGCTTCACTAAAGCTGACACAGATTACGGCACCATCATCATTGAGGATGATGGTAGCGGCATGACGACTGAGGATTTGGAAACGCGCTGGCTCACAATAGGGACAGACTTCAAAGAGCGAGAGCCTATCAGTCCTAATGGCCGTGTGAGAACAGGAGCTAAGGGGATTGGGCGCTTTGCTCTTGATCGCTTGGGTGGTGTTGGGGTAATGGACACATTCCGGAAACGGGATGGCGACGGGTTACAGCTTCACATTGACTGGAAAAAGTACGATGACCCGACAACGAGCTTCGAGTCTGTCCAACATGACCTTGGCGACATCCCCAACCTAGCCCAGAGCCGTGGGACCCGTATCACGATTTCTGAGTTGCGTGACCTCTGGCATAGTGATGATTTCTCAGCACTCTATAACGATCTTGTCTTCCTTGTTCCGCCAATCCAAAGTGGTCCAAGCGATTTCTCAATTCGTCTGCACATTGATACGCAACCGGACTTGTCGGGACCTGTCGAACCGCTTGTGCGTGCAGCAGCGGAGTATGAATTGCAGTCGACGCTCGATCTGCCTGGGCGGGTTCGACATGTGCTTCGTCATCGGTCCGGCGTAGAAGTGGTTCGGGATGCCGAGTGGAGCACGGTCCAACCGCAGGATGACACCCAGCTTCGGTTATTTGATCTTGAACCAGCATGCGGCCCACTCGAATCAACAATCCTGTTTTACCTTCGAGTGGCGGGCGATGGAAGCACTCTCGACTACACGCTTACCGATCTCCGCCGATACCTCAATACGTTTCGCGGTATACGCCTTTACCGAGATGGATTCCAGATCAAACCATACGGATCGAAAGGCGATGATTGGCTCGGCCTAGATGGTCGCAAGCAGCGTAGCCCAGAAGGTGTTGGCCAGCAGATCGGCCAATACCGTGTGAGCAACAATCAGCTCATCGGTACCATCCGTGTTAGCCGACTTGAGAATAAAGGTCTAGAGGATAGGACAAGCCGCGAGGGCTTGGTCGACAACGCTGCGTTTCGCGATCTTAAGAGTTTCGTGATGGATGGCCTACGCTTTCTGGAGGTGCAGCGCCAACTTGCGGAGAAGCCGGCGTTGGATAGTACTAAGAGCGCGCCTCTACAAGAAAGTATCGCTGCTGTAAAGACAGCGGTGAAGCGTATCAAACGTGCACGCGAGGCGGAAGAACAACCATTGCCGCCGTCTACTACTGCTTTTGACGACACGGTTATTCAGCAAGACCACTCACGAGATGTCGTTCCACAGGAGGATTACGATCGACTCATAGAGGATTCCGAGCGACTCCAGACAGCGGCCGAGTCTACACTTCACGAGGTCCAATTGTTGCGCGCGTTAGCCACGATCGGCATTGCGCTTGCGACCTTTGCACACGAGATAAAGGGTAGCATCGACAACGTTCTTGAGGAACACGGGCTGCTGGCTGAGATACTGAATCATCTGCCGGACGATATTCGAGATGAAGCTACCGAGTCGCTTGGGGCAGCTAAGACATCAGCAGAGCGGATTGAGCATTGGAGTGTCTTTGTGTTGGAGCGCGTCAGGGCAAGCCGACGCACGAAGCAGGAAATTTATTTGCAGGACCTTGTCTCAGGCGTCGTCAGAGCATTTGATAACTCGTTGCGACATCGACAGATCACGTTAGACGTGATAATTGACTCCGACGTTCCGTCGGTCGTGGGTTTCCCGATTGACTTCGAGGCCATTTTCATCAATCTCATCAGTAACGCGGTGAAAGCGCTTGAGTATATCCCCCTCAAGAATCGTCGAATTATGACCGCAGTCCGGTACGACGCGCCAGCAAGGAGGATCACGATTGACTTCGAAGACAGTGGCCATGGGATTCGACTCCAAGATCTACCCAATCCAGACCGTGGATTTGCTCAAGTCCTCGAGCCATTCGTCCTTGGGAAGAGCTCAGAGGGCACGGGTATGGGGCTCTCGGTCGTCCACCGCATCATCGAGGATTATCACGGAGTGATCGATGTGGAGGGGCAGGGGACACTTGGAGGGGCCCGATTCACGATTAAATTGCCACTACCACAAGTGGAGGTGATAGGGTGACAAACCAACCTACGGAAGACCGGCCGTCTATCGTCCTTATTGTCGATGACGAGAAACGCGAAGCGTTGCATGCGAGTCGTCACCTGCGGCGTGCTTTGCCTCAAGCGAACTTAACCTACGTTCTTCGCACCCCTGATGATGTTGGTAGCGAAGCGAATTACGTCGATCTGGTGGACACTCTGCCAGTTTCCGCTATCCTCATCGATCAGCGGCTTGGCGAAACTTCAAACGTTCCTTACAATGGCCTCCAGCTCGCGCGCACACTGCGGGAGGTTCGCCCAATGCTGCCCATCTTTATCTTGACTAAATGGGCTCCGGAAGATGGTCTGGAAGCTCAAGGGTTCGCCGTCGACGATGTGATGAGCAAGCCTATACTGCGCGACAAGCCCGACGCCTATGTAGGGCGCTTGCTACGTGCGATGAAGCGATATGAGGAAGCGCGCAGCACCCAAAGTCATCGTATGCACGAACTAGTCGCGAGAAGTTTGACAGAGGAGTTGAATGCAGACGAAACCGATGAGCTTATTAAGCTGCGTGCAGACATCGGCATTGGCACGCTTGGGCGTGAAGTTGAGCTTGCTCATGACACGCGACAGCGCCTTGATCACAAGAAGGACATTCTTTCCGTACTCGACGCATTAATTCAGGAGAACAAGGACCAGTGAGGCCACTGCGTCACAAACCAAAGAAGACCTTCAAAGATTACACGAAATACAAGCGATGGTTGCGCGAGGACTTTACATATCGTTGTGGATACTGTGCGATCCACGAGAACCAGCATGGAGGCTACTGGCATTTTCACGTCGATCATTACCGACCCAAAGGTAGGCCTGAATTCCACCATTTAGAAACGGAATACAGCAATCTTCTTTATAGCTGTGATCACTGCAACAATCTTAAAGGTTTTACCTGGCCGTCCAACCAGCCTCTCGTCGACAACGTTGGCTGGCTAGACCCCTGTGACCACGATCTCACGCAACACTACTATTACGGCTATCGTAATCATCAGCTCGATCTAATTGTAGTAACTCCCGTCGGTCGATGGATGGCGAGTGTCCTCGCCCTAGATCAACCTGCCCGCCTACAAAGAAAACGCGATCTTGCCGAGGAGGAGAGGGTGGATGATGCGACTGCCGACCGGCTCGAGCAAGTGTTATCAATTCTTGAGAGGTTATACCGGGAGCAGCCGACAGATGAGTATTGCGTCGAGGTCGAGCAGACCCGTCAAGTCTTGACTGCGCTTCGGAGGAAGATTGCGAAGCGGTATACTCCTGCACCATTCGTTTCCTTACGCCGAGGATCATAGCCCTGGTGCCAATAAACAGAGGGTAGACAATCGCCGTCGCAAGATGGCATGGAATAAGCGTAGCTGTCACCAAGTGCAAGGTATGTTGATAGATAGGCACGCAAGGTCAGCCGAAGAGGGCATGACAAGTGCCGGCTTTTACCAAGAGTCGGCTCTTGTTTAGGATTAGGGATGGTCGATATGGGCCTTACACCGCGTTAATGATTGCCGTAAGGTCTCAAGTGCCACGTCCAACACCATAATCGGCACTTTATCAACACCTTGAGCGTCCATCTATAAAGCTACATTGCCCCTGGTGACAGCTACGCTTATTCTGGGCCAAGATGGTATATGGTATAATGAAGAGAGTTAGGGCCGGCGCAAGTGACGCGCACGAGCTCTTTTTTGTTGCTCTCTAATAGCTATCGGTAATATCCATTATCACATGCTATAATAAGTCAAGTAATCGAGTTTTGCGAGGAATGTTGTGTAGACGTGATTGCACTTTTGGAAAGCTTTAGCATTTCAAACTGGTATCTGTACCTACCCGCAGCATTGTCTATTGCCTTCGTCCTATTCTTCAGAGTATACGCTAGTTATTTTGAGAATAGGTTTAAAAATATGCTTGATACAGGGAGCCTCGACGAAAAGACAAAAGAGAAAATTCACGATATCGCCTTGGATTGTGCTGTACAGTACAACTTCCTCAGTGCTGTGGTCCTGGTGATCGTTTCGCTAATAGTGTTGCTAGCGACTAGCAACCTTCACGGCGTTATAGCAGTAATTGCTGTGGTAATGCTAGTGCTATTCCTGGTAATTCTGCTGTGGATTGTACAACGCGACCCCGGTGAGTTGACCAAGCGTGGATTTGAATTCGGGATCAGATCGGGACCAATAAAGCTCGATGTGGCGGTGATTTCATTTAACATAATTTTGATTTGGCTCATTGCGCTTAGCCAATAGGCAGGGCCTCGCTCCACCGCATACGTCGGGACATGTAGAATGGGACAATAGTTCATCTTCGCAATAATGGGGGTGCATGCCGCATTACTGGCCCGCGTGGAGCTATGAGAGGCTGCAAGCGCCGTGATCGGCGTCAGATAAGGCTTCGATGACCTCGATGGGGTCTGAAAATGCCGCATATGGCCTCTCACAGTATTACGAAGATGAACTAATGGGATGATCGCGCCTCCCTACAACTGTAGCGGTCGGCTGCAATCCCATTCTACATGTCCCGACGTATGCGGTGGAGCGAGACCCTGATAGGGGGTTTCTGCATATCCCCTCAAAAAGGTGCATTAAGAGGATCGGCCACCTATTTGGCATCTCAGAATATCTAAGATGCTATGAGACAAGCATTTTAAGACGACTTTTGCGACGCGAAATAGGCGATGTCTCAAAGAGTGTACCTTGTGAGACCGCATTCTTGGCGCAATGATTCAGGGATGAGCTCAGCGCTTGATCACTTCTGCTACAGAAACAGCTAACTGCACCTTTTCGGGGGATATGCAGAAACCCCCTGATAGGGTTTCGCGCTTCGTGGAAGTGTGTTGTGGAGCGAGACCGTACCAATAGGAGCTCAAAGGCGGTAGCAATGGACTTGGGAACCGATGTAAGTGTCGTTGCTAACGAACTCACATTCGACATAGGCTTATGGGGCGCATTAGATCAGATTATCACGGTGCAGACGCCGCTGCGCGATCCGCTGCGCGCCTACCTCGACAGCCTGACCAGCGCGGCGAGCCAGGCGACCGCCCGCGCGCGGCTCCGGGCCGTGGCGCGGCTCGTCGAGGTTCCTGACTATGCGGCGCTGCCCTGGGGCCAACTCCGCGCCCATCACGTCGCCTTCATCCGCTCCAAGCTCGTGCAGGCTGAGGCGGCGCCGGCGACGGTCAACCTCACGTTGGCCGTGCTGCGTGGGATCGCGCGCCAGGCCCGCGACTTCAACATGATGACCGACGAGGAGTACCGGCGCATCACCGAGGTCAAGCCGCACAAGGGCGCGCGCCTGCCGCCCGGCCGGCACGTCCGCGCCGGCGAGCTGACGGCGCTCGTCGAGGCCTGCGCCCGCGACAAGACGCCAGCCGGGGCGCGCGACGCGGCGATGCTGGCCTGCCTCTACGTCGGTGGCCTGCGCCGCGCCGAACTGGCCGCGCTCAAGATGGAGCACTACATCGCCGACCCGCCCACGTTGACGGTCAAGAGCGGTAAGGGTGACAAGGACCGGGTGGTGCCCTTGGAGCCGAGCGCGGCCGTCGCCGTGGACGCCTGGCTCCGCGTGCGGGGCGACCGGCCGGGCCGGCTCTTCCTGCCGGTCAACAAGGGCGGCCGCATCCGGGGCGAAGGCATCACGGCCGGCACCGTCTACAACGCGCTGACCAGGCGGGCAGCCGAGGCGAAAATTGAGCACGCCAGCCCGCACGACCTACGCCGCAGCTTCGTCAGCGACTTGCTTGAAGCCCAGGTCGATATCTCGACGGTGCAGCAGCTCGCGGGGCACGCCAACGTGACGACGACGGCGCGTTACGACCGCCGTGGCGAGGCGTCCAAGCGCAAAGCCGTCGAGAAGTTGCATTTTCCGCTACCGGGCGACATAGCGGCGCGACGATGAGCGACACACCGACCGTTCCGACCGTCGTCGACGACGCCTACGCCGCGCTGCTGGCCGACCTGCGTGCCATCATCACGTCCGGGCGCGGGCGCGCTGCGACGGCCGTCAACGTCGAGTTGGTCCTGACCTATTGGAGCGTCGGCGAGCGGATCGTGCGCGAGGAGCAGGGCGGGGCGGCACGCGCCGCGTACGGCACCGGGCTGCTCGCGCGCCTAGGCCACATCCTCGGCGCCGAGTTTGGCCGCGGCTTCGCGGAGGTGAGCTTGCAGAACATGCGGCGCTTCTACCTCGCCTACCCAATATCCTCCGCACTGCGGAGGGAATTGACCTGGACGCACTATCGAACCTTGATGCGCCTGGACACCGACGAGCGGCGCGCGTTCTACGAGCGCATGGCGATCACCGGGCGGTGGAGTTCGCGCGAGTTGGAGAAGCAGATCAACTCGATGCTCTATGAGCGCGTCGGCCTGTCACGCCGTCCCGAGGAACTGGCCGCGTCCCTCCCCCACCCCAACCGTCCGGTCGCCCCCTCGGACTACGGCGAGGCCTTCCGCGATCCCTACGTTTTGGACTTCCTCGGACTCGACGGCGCCTTCTCCGAGCGCGATTTGGAAGCGGCGCTTGTCTCCCACATAGAACGCTTCCTCTTAGAATTAGGCCATGGCTTCTGCTTCGTCGGGCGGCAGCAGCGGTTGCCCATCGGCGACAAAGATTATTATGTCGATCTCGTCTTCTACCACCGCTTCTTGCGAGCGCCGGTCCTCCTTGATCTAAAAATCGGGGAGATCGTGCCGGCTGACATCGCGCAGATGCAACTTTACCTGGCCTGGACGCGCCAGCACGACCACGCCGAGGGCGAGGCCGACCCGATCGGCCTGATCCTGTGCGGTTCCAAGGACAGCGCCGTGATCGAGCTGCTCCTGGCCGACCCTGATTCAAGCCCCGACAAGCGTATCAAGGTGGCGCAGTACCTGCTCCCCGACAGCCAGGAGGCGCTGCGGCAAGGTTTGGCGCGTATTGGGGCCGCGTACGACGAGGCGCGTGGGGACCGCGCGAGCGGCAGGGACGACACGCGCGACGAGGCCGATGCCGCAAGCGACGACCTGGACCGCGGGCGGTAGGCGGCCGACGATGCGACGCCTGGGATGCCGGACGCTGCCCCCCGCCGCCGCGCACTTCCGCGCCTACGTCCACCTGCCCAGCGTCGATCCCGCCCGCGATCGCGACCGCAGCTACACGCTGATCTGGACCCCCGCCCTGTTCGAGGGCGGGGCGCTCCTACGCCTATGGGGCCGCACTGGTGGCCCGGAGCGCACGCGCCTCGACTACTACCCCGACCGCGCGGCCGCCCAGGTCCACGTCGAGGCGATCCTGCGCCGCCGCTTGCGCCACGGCTACCGCGTTATCGCTTGGGAATAACCAACAGGGTAAATTGGATGTCTAGCTGTTCGACTGTCTGGACATCTAGCCGCTTAGTAGTTTAGACTACTCTATGCCTGGACATTCCAATGTTCAGACTCTTAGCTGTCTAGCCGGTAGGTGATGCATGACGACTCTCGCGATCATTAATCAGAAAGGCGGTAGCGCCAAGACGACGACGGTCGTCCACCTCGGGGCGGCCCTCGCCGCCCTGGGGAAGCGCGTGCTCCTCGTCGATATGGACCCACAGGGGCACCTCGCTGAAACGTTCAATATCTCCGCGCGCGCTCTCGACCGGGAGATGTCGACGGTGCTCATGCGCAAGACCCCGCTGCGGGACGTCATCGTGACGGTCCGCCCGAACCTTGACCTGGCGCCCAGCAACATCCGGTTGTCCTACAGCGAGCCCGATCTGCTGCGCAGCCACCGGCGCGAGGACCGGCTGAAAACCGCCCTGGCCACGGTGCAGGGGGACTACGATGTGGTCCTGATCGACTGCCCGCCCAACCTCGGCCTGCTCACGGTCAACGCCCTCTCGGCTGCCCGTTACGTGCTGATCCCTATGGCCGCCGACTTCTACAACATGCTTGGCGTGGGCCTGTTCCTCGAAACGCTCGATGAGATGCGCGCCGAACTCAACCCGGACCTCCAAGTGCTTGGCCTGCTCCCGACGCGTTATGACAAAAGGACGGCTAACGCGGCCGAGATCCTGGAACGCACACGCGCCGACCTGGACGGCGTCATCCCGATCTACGACGTGGTGATCCCCGAGACCGTGCGCTTCCGTGAGGCTGCCGCGAAAGGACAGACCATCTACGAGTATGCGCCGGACTCGCCAGGTGCCGAGGCTTACACCCACGTCGCAAAGGAGGTCGCCGCCCATGTCTAACCACAAAACGCTTGACGGGCGCCCGTCGATATTCCGCCGCTCAACGACTGAAGCGGCAGAGGGGCAGGACAGCCAGGTGCCTGGAAGCTTAGACGCCCAAACAGCTAAACAGCCAGACAGCCAGGAGGCTAGCCAGCCGGACAGCAAGGCGGCCAAAACGCAGCGGATCAAGGCGACGTTCTACTTGGAGCCAGCGGATATCGTCGCTATCGACCGGATGCAGACCGAGGAGTTTACACGCACCGGCAAGAAGCCCGAGCGGTCGCACCTTGTGAGCCGAGCGATTCAGGCGCTCACTAAACAGCAGGACAGCTAAACACTTAGCTGTTTTGATGGCTAGACTGCTAAATGTTTAAGTGTTCGACTGTCTGGATGGCTGGGCAGTGGGTCGTATGGACGATGGTATCCTGACGAGCGAGATGGAAGTCATGCTGCTCTACCAGGCAATCGTGGGCACAGTGTAAACTCGCCACGCTGGAGGCCACAGCCGAGGTCCTGGAACGGAACCGATCGCGGGGCTGGAGATGCCGCAACGCAGATCGGGCAACCTGGTGGTGCCGGCTGCGGCTAGGAACGCAGGTCGTTGACTAGAGCGCCATTCAAGTAATCAGCACTGGCGCGAAACTCCGGTGATCCTGTCTAGATCGGCCACCTCGGCGGGCATCTTGCACGCCTCATTGACGCTCACAATGGCTAGAATGACTGGCCTCTTGGACGGTGTCAAGAGCGACACCGACCGGACTTTCGATTACTTGAATGGCGCTCTAGGGCCGCATGGTGCAAGACCGCACAGAGTAGATTAGGGTACAGGAGTGGCGACAACTCGACATAAGCATCATGGAGTTCAGCCTCACACACTATTTCACACCTCGCCACTTATCACCCCGAGGTGTCGGATATGCAACTGATTGTCTTTATGCGATAAAATACATTGCATGCCCCCCCGTAAGTGCGGTAAGATGGGCAGCATGAGAGGTACTACTATGTCCTAAGCACCTCGTGCTAAATGCGCGAAACCCGCCGGTATGACCCGACGGGTTATGACTAGTCTTAAAAACGTTCGGCTCTGGTGCACAAAATTTCCAACCAAATCACCAGGGCCGCTAAATCGGGACCAGGAACCTTATCCAAGGGTTCCCGGCTCTCGCAGGGAGGCTTTACGCTTCCGAGGAGTACCTATGAGCAATCATACGGGAACGATGGGTGCATGTCAAGATTACGCCCACGATCCCAGGCCCGCAAGTACACCATCACACTCACACTTATCATCCGACAGCATCGACCGGCGGCTGGTCCAGCGCTACGGGGTCTGGCTGCTCACCGGGGGCTACACGGCGCTGCCGACCTACGCCTGGGTGTACTACGCGCGGCTGGGCGTGAGCGAGGCCGAGATGGTCCTCCTCGCGCAGCTCTGCACCTACTGGTGGAGCACACGCGACCCATTTCCTGGCGAGGCGGCGTTGGCGGCGCGCATGGGCAAGACGGTGCGCACGATCCAGGGCTATCTCCGCTCCTTGGAGACGAAAGGGTTACTGCACATACACACTCAGCTATCCACTTCCGGCCAACAGCGCACCAACGCCTACGACCTGCGCCCGTTCTTCGCGGCCATCGAAGGGCTCGCCCGGCTCGACGGCCTGCTCTCCAACGACGACGCACCTCCCGCGACGACGAGGACGCCGGCGCCGGCCGCGAAAGGGCCATATGACCAGAACAACACCAGTATCCAGGACGCGGAACGGAAACCACTATGTGCAGACGCGGAGAATGGTGGAACTGAATACAGGCCGACCTACAGCGCCAAGACGACCACCGGGGAGGGTGAAGGATCGCGCGGGGGGAGGGTGAAGGATTCTTCACCCCAAGTAAACCCAATCGAAATAGAAAACTTCGATCTCGATTCGATACCCCCTACCCCCGTTAACAAGCATTTAGGACCAGCAGCCAGCGACGATCCCACTGACCAGACGCTCGCCCAAGAGATCGCCGCCCTTGGTGCCGAGCTGGGCGACAATGCCCCCGCGTCTAGCGTGACCCGTGCCCGCAATTTGTGCCGCGGCACCGGCGTGTCGCCCGCCCGGTTCCTGCGGTTACTCGACGAGGCGGCCGCCCGGACGCGCGACCGCCAGGCAAGCATCGTCAAGCGCCGGCGCGATGGCCAGGCCCCCAACGGCATGCCCTACCTGTTCGCCGTCCTGACCGACCTGTTGCACCTCGCGCCGCTTCGGACGCGCGATGTCGGACCGGATCGCCAGCGGGCCGAGCGGCCAAGTCGTCACCAACGCCGGCGTGCTGACGGGCGCGGCGAGCCCGCCGGCCCCTACGCCACATGGTCCGATAGTCCTGCGTACCTCCCCATCGTCGAGGAGCATCCGGTCTGGCGCGCGGCCCTCGACGAGCTGGCCCAGGTCATGACCAGTGAGAACTTCAACGCCTGGCTGGCCTCGACGCGCGTGGTACACCAGGAGGGGGAGGTGCTGCGCGTGGCGGTCCCCGCGCCCTTCCACAAGACGTGGTTGGAGCAGAAGCTGCACGGCAAGGTGACGGGCGCGTTGCAAAAGATCGACGACCGTACCCTTGGAGTCGGGCGTGTTGGGCGAGTGGAGTACGTCGTCGATGCGGCCGCCTGCGCCCCGCCGGAGGACACGGCGCGGGCATCCTGAGCGCGTAGACGAGGCACGAGAGGAGCACACCATGTCCATGTGGGAGACACCTGTCGGGCTGGCAAGGGGCGACGAGATCGCCCTGACGACGCCGACGAACGCAGACGTGCCCTAGCTAAGGGGCCCAATGTCACGGTAGCTGTCACGAACCGCAATCTGTGGCTGATGCACGTTGTCTGCCCGCTCGCACTTGACCCGGCCTTTGATCGCTGCTACTTCTCATGGTGTATCATTCTCTTGGCTGCACAAGATAATGGCTCCGAAGGCTTGGTGATTTCTATGTTGCGCTTGCCTGTCCGTCCGTGTTTTTGGCTCGCTCTCCCAGCCGTGTACGGCGCCGAACGCGGCACCCCACCAATGACACTTCGATACCTCAGTGTCGTGGTGGGCACCGTCCCGAAGGTGACCGTCCTTGCAGTGCAGAAAGGGCGCACGTCAGCCGCGCCTATCGTCACTCAGGAGAGGCTCTTCGTTGTGGTCGCGCTCGCCCTTGTCTTCGTCGTCGCTCTCGTACTGGTGCGCCTCTATCACCAGAACAAAGGGAAACGAGACATAATTCACGAGTTGAATCACTATGACGTCAAGGAGCGAAATCATCTTGAGCGCAAATACGCTGAGTACGCGTCTGCGTTCGTCCTTGTATTGACAATTGGCCTCGCGTACGGGGTACGGATATATAATTGGCCGACCACACTCATTCCCGCAGCGATCGCGCTGTGGGCAGTTTGGCTTGGGTACAGCCAGTTCATCGATATTCGCAACGAGAACTCTATAGATAAGTTCTATGACAGGCTTAAACTGACGAATCAAAAGCTCGACGATTGGCCTGCCACGCGTATTCTGGCTGGCCCTTGGTACGACCGAGCGGGGTCACAGATTGCACAGGACTATGCACCTTCAGGCACTGAGGATAGCAATGCGAACGCCCGAGATGCCTACCGCCTTACTATGTATGTCTGCTTGGAACTCGACAATTTAGAAAGCGCACTGGTGAAATATGCCGCGGGCTATATGAGTTCTTCCAACACGTTGCGGTCCGTCAGGACATTCAAACAGCGATGCGATTCTGATAAGGCGTTCAAGACTATAGTGGAAAAGTTATGCGCCGACCAAAAGAACATACAAGGAGGGCAGGCGGGACACATGACGCTAGACCGGCGCGGCTACAATGAGAGCACTT
>JAABUJ010002300.1_pt1 | contig 24140 bp, 29 predicted proteins | sample 5559131 | NCBI WGS metagenome assembly JAABUJ01 (sample SAMN10711875, study PRJNA513366) | rock metagenome | isolation source: Antarctica rocks | place: Antarctica: Victoria Land, Mt New Zealand nord | collected 2016-01-07
TCGAGAGCCTCGTCGACAAGCGTTGCCTCTACCTTGCCCAACAGCGCGACACCATCAGGTCTCGTACATCGTTCCACTGGTGGCCCAAAACCATAAAACAGAGCTGATCAACCGGAAACCGTATGACTGGCCGCAGTGTGACCGTGCCGGCTTCGCCGGGCAGGCGGACCATCGATCCATCATCGAACGGAATCACCGTACTGCCCGCGCTCAGGTTATCGTAATCTCGCTGCGCCGCAGCGAGCCCGCCGGGCATCCTTGGTGCCGCACCAGTGGCAGCCCCATTTGTAGCCATCGGCGCTATTATTCATCATATGTTCTTTTTGCAACCAATATAGGGCCAAAACTGCTGCACTTTTCTTCGCATACAACAACACTGCCTGGTATAAATTCCCATTTCTCATCCTCAAGGTCATAATCATCCGTCGGCATGACCATAAAGACATTGTTCCCCAAATTTACTCCTTGCGTTGGTCTCGAAACGTCGGTTCCTTCCTCTAACAATGGAATGTATATAGTCTGGCTAGTGGTCAAAATAATCCCCTCCGAGTTAAATGACCTCGCCTGTCTCAGTGTCTATGACGATTGACCTACCATTTTGTGGGTGCACGTATCTAGTCGCGCCGTTTTCTGGGTTGATGCGGTTTGAAGCGGGAACGCTCCTTCCGCCCGCGATGGCTTCCTCGACCTCCTCAGGCGTCCACCCTCGTTTGTTCATCTGATTGAGCCATTTTTGCGTTGATTTGGGTCCGGCGAACCCCCGTGTCACCCTCGCGAGATCCTGCATGATCAGGTTCGGTGCTTCAGCCTCAGCCGGCGTCGGCGGGTGAGTCGGATGCGGATCGCTTGCTCCAGTTGGCGGCTTCGTCTCGTCGCTTCCCTCCGGCCACCACCGCCGCGCGAGGCGCTCCGCGGCGCTGGCCAGCGCACCGAGCATGCGGGCAAGGGCGCGGGCACGCGGCCTGAAGGCCATGGGCGTGACCGGTGTTCCATCCGGCGCGTGAGGACCCTCAGCGGCTTCAACTCGCGAGATCGTGGGCGATGAAGAAAGCGCTGATCCCTCGCCGCCCCCGCTCGTCCATCGACCATCCGGATCGCGGGGCTGAGTCAGGTAGGCGGCGGAGCCGGACGGCACGGCGAACGCGTCGGCGGCTTCGCAGGCATCCGACGCGGTTACTCCCGCCGCACCAACTGTCGTCGCCGAAAAGATCCCCTCCGCACCCGGGTAGGTCCCGTCTTCGATCAGCTGCGCCTCGACGAGCCGTGCCGTGACATCCGCGGGCCACAGCCCGAGCCCCGCATAGACCTGCGCGGCCTGCGCCTTGCTGAGCGCGACCGTCGCCTTCGTGGTGGCATCGAGCTGCCACAGCGGCCGGAATTCGAAGGTGAGCCGCGCCGGGTCGATGCCCTCCGAGCGCAGGATCAGCCGGTCGAGCTAGGGCCGGAGGTTGGCATATCCTAATGTTCGTCGTTTTCTGCTAATCTAATCGCGCATAGGACCGGGCGTTATTCCATGCAATCGCAACTTGATTAGTTATGTCGTAATGGGGAGCCATATCCACCAGGTTTTGCATTATGACGTCGACTGTGTAGGTCGTCCTGCTACCGAACACGATCGACTCGATGAACGGAATTATCATGTGATTAATTTGATTAATTCCAATCAGTCGGTGGATCATATTGTCTGCTGGTGTCGTATAAATATCTCTTACCCCCATTGTGAGATGGTACAGGAATGAACTCAAAACTCTCGCCTGCGTAGAAGGTGGGGAGCCTGCAAGCTCCAACATGCTGATTTCACTCACGACAGCAGCTCCATCTATTCAAGGATCGGCTTGTCCGGCGGTAGTCGGCCGCCGCCGTCGCCGGGCTCATCAAAGGGGTTGATGTGCAGAGTTCTCGGCAAGCCGTCGACCGGATAACCGCGATCTTGGAGAACTTTCAACCGAGTGTTCCCGTTCATGACCCGCCCATCCGGGGTTACCCTTAAAGGCTCTTCCGGATTCTCCCTGAAGCTCTTCACGATGTCATCAGTTGTTTGCTTCTGCCAGAATTCCAGAGAGCGTTCTGCCTGAGAATCGGTTTCGTAGGTGCTGTCCGGGTGAATTCGCCGAAGCGGAGGATCGGCACCTGCAACTCGGAGGACATGCGGCGCACTTGGAGCCGAACAGGAGCCGCCGCCTCCACCGCCTATCACTGTCCATCGCCCATCCGGATCGCGGGGCTGAGTCAGGTAGCCAGCGGAATCGGACGGCACGGGTAAGGCGTCGGTGGTGCTGCTGGAATCTTTTACCCCGTTCGCCTCCGCGCCTCCCACACCCGCAAAGGTCGCCGCGGCATTCGGATAGACCCCGTCCTCGATCAGTTGCGTCCCGACGAGCCGGGCCGTGACATCCGCGGGCCACAGCTCGAGCCCCGCATAGATCTGCGTGGCTTGCGCCTTGCTGAGCGCCACCGTCGCCTTCGTGGTGGCATCGAGCTGCCACAGCGGCCGGAATTCGAAGGTGAGCGCCGCCGGGTCGATCCCCTCGGAGCGCAGGATCAGCCGGTCGAGCCGCTCCAGCTGCGGGCGGAGGTCGATCTCCTGGCGAGCCGAGATCATGTCGTAGTAGTTGCGCGTGTCGCTGTCGCCAGTCGCCGACAGGCCCGCGGGCGACTGGCCGAGCAGCCGCGTCACCGGGATGTCGGCCGCACCCGCCGCCACCTGCAGGAAGGTGCGGACCATCTCGGGCAGGCCGGCAAAGTCGACCCGTTGCCTGGCCCAGGTCTCGCCGTCGCCGAGCAAGAGCAGGTTGTTGATCGATTTCATGGCGGCCGCGTAGGCGAACCGCGCCGACAGCTGCGCCGTGGTGTCGGCGGAGGACAGGTGCTCGGAGAGGTTCGGCACCGTGACGACGTCGACCTTGGCCTCGTGCATCAGGCTCGTGGCGCCGGCCGTGGTCAGCGCCACGGCATGGACCGCGTCGTAGAGCGCCAGCAGCACGCTGTCCGACCAGACCGAGGCCCCCAGGCTCGGGTCGGGCCAGGCGTTGCCGAGGAAGCGCACCACGCGCGAGGGGTGCAGCCGCAAGGCGCCGCGCTCGGGCGCCACGACGTCATAAGCTACGGCCTCGCCGAACCAGGGGCTCAGGGGATCGCGGTCGATTGCCGGGGCCGCGAGCTGCCAACGGCTGACCGCGTGCAGGAATTTCAGACCGCCGCGCGGCAGCGTCTCGGGGTCGAGCGGGCGGGCCAGCGCGGCCGGGTCGGTCTCGCCCGTGCCGATGATGATGGCGCCGCCGCCGTAGAGCCGCCCCAGCACCAGCGCCCGCTGCAGCGCCTTGCGCAGCCCGAGCCGGCGCTCGGCGGCCTCGACCCGGGCCACGTCCTCCCGGTGCCCCGACCACGCGCGCCATTCGCGCACCATGTCGTAGGGCACGATGTCGACGACCTTGCGGGCCAGCCAGTCGCCCCGGTACATGGCCTCGATCTGCCCCCGGTCGAGGTCGAACAGCACGAAGCTGTCGTAAGCCGCCTTGTCCTTGCCGGCGCCCAGCGAGGCCGCGAGGTTCGACAGGCTGTCGCGCACGCCCGCCGTGAAGGATGGAGGCATGGCGGCTCGCAGGATGGGAGGGAGGGACCGGCATGTCACACCACGCCGAGCAGCCGGTAGTCGGAGCGCCGCACGGCTTCGAGCGCGTAGCGCAGGCGTCGATGACGTGGTTGTGGCGATCGTCGAGCAGGGGGTAGTCGCCGCCGTGGACGACCGGCTTAAAGCGGCTATATCGGTAGCCAGAGGTGGAGCCGGGTCATGACCGCCTACAGCGTCGCCGAAGCCAAGAACACGCTTCCCAAGCTGATCGATCGGGCGCTCGAGGGCGAAGAGGTGGTGATCACGCGCCACGGCAAAGCGGTCGCCGAACTGAGATCGTTGCCGTCGCGCCCGGCCGCACCGACCGCGACCTACGCTTGGCTGCGCACCCGCCGACAAGCCCGCCCTCGCGTCGGCTTGACCTCCGTCGAGGCCCTGGAGCGCCTGTACGAGGCCGAAGCGTCGTGAGCGCCTGTCGCGATTGCTCGGCGTCTCGACGTCACCCTCGCTACATTGGACCGGCGCTTGGCGATTCCCGCCCGGGAACTCGGCGTCGTGGTCGACGAACTCGACGCCGTTTAGCCCCGCCCCTCCGGCCAGCCGAACCCCGCCGCGAGGTGGCGCCGCCACCAGCCGTCGAACGCCACCTCGCGCACGCGGTCGCGCGATTGCGCGTGGATCATGCGTCCATCGTCGGACAGGATGGCGGCGTGCTTGACCGGGCACCCCGGCCGCAGCCGGAACAACGCCACGTCGCCCGGCCCCACCTCCTCCAGCGCAACCGGAAGCAGGTGCCGCCGCGCCGCGTCGAGCATGTGCTCGACGGCACCGACCTCGCCCCAGTCGGGCGTGTAGGGCGGCGGCTCCTCGGGCTCGGCGCCGTAGAGGTCGCGCCACACGCCGCGGACGAGGCCGAGGCAATCGCAACCGGCGCCGCGGAGCGCCGCCTGATGGTGATAGGGCGTGCCGATATAGCGGCGCGCCGCCGCCACGATGACTTGACGGTCGATCATGAGAACAGCGAGCCGCCGGTCGCCGCGAGCGCGCCCTGCACGCCGTAGCGCGTCACCGCGTCGGCGCCCGGGATGTGGGGGAAACCGCGGAAATTGGCGACGTTGTTGAACTTCGACCTGCACACGGCCAGCGTCTTGCGGCAGCCCGCCACCACGGTGCCTGCGTCGCCCACGGCGGCCGGGAAGGGCGGCGGCAGCCAGAGTTCGAGCTGGTCGATGCCGCTGGTGCGGCGGTGCGATTTCACTTCGAAGAGGATCGCGGCATTGGCGCCGCTCGCGAAGACGATCGTACCATCCGTGAACCAGTCGGACGCATAGCCCGAAAGGCCGGCCGCCACGAGCACGCGGCCCGTGCCGCCGGAGGCCAACGTAACGGCGGCGCGAAACTGCGGCTGTGTCAGGTCGACCTTGCAGCGCGCATCGCCGAGCCTGGCCTCGCATTGGCGCGAATAGGTGGACCCGATCTTCTGGTTCAGGCGGTGGGCGAGCGCGCGCAGCTCGGCCGAGAAGGCCAGGCCCTCGCGCTTCACCTCGCCCAAGTTGCCGCTGGAGATCAGCACGAAGGTCGCGGGGTCGCTCCAGTCGACCCAGTAGAGGTCGACCGCCGCGTCGTCGTAGCGCCCCGCCAGGATGTCGGCTTCCGACAGGCCAGCACTCGATAGCGCCCCCGCGGCCGCCATGTTGTCGACCGCGAGGCCGAGCGACTGCTCGATGCGCGACGCCGTGAAACCCGAGCCGGCCTGGAAGGTGGTGCCGGCAGCCGTGACGTCGCGGTCGTGCTCGGTGAAACCCATGACCGTGCCGTCGTGGCGGGTCACCCGCCAGCAATAGCACAACGTCGTGACGCCGCCCGACAGGTGCGCCTGCAGGGCGGGAGGAAGCGCTTTCATGGCCGGATCTCGACGATCGGGATGTTGGGGATCTGCCCGGCCTCGAACCAGGCGAGGTCGGCCTCGAGGTAGTCGGTGTCGAAGCGCACCGGCACGTCGAACTCGAAGCCGGCCGTGATGGCGGCGCCGGCCGGCGGCACGTGGCCCGGCAGGAAGGTGACGAGGCCGCTGGTGGCGTCGGCCGTCCAGGCGAGCGCCGGGGCGACCGCTGCCCCACTCACTCCGATCCGCACGGTGCCGGGCACGGGTTTGGCGATGGTCCGCGTATAGGGGGTCGGCAGGCCGGCGCCGTAGAGCTTCACGAGCTGGAAGGTCGCGGTGCGGCCGTCGCCCGTGCCGATCGCGACGTCGAGGGCGGTCGGGGTCTGGGGCGACGGGCAGGAGCGGTAGTCGAAACGGTCCTTCCAGCGGAAGCCGTAGAGCCGGCCGCGCTGGGCCTCGAAGAAGTCGCGCACGGCTTCGAGCTGGGCGAAGCTCTTCACGCCGTAGCCAGCCTGGTACTTGCGGCGGCCATCGGCCCAGACCGCGTTGCGCTCCTCGGCGCCCGAGCGCAGCGTGACGACGTCGGTGCGACGCTCCGGGCCGCCCCGGGCGCCGAGCGCCACGTCGGTCGGGAACCGCACCTCGTTGAAGCCCGCCATCAGCCGTTCCTCCCACCGCGCCCGACCGCGCGGGCCAGCAGCGCCGCCATCTGGCTCTCGCTCCGCGCGAAGGAGGGCGCGTCGGGTGAGGTCACGTTGAAGTTGATCACCTGCGTGGCCCGGGGGCCGGCCCCCGGGCTCGGCATCTTGGCCCAGGGCGTCACGGCGGCCGGACCCGCCACGACCTCGGCTCCCCGCTCGCCCACGATGCCCCACTGCCCGGCGCCGATCGTGCCGCCGTCGGCAAAAAGACCGGCGAAGCCGGATGCCCCGCCGCCGCCCGACACCGCTTTGGCCATGGCGCCGAAGATGCCCCCGGTCGCGCCGTCCTTGCCTTGCGTGCCGAACAGCGCCGCGAAGGGTCCGGCCCCCGTGAGCGTGGCCTGAAGGCCCTGGCGGGCCGTGCCGCGCAGCAGACTTGCCGCGACCTCGTTCAGGCGCGCGCCGTCGAGGATCAGGCTCTCGATGCCCCGCGCCGCCTGGGCCGCGCCGAAGCCGAAGGCCTGGTTCGTGGCGGCTTGGCTCGCCTTGAACTTGGCCTGGGCGGCCGTGGCGGCGTCGATCTGCCGGACGAGGTCGGCCACGCCCGCCCGCTCGGCCGCCGTGGCCTCCGTGCCGAGCTTGGCCTGCTCGGCCTCGATCTTCATGCGCTCGACGATGGCCGCGTGGGCGTCGCCGACCGTGTGCAGCAGAGCCAGCTGTTCGGACAGGCGCGTCATCACCTTGGCCGGATCGTCGTCGCGGTCGCCCGAGGTGTCGGGGATGGTCCGGCTCGCCAGCACCTGGGCCGTGGTGAGACCGGCCTGAACCTTGGCCACCGGCGAGGCGGCGGCCATTGCGGCGGCCTGCCGGGCCTGGAGCCCGGCCGCGGTGTCGAACGTGTGGCTCAGGCCGGCCGAGGTCGCGTCGGCCCAGGCGCCGGCCCGGCCCGCCAGCCGGTCGAGGGTGTGTCCGGCCGTGTCGGCGGCCCGCGTGAAGCCGGAGAAATCGGCCTCGAAGCCGAAGCTGAGGGCGCCCGCCTGTTCCGCCATGCTCTACCCTCGCCTCTGCCAATCGCGGAACTCGGCGTCGAGCGCCTGGATCTGGTCGCGCGTCATCGCGCCCTCGTCGGGGTCGAGGCCCAGCACGAGACGGGAATAGCCCGCCCAGGCATCGGCGAAGCCGCGCCAGGAACAGCGCCAGAATTCCTCCTCGGACCAGGTCAGGGCGCCGAGCGCGAAGCCTCGCCAGCGGCGCCAGTCGGCGAGCCGTCGCGGTCCGGCGCCATCGCGAAAGGGCCGGCGCCCGGCGCCGCCTCCTCGGCGGCCGCGCCGGCCGGATTGCGCACGACCTCGAAGCCGAGCGCCGCCATCAGGGCCAACACGAAGGCTTCCGCCTCGACCGCGGCGGTGCGGGCCGCGAGCGCCTCGGCATCGGCACGGCCGATCGCCCCGAGTGCGCCGGCGATCAGCGCCATGCCGTCGGCGGCGCGGCGCCCGAACACGGCCTTGTTGATGGCCTCGACGATCGAAACGCCGCCGCATCGCTCCTCGATCAGCGCCACCGTGCCAAGGGTCGTGTCGAAGGCGACCCGTTGGCCCGCCAGCACGGCCGTGAACTCGCCGCGGAGGGTATTGGGGGCCGCGATCCTCGCGGCAGCGGCCGTCATGCCGGCGCTCGCTCTTCGAAGGGAGCGCTCGTCATGCCGGCGCTCCGGCGGTCCAGGCCGGGACGCCGGAGGATTCCAGCGTCAGCGACGACGAGATCTCCTTGTCGAACGGCGCCGATTCGTCGAGCTGCGTGACCACGAACCCGCCCTGGTAGTAACCGGCACCCGGGTAGACGATCTGGCACTGGAGCAGGGCGCCTCCTTCGAAGGCGCTCCTCACGGCCCCATAGGCCGCGTCGTTCAGCCAGACGAAGTCGCTGGCCGAGAAGCTCATGGACTGCGCGGCCGCGCCGGGCAACAGTTCCTGCCAGCGGCCGACCGAGTCGGCCGAGGTGACCTCGACCTTGCCGACGGCGCGCTTCACCTGCTTGGTGCGCAGGCCGCCGGCGGTGACGAAGGTCGAACCGGATGTGTTGACGCGCAGCAGCAGGCCGCGGCCGGGGGACGCCGACATGGGGCACCTCGTCGTTTCGGGGGATCAGGGGAGCGTGGATTCGTGGCCGGCCGCGACCGTCACCGAGACGACGCCGTGCAGCGCCACCTCGTCCGGATCGCGGAACGGGCCCCGCGCCCCGGTGCAGAGCAGCGACAGCAGCGCCACGCCGGGAGCGTCGATGTTCTGCATATGCAATATACGCCGTACATGGCCCATGACGGCGCGCGGCCGGCCCAGCGTATCGCCGATCTCGTAGCGATCCCAGACGTCGAGGTCGAAATCGAGCGTCTGGGCCTCGGTGTCGGCCGTCGAGGCGTCGCGGGCCGAGACGAGCCGAATCGTGACGGAGGGCATCACGGCGCGGGCCGGTGGCGCGTCATAGACGCGGGCTCCGATCACGGCCGCGAGCGTGGCGTCGGACCGGAGCGCCGCGCCGATCGCCGCCACGACGGCGGCCTGGCGGTCGAGGGCGCTCACGGCTTCATGCCCCGGCGCAGTGCCGCGGCCAAGACCGCAACGGCCTCGCGTCCAGCCTCGAGCGCGGCAGGGCGCAGGAAGGGGCGGGCCGTCATGCGGGCCGTTCCATATTCGAGGAACACGGCATAGGGCGCCGAGACGGTGACGGCGGCCCGGCCCGAACCGGTGTCGGCCGTCACGGCGACCGATCCCGCGAAGCGCCCTGCGGAGACTTCCCGAACCTGCTTCGCAGGCCCGGGACCCAAGCCTCCTCCGCCCGAAACGTCGGCCGGCGGGGTGCCGGGCGCCGAAGGTCCAACGCGCGCCTCGCCGTCGAGCGCCGCCCGGACATCGTCGGCGACACCCTCGGCGACATCCTGCAAAGCCGGTGTCGCGGCCGCACGGGCGGCTCCGGGGAGCGCCGCGAGGCGTCGCCGCAAGCCGTCGAGGCCCGAGATGCGGTGGGACACGGTCGCCACGGCGTCAGACCGGGACCGCCACGGCCGTCCAGGCCGCGCCCGCGGGGTCGGTGTCGATCCGGATCACCCGGTAGATCTGGCCCGCCACCGCAACCTCGTCGTCGAGGTCGACCGCCGCGGCGAGCCCGGCCCGGAGCACCGAGATCGTCACGGCCGGATCGGGCAGGCCGCTCGCGACACGGGCGCGGTCCGACACGGCTTCGACCATGGCCCGCACCGGGACGCCGGTGAAAGCGGCGCGAAAGCCCCCCGAACCGTCGTCGGTCGGCGACACCTTGTTCAGGGTGGCGGCGCGATACAGGCCCGCAAAGGCTGCGCCGAACACGGCCGCGAGATCGCCGTCGAGAAGCGACATGGTGGTTTCTCCGGATTCGCGAGGCCGTCATGGCGCGCCGCGTGCGATCAAGGGACGAAGACGGCCGGCTGGTTGACCTTGAGCAGCGCCAGGAAGCGGCGCCCGTAGCTGGTCTCGGCGAGGATCGACGGCTCCGCCGCCTGCCGGCGCGACGTGGCGCGATCGAGGCTGAGACCGCCCGAGCGCATCGACGTGAAGCCGATCGTGCCGGCGGCGGCCGAAGCGGATTCCGCGCCGGTGCCGAGCCCGTCGAGCGTCATCGAATGGGCGGCCAGCAGCATGATGCCGATCGCGAAGTCGCCCGGGAGCCAGTGCGTGTCGACGCGCGTCTGTGCCTCCACGATGGCACCGGCAACGGCTGCGGCCGGCACGGCCGCGAAGGCGGGGAAGCGCGCGGCAAGATCGGCCGCGCTCGGGACGATGTAGGGCATGGCGGTCTCCTGGCGGGCTCGGGGCCATTATCTCGTCGATGACGAGGGATCGGCCCCTGGCCGCGGCCTGCGGGACGGTCCTGACCATCTCGGGCGGTCCGGCGAAGTTGATCCGCTGGCGCGCCCAGGTCTCGCCGTCGCCGAGCAAGAGCAGATTGTTGATCGATTTCATCGCGGCCGCGTAGGCGAACCGCGCCGAGAGCTGCGCCGTGGTGTCTGTCGAAGAGAGGTGCTCGGACAGGTTCGGCACCGTGACGACGTCGACATCAAGCACGTTCCACGTGCTCGTCAGCTTATATCGGGGCAGTTCGGCAACAGCCGGACTGCTCTGGCCTCGTGCATGAGTGAGGTGGCGCTGCTGGGCTCAGCGATAACCATTTCGCCGAACTTGGGACTCAGGATCGCACACGACCACGGGCCGTCTTGCTAGGGGGCGAGCATGACGGTCAGTTCGCTTGATCTTCCTTCATCGCTGCGAGGGTCACGGAAGCCTGCTTACGGATCTGCCCCCATCGCGGATCATCGATCAGATCTTCAGGCCGGACAGATTCGGGTGTGTTCTTGACCAAATCGTCCATCAGACTGTTTAGACGTTCCAACTCGATCGCCTCTCCGGGGTCCAGACCGTGCCCTGGTCCCGCGAGGATCCGTGGAACAAACAGGTCGTCATATGCACAGATCGTCTCATCAGGGCTGTCGACCCAACGCCCTCCACCGCCACCAAACCAGACGGTTCTTTGGAAGTCCTCGTCAGCGATACGATCTAATTCATCAATGACGCGCCGTCTCCAGATCATCATGTCGGTCGCCATGAGGTACCCCCTTGTTCGTTCCAGCACTGAACCCGGATGTCTACGGCCTTTTGAATGTGAAGTCAGAAGCCGGAATATGTGCTCGGGGAGTTCCTCCCCGTTTAGAACCGCTAACCGGTTGTCCGTTGACGTCCATAAAGGCCCCATTCTGGTCCACGATATAGGGAACTTGCTGGTGTGAATAGGGGCTATCGGGATCGGCGGGCATCGACCGCACGACGTTGTTGTCATTCTTGGGGTCGGACCATTGCAGGCCGCCTTTCCTCCGCGTGGGTCTTTCGATCCAATTGTCAGGAATGCCGGCCGGCTTGAAGACGGTGGGCGGCGTCGGGTGAGCCAGGGACGGTTCAGGTGAACGGGCCGGCGCCGAGGACAGGGGCTCCGAGGTCGCTGCCGGTGGTTGGGGAGCGATCGGCTGCTGTGGTGGCCGAACCTCTGGGGTGCCGGTCCTGGGATCACCCTGCTTTTCGGAGCCTCCATGACGGACCTCCGCTCCCTTCTCGTTGTCGCGTTCCCTCGCCCGCTCCCTCCGTCTCCTGTCCCGTTTTTTCCTGCGCCGCTCCTTTTCCAAGTGAAACCCGGCCGAAATGATCAGGGCCCCGCTTCCCTCCGTCCATCGTCCATCCGGATCGCGGGGCTGAGCCGGAAAATAGTCCGCGACCAGGCCGCTCGCGTCTCCGCCATTCGGGCCGCCTGGGTCGGTCGCACCCGTCCCCACGTCGGCGAAGATCGTCGCGGCGTTCGGATAGACCCCGTCCTCGATCAGCTGCGACTCGACGAGCCGCGCCGTGGTGTGGGCGGGCCACAGCCCGAGCCCGGCATAGACGGCGGTCGCTTGCGCCTTGGCGAGCGCCACATCGGCCTGGCTCGCGGCGTCCATCTGCCAGAGCGGACGGAACGTGAAGGTCAACGCCGCTGGGTCGATCCCCTCGGAGCGCAGGATCAGCCGGTCGAGACGCTCCAGTTGCGGTCGCAGGTCCACCTCCTGACGAGCCGAGATCATGTCGTAGTAGTTGCGCGTGTCGCTGTCGCCCGTGGCCGACAGGCCTGCCGGCGACTGGCCAAGAAGGCGGGTGACCGGGATATCGGCCGCTCCTGCCGCCACCTGCAGGAAGGTCCTGACCATCTCGGGCAGGCCGGCGAAGTCGATCCGTTGCCTGGCCCAGGTCTCGCCGTCGCCGAGCAAGAGCAGGTTGTTGATCGACTTCATGGCGGCCGCATAGGCGAACCGCGCCGACAGTTGCGCCGTGGTGTCGGCCGACGACAGGTGCTCGGAGAGGTTCGGCACCGTGACGACGTCGACCTTGGCCTCGTGCATGAGCGAGGTGGCGCCGGCCGTGGTCAGCGCCACGGCGTGGATGGCGTCGTAGAGCGCCAGCAGCACGCTGTCGGACCAGACCGAGGCCCCGACCGTCGGGTCGGGCCATTCGTTGCCGAGGAAGCGCACCACGCGCGACGGATGCAGCCGCAAGCTCCCGCGCCCGGGCGTCACCACCTCGTAGGCGACCGCCTCGCCGAACCAGGGGCTCAGCGGGTCGCGGTCGATCATCGGGGCGGCGAGCTGCCAGCGGCTCACCGCATGCAGGAACTGCACGCCGCCGCGCGGCAGCGCTTCGGGGTCGAGGGGCCGCGCCAGCGCGGCCGGGTCGGTCTCGCCCGTGCCGATCACGATGGCGCCGCCGCCGTAGAGCCGCCCCAGCACCAGCGCCCGCTGCAGCGCTTTGCGCAGCCCGAGCCGGCGCTCGGCAGCCTCGACCCGGACCACGTCGTCGCGGTGCCCCGACCATTCGCGCCACTCGCGCACGGTGTCGTAAGGCACGATATCGACGACCTTGCGGGCCAGCCAGTCGCCCCGGTACATGCTCTCGATCTGCCCGCGATCGAGGTCGAACAGCACGAAGCTGTCGTAAGCCGCCTTGTCCTTGCCGGCTCCGAGCGAGGCCGCGAGGTTCGACAGGCTGTCGCGCACGCCCGCCGTGAAGGATGGAGGCATGGCGTCACTCGCAGGGTTCGGGAGGCGCAAAGGCGCGTACGGCTTTCTCCCGATTGCGGGAGAAATGTCGGCCCGCGTGCAAGGCAAAGCAAATGCAGGAGAGGAAGCGGAGCGGCTAAGGACCCGTTGCCCGTCAGGGCTTCGCGCCCGCGCCGCGGGCCGGCGCCTTTTCCTGCGGGCGGGCGAGGGGCTTGTCGTCCGGCTTCGCCTCGCTCCCGGCGAGGACGTCCACCCGCACTTCGCCCGCCTTCACCCAGGCGTCGTGCACCGGGTGGCGGGCGAGGTCGAGATCGGCCGAGGCGCCGGGTTCCAGCAGCGTGGTGCCGCCGTCTGCCGTGTGGAAGCCGCGCGCGGCGCGGCCGAGGTTGGTGACGTGGACCCGCATGATGTCAGATCCCATCGTTGTAGGACATGCCGCGCGGCAGCCGCACGTCGAGGCCGCCGAGCCGCATCATGCCCGGGATGATGAATTCCAGCATGCGCTGCTGCGGCGGGAAGAATTGATGCGGCATCGGCATGTGGAACTTCAGCACCTGGGGGTCGCGCCGGTAGGTGATCATCCGGTTGGTGCCGCCCGCCCCCGCGCCCGCCAGTTGCCGTACCGTGCGGATGGTCAGCGGTTGCCCGGTCGTCGAGCTGTAGACGTTGTTGGCCTGCAGGTAGGTCATGACCGTGGTGTCGGAGGTCGCGGAGCGCGGCATCGCCGCGATCGTGCCGTACTGGGCGACCGGCAACAGCACCGTGTCATGCAGTTCCACCTGGTTCGAAGCCGACCAGGCGCCCACGAGGGCGTTGTTGACGTCGGCCAGGATCTCGGCCGGCGTCTTGTTGGCCCAGAGCGGTGAGCCGGAGGCGCCGTTCGGCACCGCCACCTGCGGCACCACCGTCTGATTGACGAGGCCGAGAAAGCCCTTCCGGCTGTCGCCCGAGATGACCACGCGCTCGACGAGTTCGTCGGCGGCGCGCTTGGCGGCCGCAGCCTTGTCGGCGTTGAGGTTCATGCCAGGGATCATCATGGCCTGGTTCACCTCCTCGAGCGAGTAGCGGTAGCCGATCTTGGCCGATTCCACCGTCGTCTCGTATTTGCTGCGGCTGAGCTCCGCGAAGGGCATGTCGCTCGCGTCGCCGTTCATCCAGTCGGCCTGGCCGACGTGGTCGTAGGTGAAATAGGTGACGGTCTTGGCCCAGGGATAGGCCGAGGTGTCGACCGGCACGAGGCGAGGATATTGGATGTCGGCATAGCGGATCGCATAGACTTCGCTCTCGATGCTGGTGACTTGCGAGAGCAGGAAGCCGAGCGCCGCCTGGGCGTCGGTGGTTGCGCGGAGCATGGTGGTCCTGACGGAAGGAGAAAGGGGAAACGTCCCGCGATACGGGCCTTCAGGCCCGGCCGAGGGGCGAGGGCGATCAGCCGAGCCGCAGCTTGGCCAGGGCGGCGCCGCTGGTGGCGCTCTCCCACAGGGCGCCGGAGATCGCGGTATTGCCCGTCGCCACATTGGTGAGTTGGCCCAACGCGGTGAAATAGGCCGGCTGACCAGGCGACACGGCGGCCGCGGCGTTGACCCAAACCACGCCCTTGGTCATCACACCGACCGTCACGGTCGGGGCGAAGACATCGCCCGCTGTCGGCGCCAGTGTGGCGTCGCGGATCGCGACGCCACGGAAGGCGCCGCTGCCGCCGTTGGCCGACACAACGAGCTGCTCGGACGTGCCCTGCAGCACGGGGTCGCCGGGCGCCACCGCCACGGTCGCGGCGGGGTCGACCACGCGCGAGACGATGTTGGTCACCCATTCGCCATTGGCCAACATGCCCAGGTAACCGGGCGACTGGAAGTTGCTGTAGCTGGTCTGGACGGCGGGCATCAGCGGTCTCCTTGGGAGAGGTCGGGCTTCCAGGCGCCGGCCAGATAGGTGTTGCGGGCCTGGAGAGCGGAGGCGGGGGTGCTGCCGCCCGCGGCGGTGCCGCCCGCGGCGGTCACGTTGGAAAGCTGGCCGGCCAGCGGGTTGAGGGCCGGAGCGCCGGCGGTCCCGCGCAGCGTCGCGACCGTGTCGAAGGCCGCCGCCACATAGTCGTCGCCGCGGCCGCGCACGGCATCGGCGCCGAGCGCCTTCACCAGGGCGGCACGCCGGATGTCGCCGAGATCGAGGCCGCTCGGGTCGAACCCGACCCCGAGAATGGTTCGCGCGGCATCGATCACGGCGCCGCGTTCTGCGGCGCGGCGGTCGAGTGAAGCGGCATCCGTGGCCGCGCGGGCTCTCAAAGCCGCGATCTCGCCGTCGCGGGCCGCAAGCTCGCGGTCGCGCGCCGCGATATCGGCCTGCAGTCGGGCCACCACGGCGATGGCGTCGCCGGGGGGACAGTCGATCACCGCCACCGCGGCAACGCCGGACGTCGCGCCGGTCGCGGTATCGGCCATGGCGGCGTCGGCGCTCGCGGCTGCGGCGCCCGCGCCGATCGCGCCGACCGTGCAGGTCGGGCCGCAACGGCCCTGGTCGACGAGCGCGATGTGGTTGCCGCGGATGTTGCGCTGCACGGCGTCATAGGGTTCGCCCTCCGGGGTCAGGCCGGGCGTGAAGTCGAAATCGGCCCAGTAACCGTTCGACAGCTCGCTGCCGGCTTCCGCCCTGGCCACGGCCGCGGCGTCGGTGACGACGAGGTCGGTCGCGAAGTGCTGGCCGTCGCGCTCGACCGAACTTCCGGAGTGGCCGACCGCGACCTGCTTCCAGTTGCCGCTGTCGACCATGGCGGGCGGATGGTCGAGCGTGACGGGCTTGCCCGCGAAGGAGGCGAGGCTGGCGGGGTTGAACACTTCCACCGGCGGGCGGTAGACCCGGACCGGACTGTCCGAGGCGGCACCCGCCGGCCCGCCGATCTCGCCCGCCCGGTAATCCTGGATGCCGGCCCGCCCGATGCGGGCTCGCATCTGCAGGAAGCCTTCGGGCGTCCGCCGCCGCGACAGCGGCGTCGCTTGGTCGTGGATCAACATGGGTCGGCATCTCCTGGCGAGGGCTGCAGCGGCAGCCGATGGATCGACGAGCGTGCCGCGGCCGCTATGCTGGCGCGGTCTTCAATCGCCCTCAGGCGAGGCATCCATGCTGCGGCACTGGCCATCGCGGGGTACCGGTCGCTGCGTGACCTGCGGGTGGCGCTCGGGCCGCTCGATGTCGTGACGGGCCCGAACGGCTCCGGCAAATCGAGCCTCTACCGTGCGCTGCGCCTCCTGGCCGAGGTCGCCCAGGGGCGGGTCGTCCAGTCGCTGGCGGCCGAGGGCGGCCTGCCGTCGACGCTGTGGGCCGGGCGGGTGGTTGAAGGCGAGGCGGCGCCGGGGTGGAAATGGCCGGAGCGCTGATCTGGATCTGCGCGCCGCCGGATCGCTTCCGGCCAAGAGAAAGGCCCGCAAGCGAGGAGCCCCGGGCCGGACCGCATCTCTGCAGTGAAGCCATATAGACTCGAACAGCCGCCCGATGTCAAGAACAAATAGGGAACAATGCCCATAGCATGATTGGTATGTCGGCGGCACCGGCCGCCACCTGCAGGAAGGTCCTGACCATCTCGGGCAGGCTGGCGAAATCGATCTGCTGCCGAGCCCAGCTCTCGCCGTCGCCGAGCAGCAGGAGGTTGTTGATCGACTTGATCGCGGCCGCATAGGCGAACCGCGCCGAGAGCTGCGCCGTGGTGTCGGCTGACGATAGGTGCTCGGGAGAGGTTCGGCACCGTGACGACGTCGACATCGAGCACGTTCGACGTGCTCGTCAGCTTACAGTGGAGCAGTTCGGCACCAGCCGAACTGCTCTGGCTTCGTGCACCAGGCTCGTGGCACCGGCCGTCGTCAGCGCCACGGCGTGCACGGCGTCAGAGACCGCCAGCAGCACGGAGTCCGACCACACTGAGATCCCGACCGTCGGGTCGGGCCAGGCATTGCCGAGGAAGCGCAGCTCGCGCCTTTAGACCGGCTCCGACCGCTTGAGGCCGAACCAGCAAATAGGTTCTGCCGAGGTCGGCGTCTTGCCCATGGCGATCCACTCACCTTCGATGCGTTTCAGCAGATCACCCGGCTCGCCCGGCCAGAACGACATCGTTGTCGCGTAATCGAAGTCGCCCGGGTACACGCCGAGCGCTATCAGGCGTTCGATGACGTCCAGCGTGCAGCGGCGGATCTCCTCCTGACCCCGCAGACAGAGGTGCTCCCGCAGGGACTCGGCGATGAAAGGTACTTCGAGGAAGTCAATATCGGCCTCGGCGCGAAACTCCGATATCATACGTTCTATGTCAGACATTATGGACCCCAGTAGTGCAGCTTCCGAAAGATCACGCCGGGGATGTTGATATCAATAGCCTGCACCGTGGTGTCGGCCGAGATCAGGTGCTCGCTGAGGTTCGGTACCCGTGACGACGTCGACCTTGGCCTTGTGCGTCAGGCTCATCGCACCCGCGGTGGTCGATGCAACCGCGTGCACGGCGTCGTAGAGGGCCAGCAGCACGATGTCGGACCAGACCGAGGCCCCGTCGGTCGGGTCGGGCGATTCGTTGCCGAGGAAGCGCAGGCTCGCGACTTCAGACCGGCCCAGATCGCTTGAGGCCGAACCAGCAAATAGGGTGCTCCAGCGTCGGCGTGGCGCCCATGGCGATCCACTCGGCTTCGATCCGCTTCAGCAGCGCCTCCGGTTCGCCCGGCCAGAACAGCATCGTCGTCGCATGATCGTAGTCGCCGGGGTACACGCCCCGCGCCATCAGGCGCCCGATCACATCGAGCGTGCAGCGGCGGATCTCCTCTTGGCTCCGCAGATCGAGATCCTCTCGCAGGGACTCGGCAATGAATGACACATCGAAGAAGTCGCGATCGATCTCGGCGCGGAGTTCTGAGGTAATTCTTGCGATTTCGGCTTCAAACATCATAAACCTCAATAATGGAGCTTCCGCCGTACCACACCCGGAACGTTGACATCGATGGCCGGCGATCCGGGCGTCGACGTGACTGGCCGCAGTGTGACCGTGCCAGCTTCGCCGGGCAGGCGGACCATCGATCCATCATCGAACGGAGCCGCCGTACCGCCCGCGCTCAGGTAATCGTAATCTCGCTGCGCCGCGGAGAGACCACCGAACATCAGACGCGTCCTGGTCGAACTACCGGGCCTGCCGATCGGCTGCCCGTTGGGCCTGAGGAAGTCGCAGGTCCTCGCGATGGCGGCCTCCTTCGCCGCGCCCTCGATCCGAGCGATATCGGCCTCGGTCGCGACGTAGCCCGGCGGCTCCAGCCTCAGCAATGCACGGTTTTGTGGATCGATCTCCTTCAACGAGCGCCACGCTTGAATGTACCACGCGGCCCTGATCGGTTCCATGGCGTCGGGAGGAACTTCGGCAAGCGGTCGATTTTCTCCTTCGCCCTCCAGTCCAGCGGCATGTGCTGTCCCGATCGGGCTCAGTATGCCGAGGATGCCGCTCGGCTCGCTTGACGCCGTGCGCTTCGGGGCGATGCCGGCCCCAGCAGTCCATCGTCCGTCCGGGTCGCGCCGCTGGTTCGGGTCGAAGTCGAGGGCGGAGCGCGCGGTCCCAGCTCGCACGATCTAGATCGCCTCCGCACCCGGATAGGTCCTGTCCTCGATCAGCTTCGCCTCGACGAGCCGCGCCGTGGTCTCGGCCGGCCAAAGCCCGAGCCCGGCGTAGATTTGGGTGGCCTACGCCTTGGCGAGTGCCACACCGGCCTGGCTCGCCGCATCCATCTGCCACAGCGGCCGGAACGCGAAGGTGAGCGCGGCCGGGTCGATGCCCTCCGAGCGCAGGGTCAGCCGGTCGAGCCGCTCCAGTTGCGGCCGCAGGTCGATCTCCTGGCGGGCCGAGTTCATGTCGTAGTAGTTGCGCGTGTCGCTGTCGCCCGTGGCCGAAAGACCCGCCGGCGACTGGCCGAGCAGCCGCGTCAGCGGGATGTCGGCCGCTCCTGCCGCCACCTGCAGGAAGTGCGGATCATCTAGGCAGGCCGGCGAGTCGATCCGCTGCCGCGCCAAGCTCTCGCCATCGCCGAGCAGGAGCAGGTTGTCGATCGATTTCATCGCCGACGCCTAGGCGAAGCGCACCGAGAGCTGCGCCGTGATGTCGGCCGAACTCAGGTGTTCGCTGAGATTCGGCACCGTAACGACGTCGACCTTGGCCTCGTGCATGAGCGAGGCCGCGCCCACCGTGGTCAGCGCGAATACTGTCCTTTCTGACCCGAATCCTCAGCCTGTTTCTACGCCGATGAATGCTCCGGGCTAAACACCAGCCCTGTCCCTTGCGGTTCTGTAAGCCAAAATTTCAGGGGTACACCATCCTCATCGAAATCATTATAACTCTCAAGCAGAAGCTTGAGCCCGAGTCGCAGGCAAGCAGCGACAATGTCGGGATCGATGTTCGGCATGGGAGTCACACCGTCCGCTAGTACTGTGATCCAGAGCACGGCCTCAATTTGTCCACTCAGGAGGTACACCACCAAGTCCTGCCCCAATTCGATCAGCCCGATGATACGGGTCAGCCAGGCCGAAACGTCGTTGTCGTCCTTACCCCTGAAGCTTGCCGTGGAGGCATAATGTCGATCCGCTACTCGACCCGCGAGACGTCCCTCGGTCGCCATGGGCTCACCCACAATGTGGAGAAGCTCGACGGTGACATCGGCCTGATCCAAAAGCGGCTTCAAAAAAACCCACTCACTCCAAAGGCGCAAAGTCATATCGATCGGCTTGTCGCGTGGTGCATGAACAATCATACCTTTACTCTCCTAAATTTCCAATTATCTCTCCGTTGTAGATGATATCCCCGGTTGTCGTATCGAATAAACAAGCGTCAGCACCAGTTAGTCTCCTTAGCCGCTTAGCCAAATGAAGAGCGTCAGAGGCAGCGTTCGGGTCTAATTTCAGCACTCGGCAAGCATACCGGAAATTGCTCGTCGTAGCCACTGGCTGAAACAGGCTTTCATCACGTTCTCCAGTAATCGGGTCGGCTCCGTGGTGGAAAACGCGGGTGATGGGAGACACTCCTCCGCCACTCTCCGCCGTCCATTGCCCATCCGGATTGCGCGGTTGATCGGGAAAGTAGTCCGCGACCGGGCCGCTCGTGTCTCCGCCATTTGGGCCGCCTGGGTCGGTCGCACCCGCCCCTGTTTCGGCGAAGACCCCCTCCGCGCCCGGGTAGGTCCCGTCCTCGACCAGCTGCGCCTCGACGAGCCGCGCCGTGGTCTCGGCCGGCCACAGCCCGAGCCCGGCGTAGATCTGGGTGGCTTGCGCCTTGGCGAGCGCCACACTGGCCTGGCTCGCGGCGTCCATCTGCCAGAGCGGACGGAACGCGAAGGTGAGCGCCGCTGGTTCGATCCCCTCCGAGCGCAGGATCAGCCGGTCGAGGCGCTCCAGTTGCGGCCGCAGGTCCACCTCCTGGCGGGCCGAGATCATGTCGTAGTAGTTGCGCGTGTCGCTGTCGCCCGTCGCCGAAAGACCCGCCGGCGACTGGCCGAGCAGCCGCGTCACCGGGATGTCGGCCGCGCCCGCCGCCACCTGGAGGAAGGTGCGCATCATCTCGGGCAGGCCGGCGAAGTCGATTTTTTGGCGCGCCCAGGTCTCGCCGTCGCCGAGCAAGAGCAGGTTGTTGATCGATTTCATGGCCGACGCATAGGCGAAGCGCGCGCTGAACTGCGCCGTGGTGTCGGCCGACGACAGGTGCTCGGAGAGGTTCGGCACCGTGACGACGTCGACCTTGGCCTCATGCATCAGGCTCGTGGCGCCGGCCATGGTCAGCGCCACGGCGTGGATGGCGTCGTAGAGCGCCAAGAGCACGCTGTCGGACCAGACCGAGGCCCCCAGGCTCGGGTCGGGCCAGGCGTTGCCGAGGAAGCGCACCACGCGCGAGGGATGCAGCCGCAAGGCGCCGCGCGGCAGCGCATCGGGGTCGAGCGGGCGGGCCAGCGCGGCCGGATCGGTCTCGCCCGTGCCGATGATGACGGCGCCGCCACCGTAAAGCCGGCCCAGCACCAGCGCGCGCTGCACGGCGCGGCGCAGCCCGAGGCGACGTTCGGCCGCCTCCATGCGGGCCACGTCGGCGCGCTCGCCCGACCAGGCGCGCCACTCGCGCACAGTGTCGTAGGGCACGATGTCGACGACCTTGCGGGCCAGCCAGTCGCCCCGGTACATGGCCTCGATCTGGCCCCGGTCGAGGTCGAACAGCACGAAGCTGTCGTAAGCCGCCTTGTCCTTGCCGGCCCCGAGCGAGGCCGCGAGGTTCGACAGGCTGTCGCGCACGCCCGCCGTGAAGGTTGGAGGCATGGCGGCTCGCAGGATGGGAGATGTGAATCGCTTGCCGCGGCTTCAAACCACGTCGAGCAGGCGGTAGTCGGCCCGTCGCACGGCTTCCAGCGCGTAGCGGAGTGCGTCGATGACGTGGTCGTGGCGGTCCTCGAGCACCGGCAGGATGTCGCCGGTGAGCGGGTCGGTGCGGTAGGAATAGAGCGTCAGTTCGTCGATGGCGTGCCGGCACTCCGGGTGGACCACGATGTCGTGGTCCTGCAGGAACGCCACGCCTTCCTCGACCGAGTTCTTGCCCTTCTTGGCGGGCCTGATACGGAATTCCTCCCGGCGCAGGTGGTCGATCAGTTCGGGCCGGGCGCTGTCGCCCGTGATGGGCCAGGCCCTCGCCCCATGCGTGCCCTCCACGCCGCGGAACAGCGCCCCGATCTCGCCGATCGGGCAGCCGACCCGGTAGGCCTCGCGGTCGATGTAGATCAGCCCCTGGAACAGGAAGCAGCGCACCAGCACGGTGGGGTCGGCCGCGAAACCCCAATCGGCGCCGTAATAGGGCCGAGCGCTGTCCGGCACCTCCAGGCTGTCGATCCTCCAGCGGCGGAACACGCGCGTCTCCGCGTGGAGCTGATAGGCGCCTTCCCACACGTGGGCGTATTTCTCGAGATCCCGCGACCTGTCCCAAAGCCGCTCGGCGTCGAGCACGGCCGGGAACCACGGGTTGTCGGCGTAGCTCACTCGGGCCAGGATGGCATCGGGCCGCGGCGGCCCGCGGCGGAACATCGCGTCGACCGGGTCGGAGGGATGGCGCGGATTCCAGGTGAACCACAGTTCCGAACCGGCTTTGCGGATCGTCGGCACCAGGATGTCGAGCGAGCGCTGCGACACGGTGGCAGCCTCCTCGACCCAGGCAATGTCGACGCCCTCCATGGACTTGATCGACTCCGGGTTCGACCGTAGGCCGGCGAACAGGAACAGCGAACCGTTGCGCCCGCGGATGGCCTCCGCGGTCGAGCGGTAGCGGCGCGTCAGGCCCAGTGCCGCGATGCGGTCGTCGAGGAGGCGCTTCGACGAGTCACGGATCGAGCGCTGGATTTCGCGCGCCGCCAGCACCCGCAGCGGCCGCTCGGCCGCCATCAGCACCAGGGCGGTGGCGATCGAATGTGACTTGCCGGAGCCGCGGCCGCCGTAGAAAGCCTTGTAGCGCGCTCGTTGGAACAGGGACCGGAAAGCGTCCGGCAGCGCGATCTCGAGATCTTTCGGCGGGCGCGACGAACCGGACCGTGATGCCATGGGCGCCGTCGTCCTTTGTCGGCCGCGCGTTTCAACCTCACCGGAGCTTCGGGCGATCAGGGCGTCTTGGCTCCCAGGCTCGAGTCGGGCCACGCGTTGCCGATGAAGCGCACCACGCGCGAGGGATGCAGCCGCAAGGTGCCGCGGCCGGATGCCACCACGTCGTAGCTTACCGCTTCGCCGAACCAGGGGTCAGCAGGTCGCGGTCGATCGCGGCGCGACTTCGCTTCCAGCACTGGAGCTGTGATGAACGATGATGCAACTGACTTAGTGGAAATCGATGTTTTTGAATTATCGATCATGGCATGTTATATATTTACTGTTGAGGTTCATCTGTCATACTGCTCGATGTCTATGGTGCCGTCAGAATTATAGGACATATTCCATCCATCTTCCGAGAATAAAATCCACTGGCTACTCTCCTGAGAACCAGGTTTAAATTGTACGTATAAAAAACCAGAAATATCAAATTTCATGTTCAAACTGTATATGTCTTGTGAAACATCGGCTGTTATCAGCTTCTGACCACTAAGTCGACTGAGACAGAGATCGACTTCTGACTGATCGGGATCGAAACGGCTACATTTTAGATCGAATGCCTCTACACTCCACAGACCGTCATCGATGAACAGGCTCCACTGTCCCGTGGGGACGACGACACGTCGGCTCAGAGCTGGGTTAACTGGCTTATCGACCGAAGTCGAACCGTTTATCGGACCCTGGACTACGAGATGAGGCTTGCCAAATTCCATCCGCAAAATTCGACTCTCTCCACAGCGGACGAACCACACGTACTCTCCAATGAGAGGTGCAAATAGATTACGCGCTTCCTCAGCGATAACCTGCCTCTGTTTAGTCATGGATACTCACCTCGTTTGACACTGAGCGCAATCGATAGCAGCTCTTGATAGTCTGTTATGCCTTGGCCGGTGATCGCGTCGTGGAAAATTCTTTGTTGTCTTCTATCCAGACCAGCGGCGTTCGCGGCAGCCTTGGCGATCTTTAGCCCCTGCGGATCGTCCGCCGAAGCCGCCGGAGTAACTGGAGTTCCGTCGGGTGCATGAGGACCAGCATACGGCTTTTCCCCGCCCGCGCCACCCCGGGCAGTCCATCGCCCCTGGGGATCGCGGGGTTGGGCCGGAAAGAAATCCAGGACCCCACCGCTCGGAGCCCCGCCATTCGCGTCCTCTGGGTCGGCCGTGTCTGCTTGCCCCGCTTCCGCGAAGATCGCTTGCGCGTTTGGGTAGACTCCCTCCTCGATCAGCTGCGACTCGACGAGCCGCGCCGTGGTCTCGGCCGGCCACAGCCCGAGCCCGACGTAGATCTGGGTGGCTTGCGCCTTGGCGAGCGCCACATCGGCCTTGGCGGCGGCGTCGAGTTGCCACAACGGCCGGAACGCGAAGCTGAGCGCCGCGGGGTCGATGCCCTCGGAGCGCAGGATCAGCCGGTCGAGCCGCTCCAGTTGCGGCCGCAGGTCGATCTCCTGGCGGGCCGACACCATGTCGTAGTAGTTGCGCGTGTCGCTGTCGCCCGTCGCCGAAAGCCCGGCCGGCGACTGGCCAAGCAGCCGCGTCACGGGAATGTCGGCGGCACCCGCCGCCACCTGCAGGAAGGTCCTGACCATCTCGGGCAGGCCGGCGAAGTCGATCCGCTGCCTGGCCCAGCTCTCGCCGTCGCCGAGCAAGAGCAGGTTGTTGATCGATTTCATGGCGGACGCATAGGCGAACCGTGCCGAGAGCTGCGCCGTGGTGTCGGCCGAAGAGAGGTGCTCGGAGAGGTTCGGCACCGTGACGACGTCGACCTTGGCCTCATGCATCAGGCTCGTGGCGCCGGCCATGGTCAGCGCCACGGCGTGGATGGCGTCGT
>JAABUJ010002301.1_pt1 | contig 24139 bp, 26 predicted proteins | sample 5559131 | NCBI WGS metagenome assembly JAABUJ01 (sample SAMN10711875, study PRJNA513366) | rock metagenome | isolation source: Antarctica rocks | place: Antarctica: Victoria Land, Mt New Zealand nord | collected 2016-01-07
CGCGCGTGCCCCGCCGCTTGGGTCGCAGAGCTGTCGTGCATGCCCTGGTGCACGCGGCCATGCATGCAGCTTGGGCGCCGCTACGTCGACCCTTTACCAGGCATCCGCGCACCTCACCAGGCCGGGCGGGGGCGCCACGCGCCGAGGTGGGCACTGCGGCATGGCACGATTGCTCTGCTGCCTGGTGGTCCCCTGGGATACGTGTGTCTGTGCCTGGCTGCGTTCTGCGAGAGTACAGGGTTCAACAGCCTCTATCCCGGCTTGCGCAGGACGCCGTCGCGAAGCACTGGTTCCGCAAGGGCCGCGAGCCTGACGGCGAGCTGGACGTTGAGGCCGTGCTGGCGGTCGCGGCCGAGATCGCGGCCGGCATGACGTACCTGCACGCGCGCGGCATCGTGCACGGCGACCTCACCGGCGCCAACATCCTGCTCACCAGCAACGCGGTGCGGCCCGCGGGCTTGGAACACTGGACGGCGATGGTCAGGGTCTGCAAGCGCTTCGGCCGCGATTCAGGAAGTGGAAAGTGAGTTGTCGGGCAGCAGGTCTTTATTTGCATTGTGGCTTGCGCCGTGCTCACGCTCCGCGGCCATCGCTGCGCCTGAGCGCGCAAGCACAGCTGCCAGGCGACTGACTGGTGCGGCGGCGCCGGCGCGCAGGCCTCCCCGCACGGCTTCACGGCCAAGGTGGCCGACTTTGGGCTGTCGCGCGAGATGAATTGTAAGTCGCGCGTGGAGACGCGGACATACGGCACCATCACGCACATGCCGCCCGAGCTGCTGTCCTCCGACGTGGTCAGCAAGGCGCGCGCCCGCCGCCCCCCGCCGGCGCCTGGCGGCGCGCGTGCACGGCCTGGCTGCGCTCGCAGCACATGCTGCAGCGAGCGGCGGCATGCCTGTCGGCTGCGCACTTCGTGCTGCGGGCGCGCCCGTGCGCGCTGCCCTGCCTGCGTGCGCGCGATGGGGCGCTGACTCGGGGGCTACGCTTGCAGGGCGCGGACGTGTGGGCATTCTCGGTGCTGCTCTTCGAGCTCATCACGGGCAAGGCCGCCTTCGCCGGGATGAACCATGCGCAGGCGCGCCACCGCCTCGGTGCTGCGTGCCCCGCCCCTTGCACATGCGGGCGGGTGCTGGGCCCGGGGTGCCGTTGGCCAGCCCTGGTTGCCTGAGCATGTGCGCCTACGGTGGGCCTGCGGCGCCCGCCGCGGACTGCGAGCCCGGCGCGCCCTGCCCGCAGCGGCTGGGCAGCCCCGGCCCCGGCCGCCTTGCAGCGCGCCAGGGCTGCATACGCTCTGTGTATACCCCGTACCCTGTGGCTCACAGCCCGCCGGCGCGCGCAGGTCATCCACCAGGTGGCCATCCTGAAGCGGCGCCTGGAGTTCCCGGACGACGCGCCGCGCTCGCTGCGTGCGCTGGCCGAGCGCTGCATGGCGATCGACCCCGGCCAGCGCTCCACGTTCGACCAGGTCAAGCGCGAGTTGGCGCAGCTGCGCGGCGCGCTGCCGGCGTTCTAGACGCCGCAGGGGCCGCATGGCGCGGCTGCGGGAGCCTGCCCGCGCGCCGCCGCGCGGCGCTGCTCCGCGGTGCTGGGGCGCTCGCACGCGGAGCAGTGGCCTGCGGCGGGGCCGGTCGGTGCTCTGCCTCTGCGAGGGCGCCGGCTCGCATGAGCATTGTCAGCGTCTGTGCACATGCACTTGCTGGGTCCGAGGCTGGAAGGGCTGTTGAGCATTCGCGGGTGGTTTCGCGGGTGGGTTTTTTGCTGGCCGTCGTCAGGTATTTTATACATCTTTCCCGCCAGTGAGGCGGCTTGCTGTGGGCCGGGCCATGCTGCCACCAAACTGTCCCTCCGAGGGTGATCCTGGCGCGTGGGCCACCCGCGCCTGATGCGGGGCGCGAGCTGCATGGCGCCCCACCCCGGCAGCCGCCATGTTGAGCGGTAGTTTCGCACTGGTATTTGATAGGGGGCGCCTCTGAAGCATCCGCGCCGAGGGCGCGCGCTGCTTGGACGGCTCCCTCCGGCTGTGCTGCCCAATGCACGCAATTTTGTGGGCCCCGGCGTGCGCCGCATGCGTGGCCGTGACCGCGAGACTTGACCCGCAACACAGAACTGCAGTCTGGCGCGCTGGGTGCGCTCCGCTGTGGGGCCCGCGGCGGCCGCCCGCGTCGGGCGCGCGACGGCAGGGGCCCCTGCACGCGGCAGCGCACCCAGCGCTCGCGATTGTCCGCGCCTGCGCGCCCGTTGCTTGGATGGCTTCCAGGCCTTGCTGCGTCTCATTGCTACTCTCCTGGCAGCGCTGCACTGCTCTATATGTACATAGGCCCCGCGCGGGGCATGGGCTCCTCGGGGGAAGTGGCGCACGGGTGGGGCGGGCGCCGCGCGCCCCTGTGGCTGAGGGCGGGGAGGGAGGGGTAGGCGGGGGCGCCCCGAGCCCACCTCCCCGCCCAGCTGCCTCGTGGTTATTGACTCAAGGTCCTGGGCGTGCGGCGGCCTGCACCGCTGCTCAGGCCGCGCGACATAGTGCGCAGCGTGCGCATGGTGTCCAGCAGGCACAGCGCGCACTCGCGCGGGCACACTTCTGTGGCCCGCTCGGCGCCGTGTGCGGGCCTGCCACGGGTCCGGGGTCCTTATGCTGCGCTTGCGCACTGGGCGCTGCCGCCCCGCACTGGGGCAGTGCGCGCCCCGCATGCCTAGAAACGCTAGTGGTCGCCCAACTGCTCCGGGGCCCCGAGCTTCGCGCTGCAGCGCGAGGCTTGCTTGCGCAGTGTCGCGCAGTGCCCTGCCGCCTGGGCACAGGCCTTGCCGTCGCTGACTCTATTTTTGGGTCCTAACAAGACGGAGCGCGCCCGCCGGGGCCGCCCACAAGCGCGGAAGCGGCGCGCGGACAAAGGAATGTCGCCAGGCCAAAGGAGCCCACAAAGAAACAACGTATTCAGTGGCGGAGCTGGAGCCTTTGCAGGGTTTCTGGGGGCGCAAGCGCGTCGGGCGCTCAGGCGCGAGTTGTCAGAGTTGAGGTTCTGCGTAGGTTTGGGATGCAGGGAAATCTGTTTTCAGAGCTTTTCCAGGTCAGCTGGGACCAGAGGCGATTGGCATAGCTAGCTCCAGGATCTGGGTGATTCTTTTTCAGGGCGGGCTGTCGAGCACCTATGCAGGGCGGCTGCTATCCGGAGCTGCCATGTACACAGGCTGTGTCTTTCTTGGCCCCGGGGCCTACGCTAGCAGAGACGGCGGCCATGGCAGCCTGTGCACTCATTTAATAAGTTCAGTGGGCAGAGCGTGCATTCGGCTCCAGCGGTGCGGCCCGAGCTGTAATGTACATCTATGTTGAAAAGCCGTGCCAAGCTTTACAGCGCGGCATCCTCCGCCCTTCACACTCCAGGCCCGGCTCGCGGATACCCAAAACTCCAACAGCCCTTTCACTCCGTGCTGCGCAGCCACACATTATGAACTCCTGTAATCCTGTGACCCCGAGATTGGGAACCCTCGGGCTTGCAGCCGCCCGCAAAGCCCCCTTCAGGCCGCCCGAGAGCGCGCGCGTCGGGCCGCAGCCGCACGCGCGGTTGCTGACGCCCCGAGCGCGCGCGGCGGGCTACGGCCGCGCGCCGACGCCGCCGGCGTGGTCGTGCACCGCGCGCGCGACCGCGGCCGCCAGCGCGTCCGCGGCCGCCTGCTCCGCCGCCTCGGCGTACACGCGCACCACGTCCTCGGTGCCGCTCGGCCGCACGAAGGCGCGCCCTGCGCCGAGGCCGGGCATAGGGTAGGGTTAGGGTTAGAGGGGTGAGGGGCCGCGGCCGCGCGCGCGCGTGGGAGCGGAGGCTGCTCCTGGGGGGGAGGGCTGAGCGGCATGTCAAGCGCACGGGCGTTTCCACCACGCCGCCGCGGCTCTGCCGCTCACGAGCAGAGCCGGAGGGCGCTGCACAGCCAGCGTGGCCTGGTGCAGGTGCCACAGCCGCGGCGCTGGCCGGCGGCAGCGCGGGCGATGCCGCCAGGTGCCGCCCGTGCGCGTCCGAGGGGCCGCGTTCCAGCGGTCGGCGCACAGTGCGGTGGAAGGTCATGTCGAGCGCCGTCCTCACAGGCCCCGCCTGGAGGCCCCCGGCAGGGCCAGGCGCGCGGGCCCGCACCACCGGGCACAGCCTCCACAGCAGCAGAGACGGCCGGCTGCAGCGCGGGCGGCGCCGTCGCCCGCGTCTCGGCGTCGGCGGTCCTGACGATGCTGCGCTCGCGCACGCGCACCTGCGCACGCCGCAGCGCCCCTCACCCTCCCAGGCACTGCTCAGACACTCCGTGCTGGGGCCGTCGCAAGCGGCGACTTGACCAGGCGCGCGCCGGCGCCGCTCCATGGAGCGGGCCGCGGACGCCGCCGCTCTGCATGTCCGCCGCTCGTGTCCGCCGCTCGTCTGGCAGCGCGCGGGGGGCACGCGGCGGGGCACGCGCGCGCGCCTTGAGCTGGCGCGAGGGCAGGTCGGCGTACAGCGCGTCCCACTCCGCCAGGCCCCAGCCGCACCGCCGCAGCGCCGCCTCCGCCAGCAGCAGCCCCGACAGCGCGTCGCCGACCGCCTGGTTGACCATGGCGGCCAAGGCGAGCAGGTCTCGCGCCGCCGCGCACCCATTTCGGAGCTGCGCGGCGCGCCGGCTGCGTGAGCGGGACGGCCAGGGCGGCTCCTGCGGCGCAGGCTGAGCAGGGAGGGGGATCGAGCAGTCTAGCATGGGGCTGACAACAGGCGCGCCTCCCCAAGGCATGCAAAATGCTGCACGCCTGCGTTACAGCCTAGTTGCAGGTCGGCACACAGCACGCGCGCTCTCAGCTTCTACCGCTGGACAGGCGGCACCTACAAGGCGGGCGGCAGGGGTTGCGCGCCTTGCCCAGGCGCTGCAGGAGGCGGTGCCCGAATAGGACGGTGCCGTGGCCGTTAGCCTCAAAGTAGATGCCAATATCGAAGGCCTCTGCGGCGGCGTGCAGATGCTTCACGCCGGTGCGCGTGCGCGCCACGGTCAGGCCCAGGCCTGCCAGGTAGCGCGTGGACGCGCCGTTCGCGTATGCGGTCTGCACCACGCCCACCTGCGGCCGCGCGGGGCCCATGGGGCGCTCGCCCTTTGTCTTTTCCCTTTATCAGGGCGCGTGCCTGAGGAGGGCCGCTGCCAGCAGACGCGGAGCAGCCGCGGCCCGAGGCAGGGGTCCCGGCAGTGGACGAGCATGCACCCCCAGCGCATGCCCGCGCGCGCCGCACCGCTGGCGCGGAGGATGGTCAGCGCGCTCGAGCACTGCCGGATACTCATAGGGATGCGAAAGATGACCGGGGAGGGTCCTGAGCCAGCGGGCGCACCGTGGGCGCGCGCGCGTCGGCGGGCAGCGCAGCCAGCAGGTCGCGCACAAGCAGTGCGGCGAGCGCGGCGATCTTGTCGCCGTCCAGCAGACGCACGGCGCCGCCTGGCCCCGGCGCCCAGAACACGATGCGATCGGCGTCGCCGTCCAGGCTGGCGCACCTGCACGGGACGCGCTGCCAGGTGAGAGATCTGGGCATGGCCGCCTGTGAGCGGTGGAGCACGGCCAGGCCACGGGTGGCGGTGCATGGAACAGGGCCCGGGTTGCGGGCGGTGCAAGGCCGGGTGCTGTCATGGGCTTGCATGCGGGGAGCCCCAATTGAATCAGCGATACTTAGGCACAGGGCACTGTTCAGAGTCGAAGGATCGGGCTGATGGCTTTCTGGCATGGCCAAAGGCACTGGCTAGTACGCTAAGATGCTTTGATGTTTCAGGCACCAGCCGCCCTGCACGAAGTGACATGGACGGAGCACAGGCGCAGCTCCTGCCATCACAGCACACGCGCGTGCTCGCGGCCCGCACCAAGAGAGTGGAGAGCGGACCTGGCACCGGAGGGCACGTCCTGGCAGCCGGCGGGCACGGCGCGCTCCTTCTGCACAAAGTCGGCCCCGCACCCGTCGTTCAGCCCCGCGCCACCGCCGCCGCCGCCGCCGCCGGCGTTACGCAGGTCGAGCGGCAGCAGCGGCCCCAGCCGCTCCGCCAGCGCGCCCAGCTTGAGACCGCCCACGCCGCCCGCGCAGTCCACCACCAGCGCCTGCTCGCGCAGCGCCCGCTATGGTGGCCGCCACACTGCTGTTGTACCCCCACCGGCGCGTGCATGCACAGCGTCCGCTACGGCGGTCGCCACGCTACCCTGTTGCGCCACGGTAGTGCCTGCTCGGAGCAACTGCAAGCCGACCTGCACCGCTCAGCATGCGCACCGACGCGCGCCGTGCGCAAGCCAGCACGTCCGCTCAGCGCTGCTGGCGCCTGCACGGCCCCCGCACCCGCGACGCAGGCCTCGCCTGGCCGCGGGCCGCGACAAGGCAGTCGCAGGGGCCCGCCCTGGACGCTGACGCCCTCGGGCCCTGCAGCCAGCCGAGCGCCGCGCGGGGGCCGCGCCTGCGGCGCCGCAGCAGCGCGGCCGGCCAGCGCGGCAAAGCCAGCGGCCAGCGCGCCAAAGTAGGCGGCCTCGCTGTCCTCGGCGCCCGCGTTGCGCTGGCGCACCATCCAGTGCAGCTGCGGCGTGGTCAGCAGGCCGCAGTGTTCCGCTGCGCCGCCCAGCGCGGCGACGCCGGCCGCCGCCGCGGCCACCAGCGCGCACGCGCTGGGCCGCGTGTCGTGCGCAATCATCACCACGCCCGCCCCTGCGCCCGGTAGCACAGATGAGCGGGCGCAGGAGCTGAGCCTGCAGCGTGGCCCACGAGGAGACGCTGCGCCGGCAGGCGGCCAGCGCGGCCGCCGGCGCGCCCACGCTCGGCAGCGCGCCGCGCGCAGTCACTGCCACATGAGGGGCGCAAGGGTGCATGCGGACCGGCTCACATAGAGGCGAGGGGCGGCGGCGGTCCAACGGACGTGCCGCAACGCATTTGCGCGGTCGCAGACGGTCCAGCCTAGGCCCAACCCTAGCAATGCACCCATGCCAGGACTCCTGGTTGCACAGCGCGGCCACGCTCCGCAGCTGCCGCATGCGCAGCGGCATGCGCGCTCGAGCCCTGCACGCCAACACTGTGCGCAGGGCCTGCGCGCGCCGGTGCTCGCAGGCGCGGCGCGCCGTGGGTGATCTCTTCCCTCTGGAGCAGCTCCTGCACGGCCGCGCATACGTCGTCGTCCGTGCCAGCAGCCGCCAAGCGGTCCGCGTGCGCCTGCCGCGCGCCTCACGCGGTGTGAGACGCCCTGCCTCCCAGACCCTCTTGTGCCCCTTCATGCGCAACATCAGCACCCGAGCGCCCTGAGCAGGCAGGCGCTGCCTAGAGCGATATGTTTGGGGCGGAGGCTGAAGGCGAGTGTTGCAATCCATGAGCCACAACAAAAGCACACCTCAACCTCACGCTACCAGGCAGCGGGCGCGTGACACAGACGTGTGCGTTGACCTCCCCACAGCCCGACCAGCACATCGCACCGCCGCCATCTGGAAGCCTCGACAAGCAAGCTGTCTGCAGCTCTGGACGCGGAACATGCGGTGCGGCTGCAGGCACAGCACACCCAGGCCCGCTCCATGGATGATATCCCTGCCCTGTCCCCCACTTGCTGCAGCGCAGCACTGCTTCGCACAAGTGCATGCCGCCCCACCTGAGCGCAGCGCGCATGCTTGTGCAGCCCACGGCCGCCTGTGACTGCCCGCTCAATCACTACCCTAACCCCAGCCAAAGAGTGACCGCCTGCGGCATGTGCTCCAGCACAGCAGGCGGGCTCAAGCCCTGCATGTGGAAGCCCAGCCGCATGTTTGCTCCACTGCAAGCGCAGCCACATTGCCACACCTAGAACAGGCGTCAGGGGGGCCCCGCGGACCTCCCAGGCCTGCTCCAGCATGTAGCCGCTGGGGTCCACGAGCTTGACGCCGTTGTCCGCCACCGGGTTGTGAGACGCAGTGACGACCAGCCCGGTGGCGCCGTCGGCCTTCAGCGCGCGCGCCGCCATGAGCACGCCGCACCTGCAGCAACGGCCAGCCTAGCGCCGCCACATTCGGGACGCCCCACGTTCACGTGAAGCCTAGGCTGATCCAGGGAGCAATGCATAAGCGTGTGCACTGAAAGTTCCCTGGCAAAGCCTGGCAAGCAAAGTGCGGCTGGCTTATAGCAGGCTGGCAGGCGCAAGGCGCCCTTTGCCCCGGGCTGACCAGGAAAGCGTGGCTGTGCGACGTACGGCCACACCAGGCAGCGCAGCAGGCGCCGTGCTGACCGTTGGCGGCGGGGCGGGAGCACACCCCCGCCAACAGACGGGGGGCTGGCCTGGCCCAGTGACAACAGCAGGACTGGGTGGTGAGGAAGACAAGCATGCTATATCATACACTCAGTGTCCCTGTAACAAGCCAGGCAGTGCGGTGGCGCGCCGGAACACCGTGGACGGCAGCAGGGCCGCGGTGGCGCGGAAGCCAGCGGTGCCATACGTGGGTACAAAGTCGGGGGGCTTTGGAAAGCGTGCTGATGCCTCCTTGAGCTTAGAGACGTCCATTGCGAGCACGCCGCGTGCGGCAGCCCAGGGGCGCCTCAGTGGAATTGGAGTGGTTAGACGTCACATTGAGTCACCTGCATTGCTGACCGTAGTGCACAGACCTCCTTGAAGCACGACGCAGATCCTGCTATCGCCTGTACTGCAATGAGGGCGACAATCACTTATATTTAACGCACGTGTGCTGCACTGCAACGACCATATGCAGCGCCTGTGGCAAAAAGCAAGATGCTTTTGCCTACCTTCCCGTAGCGACTTGTTCCCGCCTAAACGGTGCCTACGGTATGCTCGTGTTGCAAACATTCCTTCAAGGCTTGGCGCACCACTGCTCAGAGCCGTCCTCAACAACTGCCTCTGTGGACCCCACAGAGAAGTATGCTGATCGCCAGGAGCCCATGCGCAGGAGTAGGGAGCATGAGGCAGGCCTCCACAAGTGTAAGCTGCCACGTCCTGAGGCAACGCCCGTTTGCTGCAGCGGGCCGCAGGCCAGAGCGTAGGACACCTGCTCCACGTTGCGCCTTGGCAAAAGATGCCCAGGCGCTGGAGTTCACAGATGACAAGTACAAAACTTTTACCAACACCGCAGGTTTGTTCCTGTGGTTGCTGTCGCTGCATCATACAAGAACTTGCCGCATCACATTAACTTGCCAGCTCTTGGCACGTTGGCCTGAGAGGCGACGTAGCACCGTGGGCACGCGCGCAGGCCGCGTGCTGCTGCCCGTCGCTGACGGCGTGTGGGCGGCCGACCGGCCCTTCACCTGGAACAAGATAGACGTAGGTTGGTGCGCTGCGCCCCTGCCACAGTTGGCAGAGCAGGCTCTGCGGAGGAGGGCGGCGAACGCGAGACGACGGGGCCCACGCAGGCGGCCGCATGGCGGTGCTGCGCCTGCGGGACGGCAGCCTGCTGGTCCACAGCCCGGTGGGCGCTGGACGGCGCGCTGGAGGCGGCGCTGGCGTGCCTGGGCCCCGTGCGGCACATTGTCTCGCCAAACTATGAGCACATCGCTTATGCAGCGCAGGTGTGCGCACCGGCGCCTCCCCACGTCACCCCAGCAAGGATGTGGAGGGGCGGGGTGGCCTTGTGCAACAACAGCACCAATACACGGGTCAGACTGCCACAGAGCCAGACGTGGTACCAGTCAAGCCCCTGCGAGTCTGGACACGACGCGCTCCGCCGATCCTCTTCGCGAGGCACCTGGCGGCCGCGCAGCCAGGCCCCCGTAACCAACCCGCAGCTAGCTGGCCCTGGGTGTCACCTTCCGCGCGCGCTCCTCGCCACCGAGCGCCCGCTGCTGAGCCCTGGCGCCGCGCCGGAGGCCAGTGGCAGGAGCGCTTCCCCGCCGCGACCGCGTACGCGTGCCCCGGCCTCAAGGCCAAGGAGCCGCGCGTGTTTGGCGGCGCGGCCGAGCTGGGCGGCGCGGCGCCGCCGCAGTGGCAGAGCGACGTGGAGCCGCTGTGGCTCTCCTACGAGGCCAACCCCTTCACGGGCCAGCCCTTCTTCAACGAGGCGCGCGCGCTCCGGCCTGCCCTGCGCCCGTACCAACAGTGATTGTCTGTGCGATGCTTGCCAGCCCAGAGGCATGCCGCGCTCTCAGCGCGGTCCGTGGCCGCAGTCGTGCTTTGCATACCGGGTAGTGGCACACCTAGGCATCCACCCTTGCGGGGACAGGCGGCGGGCAACTTGCCATTACTCATTTGTCTCTGACGACCTTCACATCACCCCCCCCCACCAAACATGTGTAATCGTTCTTCAGTCAACCGCGCGCGCAGGTCGTGCTCCTCTTCCGCCCGGCGCGCGCGCTGGTGACGAGCGACCTGTTCTGGAACTACCCGCGCGCCGCGCCCGGCGGCACGCAGCTCTGGAAGTTCGGCATGGACCAGGCGCGCGCGCTGACGCCGCCCGCCCGCGCCCGCCGCGCCCGCCCGCCCGCCCTGCGCCGCGCGGCTGGCTCTGTGGGCGCGGGCAGGGCAGGGCAGGTGCTGGCGCGACCGCGCCCTGCTGCCTGCGCTCGGCCGGCAGCCTCAGCATCCGCTTCTGCCGCGCCGCCGCCTGGGCTGCGGCGGGCCGAGGCCGCGCCGGCGTGCGCCGGCAGAGCTGCGGGCCGCCAGGGCGGCTAATGCTGGGGAGCGCGCGCAGGTGTACCGGCGCTTCTACAAGCGCTTCATGATAAAAGACGGCGGTGCGCTGCCCGTGACCGCGCGAGCACAAGGCGACATGGCGTGCACCCGAGCTCTGCATGATGGGCTCCGGCCCGGGCACAAGCTCACATGGGGTCACATTGACTTTTGCATGCCAGCACTCTGTGCGCGACTGCACGGGATTGCTTTACAGTGAAGCACCAAGCGCTTGATGCCGAATCTGGTGTGCTCGCCTGCGCATGCAGGTGCGTATGAAGCGGCAATGCGCACCCTGGACGGCTGGGACTGGGACGCCATCGTGCCCTGCCACGGCGAGGTGGTGCGCGCGGGCGGCAAGCGCCTGCTGCGCGCGCATCTGGGCCGCGCATGACGCCCGCCTCTGCCTGCGCCGCGCCCGGCGCGCACTGCTGGCAGTGCTTGCATCTGGCGCACGTCCGGCGGGCACCCTGCCATAGCGCGTCTCATAGGATTGCATGCTGCCGGGGTTGCACCACGCCCATGCTCTAGCAGCTGCAGTGCAGCTGGCATGGGCCACTTCACGAACAGCTTTCTCATCCATTGTGAACTTTGTCTGCACTGGTATGCAAGGTAAGCTGTGCCATGGTGCCGTGGTGCTCAGCTGTGCAAGGGCAGGGAAAGAATGCTTGGAAAGACGTCTGAGTGCGGAACAGCACCGCAACATCTTAAAGTATACTTAGACCAACAGACACGCGTTGCAATACCGGATGCATTGTGCCTCAGCAGGCGAGCAAGCGGAGGCCCCAATACCGCACAACCCCAGCGCCAAACCAGGCACATCAGGCCAGGGCGCAAACCAGCCCTTCTCTCGCGCGCGCTAGCGCAGCGGCCGCCGCCCCCGTCCCGGAGCCCAGCTCAAACAAAACAGGCTGAGCTATGACACCAGTTGTTTCTGCTCAACGAACGGACAATGGCGTGGCTGCCGCGCCCGACAACACCCGCGCCCCCGGCGCCAAGAATGCACAAGGCGCCCACACCGCCGTCACGGGTCAAAAAAATTTGCCGCGCGCCTCAGCGGGGGCGCCGCTGCACACGCTCCTGCAGCAGATGCAAACCCGCCACTGGGCGCCCCCCTGGACTGGCTGCTGGCACCCCTCCCGTTCACATCCGCTCACGTGCCGTTGGAGCCGGCCCTGCGCCGCTCGCACGCGGCACGCGGCCAGGCACGAGCACAGCCGGATGCCCGACACATGCGCCCCGCCGCGGGGCGCGCGTCAGGATGCGCCACGCCCGCGACCCCCCGAAGGCCGTTGCGCGCGGCGCGGCGCGCGCGCGCGCGCTCACTTCATCAGCGACTGCGCCGCCTCCACCACGGCATCCTTGGTGATGCCGTACTTCTTGTAGAGGATGGGCGCGGGCGCGCTCGCGCCAAAGTGGTCCACGCCGATCGCCTTGCCGTGCGTGCCCAGAAACTTGGACCAGCCGAATGTGGTGCCGGCCTCGATCGACACGCGCGCGGTCACGTCCGGCGGCAGCACGCTGTTCCTGTACGCCTCGTCCTGCGCGCGCGCGGCGGCGGGGTCAGGGCCAGCGTCGGGATGAGGCGCTCTGCGGACCTACTCTAACCCTGCAATAAGGACCATGGTGCAGCAAAAGCACACAAGCGGTGAAAAGCCTGATCTGCAAGTATGGCAAATTTTATTGATTTTGGCCCTTCTGAAGTTTGCATGCATACCCAGGCTGCACAATTGTACTGCATCGCGGTCCAAAAGTGCAGGGAGTCCAGCCGGTTGTGACCGGCGCAGCATGCACAGGCAAGCAGCGCTCCCAGGCCAACCCGCACAGGCGCCGGGGGGCCACGCGCCTGCTCGTCGAAGACCTCCCACGCCATCATGGAGACCACGCGCGCCTTCTTGCCCGCGCCCTCCAGCTCCTTCGCCGCCTCGACCGCCAGGTTCAGCTCCGAGCCTGCCGCGCGCGGCGCGGCGCAGCGCGTTCAGCTGCAATCGCGGCCACCGCCCTCAGCATAATAGCTGAGCTCACTCCGACAACCGCAGGCCGCCTCACCTACTGCCTGCAATGTTACGGTCCTATTTGGTGCGTGATCTGTAACCTGCTGCTGGCAGAAGTCCCATCGCAGCGCAGCCTGAAAGAGGCATCGCGCTCGCGCTCAGATGTGTGCAAACATGAGGGCCAGCCGCCGCCGGCTGACGGCGGGCTCTCGCATCGTTGCGCACTGCGGCGGTTTGTGACTCGGACAGAAGGCAGCGCTTCCCCAGGGCTGGTGTGTCGCTGCATGTCCCTCACTGCCACCACACGCAGCATGCCTGCAACAGCAATGTAACCAGCAACTGTGACGAGTGCTCATCACCCCCGCCAGCGGCCGCAGGTCTGCTCAGTATGGTGACGTCCGCGAGCTTGACACACATCCGGCCCAGCCTGCCCCACTTCCTTGACAAGCAGCAGGAGGCAGACGGGCCGCGGAGCCGCCTGCGCGCCGCACCGGTGCCCATGATGATGACGTCGGGCTTCTCGTCGCCGCCGTGCACGATGTAGCCGCCCTTGGCCGCGCCCTCGCGCGACGTGCCCGGCAGGTTGGGCATCGCCTGGCGGGACAGCGCCAGCACGGTCGGCCGCACCTTGCCGGCCGGGTTCATCGCCTTGCAGTTCTTGATCGCGAGCTGCACGCGCGCGCAAGCCCACGCGTCAGTGCGCGCGCGGCAGAGCGGCCTCTGCTGGGGGCCCACGAGTCAGTGCGTGCACAGCAGCACTCTCTGCTGCTACGTCTACAGGGTGAGGTCACGCCTCCAGCTGCCGTCAAGGCGACTATTACTGCGATCATATGCCACCCCAGCACCAGCGACCACTTCTAGCAAGGAGTCTCTCCCATCAGCGCGCAGCGGATGACTGCATAGAGCATGTGCCGATGCGTCATGCTCCCGGGTTAAGCGTTCTGGAACACCTCCAGCGCTGGCCTGCCCTGTCAAGCTGCCGTCTTTCAGCGCGCATCCCTGACCAAACTCTCAGCAGGCGCGGCGGCAGGCGCGCGCCTCATAGGCGGCCGCCGTCTCGACGCCGTCGCCCGGGCGCGCCATGATGATGTTGGGCATCGCGCGGAAGGATGCCAGCTGCTCGATCGGCTGGTGCGTGGGCCCGTCCTCGCCCAGGCCAATCGAGTCGTGCGTCATCACGTAAATCACGCCCGCCTCGCTCAGCGCCGACATGCGGATTGCTGACCGCATGTAGTCTGCGCGCGCACAGGCGCGGGCCCTCAGGGTACTCGCCTGCCGCACGAGCATGTGTCGCAGCCGCGCGCGTGCGCTCAGCTTCGCATGAGGGCAGCGCCTCGAGATGACGACGCCCGTGCAGAGGCCGCATGCATGCGTGCTTGTACGCTTGAGCACGCGAGCGCGGCCAGCTTCCGAGAACCGCTCAGCGCCCGGTGCCCAAGGCAGGGCGCGCGCGCGCGCTCGCACGCACTTTGACCGCCAGGAGACGGGCTGCGCCGCGCACCGGTGAAGATGAAGAAGGTGGCGCAGTACGGGATGAGGCCCGGGTTGTGCAGCGCGATGCCGTTGCAGATGGCGCCCATGCCGTGCTCGCGCACGCCAAAGCGCAGGTTGCGCTCCTGGTACTGGTTCTTCTGGAAGTCGCCAAACGCCTTCATCAGCGTCATGTTGGACGGCGCCAGGTCGGCCGAGCCGCCCCAGAAGCCTGCGCGCGGCCCGGCCGCGTCGCGGCGCGCAGCAGCACAGGCAGCGCCGAGCACCTGGGGAGGCCCCACCGCCCACCTCCCTCCGAGCAGCCGCCGACATGTGCATCAGTGCTTTCATGCCGGCACTGACGTCAGCCCTGGCTGCGCTCAAGTACACGACGGTGTGCCACACGCTCGTGCTAGCTTACGCTTCGGTCACAACAGGCGCAGCTTGCATGTCACACGCCCTGACCGGCGCACTGTCTGCGTTCGCGCCAGGCCCGAGGCACGACCTATGGGCCCCAGGCACGACCCGCAGTAACTGCCACCCTGGCAGAGCCTGTGCAGGCACTCGCCGGGCGCAGCCGCCACCGCGCCCCGCAGCAGCCCCAGGGCAGACAAAGCTCTGCCTAGCGTCCACGCCAATGCGGCGAGCGCGGCGCGGCAGCGGGGCCGGGCGCAGTCCCCCGCGCACCGTCCAGCACCGCGCAGAGCGCGTTGAGGTTGTCCTGCGAGTGCAGCCGCGTGGCCTTGCCCTTGTCCTCGGGCGTGGGCGTCGGCAGCACCTTCTCCCAGTTGTCCGGCAGCTTGCCGGCGATGAGGTCGGTGAACGACTTGTGCTCCTGCAGCGCGCGCCGCGCGCCGCCGCGTCCCCTCCGACTTCCGGAACAGCTTTGCGGCTGGTACACAACATGCGCAGAAGCTGCTGCTCTCGCAGTGCACAGACGGGCGCTCGCTCCTGGCCGGCGAGGGCCCGCACGCCCACGGCGGCTGCTGAGCCGAAGCAGTCGGACCAGCACCAGACTGCGTGTGCGCAAGGTCGTAGCGCTGTACACAGGCCCGCACACCCCACGCAGCGAGCCCACAGCCGGAGCACACCAGCGCAGCGCGAGCCGGCTGCCACACACGCAGGCCTAAGACCCGGCGCGGGCTGCCAGCAGGGCGCACTCCCCGTCCCGGGCGCCCCGCAGCGCCTCCCGGGACATGCAGGCCTGCTTTGCGCAGGCGCCCTGCGAGCCACTGCGCGGGCCAGCAGGGTACAGGGCCGCGACCCTACCTCCGGGTACTGCTTGCCGTAAGACTCCATGGCCTCGTTCCACGAGCTCTGCGCCTCCTTGCCGCGCTGCTTCGCCGCGCCGAACAGGTCGTACACCGGCGCGGGCACCTCGAACTCGCCAAACTCCCACTTCAGGTTCTTGCGCGTGGCCTCGGTCTCCTTGGCGCCCAGCGCCGCGCCGTGCACGTCGTGCGTGTCAGCCAGGTTAGGCGAGCCGTAGCCGATCAGCGTGGACACCTGCGCGCCACGGGGTTGGGTAGAGGTTGGGTTCGGGTGTGTGCGAGCGCCCGCTCGACCCTGCGCCGTCGCGCCCGGGCGCCGCCGAGCAGCGCGAGCTGCCTGCGCTGCGGCTGCCCAGACGGTGCCGGCAGGTGCAGCACTCGCTCTGCGCCTGGGGCCAGCTCTCGCGGGGCCGCGTGGACGCCCGCGGTGCGGCTGCTCTGCACGTAAGCGCCGCCGGCACGCACGCCGAGGTGCCGACCGAAGCATGCATGATGCCAAGATGCTGACTGTGTGCCGCTGCGCGGTGAGCGCGCCCGCTGTGCACAATTAAATGCGGCGCTGGTGCGCAGCGCATGCCGCCCTGCTTGGCGGCCACCTGCAGGACAACAGGCTGGGGACTCCTCAAACCGTGCAGGCAGGGAGAAGGGCCCGCCGCCCTCCCAACCACCAAACAGCCCCACTGCGCCCGCGCTCCGGCGCGCGCGCGCCTTGATGAAGGACGGCTTGTCGGTCACGGACTTGGCGGTCTCGATCGCCTCGCGCAGGCTCTTCAGGTCGGTGTTGCCGTCCTTGACGTGCTGCACGTGCCAGCCCAGCGCCTCGAACCGCGCCGCGACGTCCTCGGTGAAGGAGATCTCGGTGTGGCCGTCGATGGAGATGCGGTTGTCATCGTACAGCGCGATGAGCTTGCCCAGGCCCCAGTGGCCCGCCAGCGAGCACACCTCGTTGGAGATGCCCTCCATGTTGCACCCGTCGCCCAAGATGCAGTACCTGCGCAGCGCCGTGTCCAGTAAGGGGCCGGCTCTGCGGCACAAGAGCGCAGCAGCAGGCCCCCGCGCGCCGCGGCCTGCACCGCGGGCATAGTCTCAAGGTCGCAGCGCGGCGCGCCCCAGACAGACGACAGCGGGCTTTTCAGGCGGAGGCCAGCCGCGCGGCGCTTGCGGCCCGAGTGCAGCCGGCATGCCTGCCGGTGCAGGTGCGCAGGACCTAGCCATGCGCCTTTATACTCCTCAGCGGACACCCCCCGCCTGGAAAGCCGGCGCACGTGTAGTGGTCGACGATCTTGGCGTCCGGCTTATTGAAGCGGGCAGCCAGGTGCGCCTCGGAGGCGGCCAGGCCGACGGCATTGCCAATGCCTTGGCCCAGTGGCCCTGCACGCCCAGGGCCGGTCGTCAAAGGCTGTGTACCGCTGACCGGGACGCAGGCACGGCGTCCAAGACACCCGGTCAGACTGCGCTGTTCCAGTGGCTCGGGCCTCGCCTGTGGTGACCTCGACACCGGCCGTCTCAAAGTTCTCCGGATGGCCCGGCGTCTTGGAGCCGAACTGGCGGAACTGCTTCAGGTCGTCGATCTGCACGCTGTCGTAGCCACAGAGGTGCAGCAGCGAGTACTGCAGCATTGAGCCGTGCCCAGCAGACAGCACAAAGCGGTCGCGGTTGAACCAGAAGGGGTCCTCCGGGTTGTGCGACATGTACTCGTTGTACAGCAGGTAGCCCATGGGCGCGCAGCCCATTGGCAGGCCAGGATGACCTGGGGCACCAAACAATGTTTCCATGCATTAGCGCACTGCAGCCTTCCAAGCGTGACAGCAGCAGCTTCAGCACATGCAACGCCGGCGCGCACCCGAGTTGGCCTTGTTCACGCCGTCAATGCTGAGGAAACGGATAGCGTTGATGGCCTGCAGCACCTCCGGCTCGGTCGACGTGGACCCCGCCTTGGTCGGCGTCTCCACCGTGGCCGTGGCGCTGACCCGCAGCGCGGTGCCGCGCTGCGCGCGCAGCGCGACGGGCCGGCCCGCGGCGCGGCCGCTGATGAGCGGCGCCGGGCGGCCGCAGGGCCGCACCCCCGCGCCGTGCATCGCCAGCGTCTGGCTCATCGTGTTGGCCATGGCAGCAGCAGGCGTGGAAAGAGGGAGCCAAGATGCAAGGCTGTGACTTGCTCCGTGATAACCCTGCCAGGGCTGAGACTCAGAGAGGCTTGTAGGAGCGCACAGGCTGGGCAACCTGACGCACACGGCTTAGTGCAAGGACGAGAGGACGCAGGACTCTGGTGGAGCTGAGCTCCGGCCTGACTGTGTGCAAGGACTGAGCGCGGAGTGTCATGCAGCGATCTGCGCGTTGATCTGGGGGCGCATGCGTGATCTGCCGCCCCCGTGCGATCAGCACATACGCTGACTGCGTGCTGCCGCAACCGGCGAGGTCCTAGCGCCCGCCCAGGCCGTTCGCATGGCCAAGCAGGTAGAGTACGAGTTCTATGGGCCCTGGCTGGGGCCGCTGGGCATAATGCTGGGCCTGCCGGCCGTCTGCTACTGGCTCGTGTGCGCCTGCAACTCCGCGGGCTGCTGGGAGCTGGCGCGCCCGCTCCAGATGCCCGGCCTGCCGCCAGGCACGGCGCTGCTCACCGCCGAGACCGCGGCCGCCGTGGCTGCCTGGCTGGCCCTGCAGGCGTGCCCCGGCCTGGCGGCGGGCCCCAGGCGGGAGCCGCCGAAGGCCGTTGACCTGTGCGGTGCCTGCGCGTGCACTGCATACCTGGAGGTCTTGCGGGAACCGCGGTGTGAACAGTGGCCTGCAAACGCGGCAGTCTGCGACCTCCTGACGTGCGCTGCTGCGCGCCCAGGTGGGCCTGCACCTGCTGGTGCCCGGCGCGCGCCGGCAGGGCGTGCCCCTGCCGAACGGCCAGCGCCTGCAGTACAAGCTCACTGGTGAGCGCACGGCGTGGCAGCCGCGCTGCACATGCTGGGAAGCGGGCGCCGCGGGTACCGTGCGCAGGCGGCTGGCGCTCTGCCTGCAGAGGTCGCCCGGGGACGCAGACGGGACCGGGGCCATGCATGCGAAGGGAGTTACCTGCAATATCGAAGCGCGCTGCCAGGAGGAATGCTGCGTGAATGCCGTCAGTAAATAAGGCCCAATGAGTCAGCTGCCTGCTGCTGCAGGCACAACCAATCTGGTGGTGACGGTGGCCGCCGCCGTCTACTTTGGCTTTGTGACGCGCCAGCTCAACCTGGGCTGGATCTACGATAGCTATGTGCCGCTGATGAGCGCCGCAATTGCGCTGAGCTTTGCGCTGTCTGCGGGTGAGCGCCCTAGTAGTTCTGTCATATTTGCTGGTTGCATGTATATCTTTCTCAGGCACCTGCAGAGGAGGGACCGCTGTAAAGAGACAACGCCTGCTCCAGCGGTGTCGCTCAGCAAGCCGACGGCGCCGGGGCTGGCGACATGCGGAGGCCACCTGCCGCCCAGCCTGCTGCGGGGCGCTGGCCCGGATCATCAGGCCCGCGCAGCGGCGCAGGCCTGTACGCGGCGTCGTTCCGGCGCGGCGCGGCGCTGGCGCGCGGCGGCAGCACGGGCGCGCCGCTGTACGACTTCTTCATGGGCCGCGAGCTGAACCCGCGCCTGGGCGGCCTGGACCTCAAGGAGTTCTGCGAGCTGTACCCGGGCCTGCTGGGCTGGCTGCTCATCGACCTGGGCATGGCGCACAAGCAGCTGCAGGCGCGCGCCCGCGCGGGCGGCAGACGCGGGGGGAGGCTGACAGCCTGCTCGCGGGACGCGCCTGCACTTGGGGCCTTGCAACACCTGTGGTTTTCCAGCAGCTGCTGGCTTTGCTTGGACCCCCCGTTTGGCTTGGCACAACGGCAGCCTGGACACTTCGCACAGACGGCAGCAGCCGCGCCCTGCAGCCCGGCATCATCCTACTGAGCATGGCACATACGTGGGTTGTCGTCACTTTTTATGATATGCATATCTACCGTGCGCCATTGTTTGTCATCCGGACGACAGCCGTGCCAATGTGCACCCGCTCACCCAAGCAGCAGCACCCTGTGCGCGGGGCAGGTGACGGGGCGCGTGAGCGCGGCCATGGCGCTGGTGTGCGGCTTCCATGGCCTGTACGTGGCCGACGCGCTGTGGCACGAGCCGGCCATCCTGACCACTATGGACATCACCACCGACGGCCTGGGCTTCATGCTGGCCTTCGGCGACCTGGCCTGGGTGCCCTTCACGTACTCGCTGCAGACGCGCTACCTGGTGGACCACCCGCAGGCGCGCCCCTGCGGCCGGCCTCTGCGCCCCTCCGGGGTTGCTCCGGCGCCTCAGAGCGGGCGCCGCAGGCGGGTCAGCACGGTCGCTCCGCAGCAGAGCCCTGCTTGTTTTACCCATGGCACGGGCTGGTAGGGGTGTGCTCATGCAGCGCAGGCCGTGCCCGGGCATGCGCTCGGGCACAGCCTGGAGTCAGCCTCGCGCCCGGACTGTCTGCAGCGCATGCAGGCATTGGAGAGGCGCGGCGCGCGGGCCCCGCGCAGGAGCTGTCGGCGGCGGCCGTGGCGGGCATCCTGTCGCTCAAGGCGCTCGGCTACGCGGTGTTCCGCGGCGCCAACTCGCAGAAGGACGCGTTCCGGCGCGACCCGGGCGCGCCCGGCGTGCGCCACCTACGCAGCCTGGCCACCGCGAGCGGCCGCCGGCTGCTGGTGTCCGGCTGGTGGGGCGTCGCACGGCACGTCAACTACCTCGGCGACTGGCTCATGGGGTGCGGGCGGCAGAGGCGTCGCTGAACGTGACCTCCTCGGGGACTGGCTCTTGTGTTTGCATCATCTCCAGCATGCTGCAGCGAGGGCCGTGCTGCTGGGGCTGCACAGCACTGGTGCCTCCTAGTGTGGTTCCATAGCCACATCCTGATAACAAGTGCAAGGCACTGAAGCAATGGCAGGGATACGGCGGGCCCTGCTCAATGCCCAGCAGCGCCCCTGCTGCAACGTTGGCACGTCAGTCGTCCTGCGTCCTGCATGCTCAGTCTGCATGTACTGGACTCCCTCCTGACAGGAAGGATCATTGAGACCCCAGCAGCCAGGAAAACTGACGCCTTGTGCCGGCAGGCTTGCATGGTGCCTGCCCTGTGGCTTCAGGCATGTAGTGCCCTACTTCTATGCGGTCTACTTTGGCGCACTGCTGGGTGCGTGCCCCGACCAAGTGCACAGAAGAGGGCTGCAAAAGCAAACGTGCGCATATGATTTTGTGGCAATTTTGTGGCAATGATTTTGTGGTTGTGAAGCGGACATCAGGTCTCGCCATGCTGCCAAGCAGAGTTGTCAGCATGACGAGTAGGCAATGTGCATGGCGCGAGCAGTACAGCACATGCAATGGTGCCAAGGCGCCAGACTGCACCTGAATACTGACAGGTATCTGTAGGGGGCACACCTGACCGACTGAAGTGCATGGCGCAGCGAGCACTATTATAGTCGCATGGCTTAGAAACACGTTCATGTGGCTCACGGCTGTGATGAAGAACGGCTCATAGCTGTGATGAAGAAGGGCAAGCCTACTCGCGCGGCAGTGCACCGCGACTTGCGAGACGAGCACGCCTGCAGTATCAAGTACGGCCGAGACTGGGACCGCTACTGCGCGCTTGTCAAGTACCGTTTGATACCCTTTGTGTATTGAGCGGGGAAGCACCAGGTTGCGCGCACACACGCTCCTGTGATCTGCTGCTCAATCTTGCGCTATGTGCCATGACCATTGACTGTTGTGTGTTAAACAATATGAAGCTTGTGGGGCGCTATATCAGACTACTATCTCCAACCTGGCGCACCAGCCAGACCAGCCACCCTCCACAGATCACCCGCGTCCTGGCATGTCTGCTTGAGCAAGGCCGCAGTGCCGGGCAGTGGGGGTGACCTACAGTATCCGAAGCAACCCATACCCTTCATCATGATGTCCACACTTGCAGCTAGTGTACAAAGCGACAAGAAACAGCAGACAGGCTACTCCTGCACCCAAGGCCACAGCAGATTGGCCTCCCGACAAGCAGGGGCCGGCCCGCCCATGCAGGCATGCGGCCGCCGCTCGGCTCAGCGCATGGCCGCCGCATGCAGCGCGCTGCCGCACAACACATTCCTACTGGCAAGCCGCCCGCCACCTGCTGCACGGCCGCCGTACAACGTACACACGCCGCAGCAAGCCGAGGAGCCGCGTGGCAGCGATAAGGAGGGCATCCTGCATATAACTACTACAACTTTTCCGATCAAGTCAAGCACAGCAATGCCCTGCCGCGCATTCACACGGCGCTGTGGGAAGCTTGGGCAGCCTCAAAGCCTCCCGCAGCTGAAGATGCCCCTGCTCCCGTCGCTGTGAGAGCGCCATTTAGTTGCTCAGCAGCACTCGCTCTAGAGCTAGATACTCAGCCGGCCATGCCTCTAGCACGCGTCGGGCGAGCCGCCGCCGCCGCTGCCCGACGGCTCTAAGGTCACCATCAGGCCGTTGAGGCGCAGCCGCTCGCAGTAATCCTCAGCCTCCTGCTGCGCGCAGGCGATCACGCACGCCAGGCCATTCACGTGCGCCTCCTGCGCAGCGCGCCGAAACCAGTGAGCGTGGAGCCCAGTAGTGGCACGCCTGCGGTAGCTGACGCTGTACGGGACGTGCGAACCTGCTACGTACAGCGGGATCAGGGTATGGTATGCTTGAGCACCGCGGTAGGCACCTTGGGCAAGAGTGCGCCATGGAGCGGGCAACAAGGTCACACAGAAGCGGAGGCCCCAGACTTCTCCTCCAGAAGAAGGGCGCAGGCAGGGTTGCAAGGCTGTACACTGCCGGAGAGCAGGCCCTCGCCTGCATGATGTTGACAGCGTCGTCGACGGTCATGCCCGGTATTGTCTTCATCAGCACCTGCACTACATACTCGCGCCGGTTGTAGCTGTCGTTGTGCAGCATCACGCGGTAGAAGCGCGGCCGCTTCTTCTGGGTGTCCTTCCTGCGTGAAAAGCGGCGCCGGATAAGGGCGCACTCGCCTCGGGACCACTGGCAGTGCACGGGGTGGCCTGAAACACTGACCCACTTGCGCAGACACCAACACATGAGCACAAGCTCGCGCATGGGCCATGCGCACCCAATGTCTATGCCAGGCACAGAGATGGTTGGCCGGTCCATCACGCCGCCGCCGGGAGACCCCTTTGCTCGGGTCGTCACAGCTCGTGCGCCACGCCGGCTCACAGCTGCAGTGTGCCGGTGAGCGCCTGCGAGCGCATGGTTGCTTGCCCAGGCTCGCACGCCCAAACAGGCCCAGAGCAAGCCAGCACACTTCAAAACAGCCCGATTACGGCATAGTTCCCCCGCCTGCACGAAGCGCACGCAGGGAGCACCGCCATGCGAGCACCGCTGTGGCGCCCCAAACAACCACACGCACGGCGCAGGCACCAGCCGACACAGGCTCCCCTGGTGCATGCCGTTTGTGCACTGGATGCTGCGGCGCGCGTGGCTTGGGAGGCACCTGTTTGGCACGCTGAGGCGCAGGGCCACAGGGGCGCAGCAAACCACCTGGGAAGTGGCTCCGCTTCAGGCCCCCGCGCCGCGGGGCCGCGGCCCGCGGCAGCGCCCGGGGGGCTGCCGCGGCTGCAGCGCAACCCTAGCTGCGACGCATACATGGCCGTGCAAGGTGTGGAGTGGGCGCCCTGCCTGGGGCGCACACAGCCGCGAGTGGCAAGGCACGCACACCAGCCAGGTGTGACTAGTGAGAGGTAAGCAAAGATCTTGAGCTTGGTACGGACCTTTCAGAGACCACCGCTGGCCCCAATTTACTAGGGTCTTTGAAGGTGGGCTTCCTGAAGCCGTGCTGGCACTAGAGAGGGAAGTGGTGTACTTGTAGCTCCTGAAGGTTGACTGTTCCGCGCCGCAACAGCAGCATGCGCACGTCGCTCCCAGCGCACGCATGGACAGCACCCAGGCTGCCGACCGCCGTGCAGCTGCGTCGCTGCAGCGCCGTGCCCCTGTGCCGGCACACACCTTGCAGCTGGAGCCGAGCGGAGAGGAGGAACAGCCACCTGCTTGCGCAGAGCAGCGGCCGCAACGACAGCGACTTTCAGGATGCCGCGCTGCGCTTCGGCCGGTCTGCGGCAAAGAAGTGCGCGCGCTGAGCGGTGCTAGCGTGCCCTCGGCACTGCTGTGTGCTCTGCTGCTTGCAGACATGTATCCTGTGACCGTGTTCCTTGGGCTCCATCACCGGCTGCGTCCAACGGCAGGCTGAAGGAAGGATATGAAGTAGCAGAGTTCAACGCGAAGCGAGCCTGGACGCGCCTGGACGCCAAGGTGGACGTGAGCGGCAAAGCAAAGCGCGCGGTCAGCTCGTGCGTCCCTGCGGCCTACGCGCGGCTTTCGCACAGCCGTATCCAGTCTTGCGGCTGGCCAATGGCTGTGGCTGTCCTCACACAGTATCCTCCTCTGCAGCCGGTGCTGTGTCGAGGCCTGCGCGGGCGTGGGCTCGCCTGCAGGCTTGCTTCATGGCTGAAGAGCTGGCCGCGTGCGCAGGGCGCAGACGCAGGCCGCGACGCTGGATAGCAGGCTAGGCCTGCGGCGGCGCGCGCGCATCATCGGCGAGGACGCACGGCGCAGCTGGCCGCGGGTGTGCTTGTGGCCATGTGTCCTGGCGGTGTTGTCCAGTGTCCAGCTGAGGTGCATGGCTCTTGCTAACTTTGTTAGACCTCAAGTTGGAGGCGACCAGAACCGGCCCAGGCTGCGAGGATGGTGCCGTCGTGCCTGGTCAGTTCCGGTGCACCCGCCGGGCGCGCCAGAGCGGCTCGCGCCCGCCCCCTGGGCCCCGCCGCCGCCGCCGCCGAGGCCCGC
>JAABUJ010002302.1_pt1 | contig 24137 bp, 21 predicted proteins | sample 5559131 | NCBI WGS metagenome assembly JAABUJ01 (sample SAMN10711875, study PRJNA513366) | rock metagenome | isolation source: Antarctica rocks | place: Antarctica: Victoria Land, Mt New Zealand nord | collected 2016-01-07
CGGAGCAGACGATGGTGCGGCAGGGGCCACATAGACTGCAGCTGCCGGAGCGGACGATGGTGCGGCAGACGACGGAGCAGCAGAGGATACAGGTACTGCAGCTGCCGGAGCGGACGATGGGGCGGCAGACGATGGAGCAGCAGAGGATACATAGACTGCAGCTGCCGGAGCGGACGATGGGGCGGCAGACGATGGAGCAGCAGAGGATACATAGACTGCAGCTGCCGGAGCGGACGATGGGGCGGCGGACGACGGAGCAGCAGAGGATACATAGACTGCAGCTGCCGGAGCGGATGATGTTGACGAGGCCTGAGCAGCGGCCGGTGTGGAGCTCGTGTAGGGGCAGACGAAGACATCTGAAGTCCTGGTGATGGTAATCGTCGTCTCCGGTTGCGTGTATGTACCTGCCGAGAAGCTGGCTGGGGTCGGGTAAACCATCACGGTCGATTCTGTAACACTGGTGGTGGTAGGTGCGATGACGTAGGTACCGCTGGAAGGGCAGACGTAGGTGGTCGTCCTGATCACGCTGGTGAATGTGGAGCCAGTCGGACTGACGGTAGCGTATGGGCAGACGATCGTGGTTGAAGTTTCCACGACGGTCGTGACACCTCCATAGGTCTGGGATTCACTGGAGCTGGACAGAGTGGCCATTGCTGGGGCTGCGACTGTGGTTGCGGACGAGAGGGTCATGGTGGTGGCCGGGATGGTGTACGTGCCTGGCGTCGGGCATACGGTCACGAAAGCTGTTGGCGCAACTGGTGCAGCCGGAGCAGATGACGATTCGACTGATGAAGCTGGCGACGCTGGTGCAGATGAAGATCCAACAGACGAAGCCGCTGCAGCCGGAGCAGACGACGATTCGACTGATGAAGCTGGCGCCGCTGGAGCAGATGAGAATTTAACAGACGAAGCCGCTGCAGCCGGAGCAGACGACGATTCGACTGATGAAGCTGGCGCCGCTGGAGCAGATGAGGATTTAACAGACGAAGCCGCTGCAGCCGGAGCAGATGATGCCTCGATTGACGAAGCTGGCGCCGCTGGTGCAGATGAGGACCCAACAGACGAAACCGCTGCAGCCGGAGCAGATGACGACACAGCGGATGAAGACGAGGCTACCGGAGCAGCCGACTGTGCGGCCGCCGAAGACGCCGTAGGAACGACAGTGATGGTCGTGTATTGAGTTGACTGGATTGTCGTGGTCGGCTGGACGATCGCGGTCGAGGTCGTGGTCTCTTGCGCGTTCCGAGTCTCCTGTGCCGACTGAGTCTCCTGTGCCATCTGCGTCTCCTGTACCACTGTTGATCACGCTCGTTAGCATCCAGTCCTCAATCTCTCATTTCATCAGACACATTGCCACTGTTTCAACTCCAGACGTCCACACGATGCACAATGACAAGAAAAAGACGAGTACTGACAAGAAGCTTCCCCGTAAAAGGTCGTCACATAAGTCGTACAGCTGCAAGAGGCTTCTTCAACCGGAGCAGGGGTGTTTCGGCGCAGATGGAAGGCCTGATGGGCATGGCGACGGTCGTGAAGAGAGCCAGCAGCAGCGGAGCCAAGCAGCGCTGAGGCGACCAGTGCCAAAAGAGCACCCTTCATGTTGTATTAGCGGTCGATTTGTTCGCTTGAAAATTCGTAAAGAGTGTGTCTGAGGAGGATATTATTGTACAGGTAATCGCCGACGTTGTGTCTCCGTTGCTCAATCAAGCTGTTGTGTTAACGAGTGCCCGCTGAAAGAATGAAGCGGTGGTCTGATAGTGTTGAGGACAAGGAAGCAAATCGTGGGGATTCAAGCAAGAAAAGCAGAGAAGAAGGTGAAGAAGGAGAGCCGGGAAAGGGAGCAAGGAAAAGTGAAGAAGCGGATAGCGGAAAGCGGGTGTTAACTACTTACCAAGTGAATATCACACCGCATTGAGTTAAAAAATGGATTAAGTTAGTTAGATATAAAAGCTAACGTTAGTTGCATCTCATTTCATCTTAATTTCATCTTAATTTCCAGGGGGTGTAGCCAGTCATCATCAAGGACGCAAGTAGATCAATTGAAGCCGTCAGGAGAGGATAAAAGCTCATTGGTAGATCCTGTATGCTAAGCAATGGTCACAAAGGTTACGGAAATGAACCGTGACCATGGGATACGCACTCGCAATTCCCCGAGCAGCAACGGCAGCAGCAGTAGCAGCACGATGACAACGAGCATAATGATTCTTCCGAAGTTTGTATCCTCTTTCTTCTTCTCCTTCATTAAGGTAAGGTACACACAAGTCAATCATAGCGACCAAGACCACTAGCATTCCCCCACTTGACCTGACCAGACATGATCCCTCCACGCCCATAGAGGCCATCCAGAAGTCAAGTCAAGTCAAGTCAAGTCAAGTCAAGTCAAGTCAAGTCAAGTCAAGTCAAGCCAAGTCAAGCAAGTCAAGCACACGGACGACGCCCGCATCGCATGAGCCGAGATGAAAGAGATGAGCTCTGACGATCAAAAAGCGCTAGTCATACGTTTAAGCTTTTCCTTAGCCAGGTACGCGCGTGGACGACCCCTGAGCTAGCGACTCCTTTTCTGCCGAAATCAAGAAAAGTTAAGCTTATCCCTTTCTGGCCTTAGCCTTACGGTAAGGAAATGAGGTCGTCACATGGTTCTGGCCATGTGCCTCGGAGCCAAAGACTGCGTTCTGGGAAAGGACCTGGTAAGAAAGGGGTTGTTACCGTGCTGTAGGTACAGTACGTCATGATATCTTGGGGTAGAGGTGATGATGTCGGTTTCGTAGGAGCAACGCGTATTGTTTGCTGGTGTACAGTATCTGTTTGCTTTAATGGCCAAACGTATCGATCAAGAAAACCGAAGACTACTTCGCCTGACTTGACGACTGCAGTCTGAACCTTCAACCACAAATCTAAGCCCCTTAACCCATGAGCTACCGCGAGAAATCGAGTACGCACACTACAGACAGATCACAATCTATCATGAAAACCATCCATTCCCCATATCCCTATTTAAACCGAAAATATGTACAAAGAAAAAGGTACTCCACTGACGAGGCCTCCCTCTTGCATCGAATCGAGCACTGTATCCCATCAGAGCCATGCTAGCCCAAATGTCGGATACCTGTGTATCAAAGAAAAGGTCGGCCATGCTATCGAACGGCTGCAAAAAGAAGGCTATGGAGGGCTAGAGGGTTGGGCCCAGCCCTAGATGTTTGCGTACAGTAGTATGTGCGGGGGTCGAGGACGGCCATTTGCTGCCCGGCGGAAGAGGCTTTGACAATTGATGCGCTGGAATCATCCCGGGAAAAATGAAAGAAAAAAACAAAAGAAAATTGCTGACACACGAAGCCGTCCAATGCAAACCCCGGAACATGCTTGGACCCAGAGAGAAAGGAGAATCGTGACACATCCAGCCGCCTACAGTGGAGGGAGGGGCGGTGAGTGATGATCAAAGGATCAGCGAGTCGAGGCCGAGACCACGCCGACCGCGCTGCGCCGAAGTCGTCTCGACCCGGTCGTCGTCGTCCAGATCCCGGTCCGCCACCCACTCGAACGCCTTCTCGTCGTAGTATTCGTCACCGGCATCTTCAATCTCCCGCTGTCGGAGGTATCGCATGCCGTACTTCTCTCCGTGACCGATCCGCTCGTATGCCATGAGCCCACCAAACATTTTATCGGTGTTGGCGACGAAGAATTCCGATCCGTCAGGCGTGAAGCTGACACCGGCGATCTCGCCGAACACGTCGAATCGCTGCTTCGATTGAAACGACTCGGCGTCGACGACGGAGATGATGTCTGCTGGCTCCGCCATCAGGAGTACTCGTCTGCCGCCACCGACGGGGGAGAAGCGTAGAGACCGGACACCCGCAATCTCCGAGGCGATGATCTGCAGAGGGCGACCCCACATCCGAGCATCCCAGATTTGAACCGTGGCGTCCTGATTGCCGGTGGCCACGTGGATTCCGTCGTCCGCCCAAGCGCAAGCGAATCCGTAATCCTGGTGATTCCGAAGCCTTAAGATTGGGTGGCCAGTATCCGCATTGCAGATGAAGCCATGCTTGTGGTCGCCCACTACCACGCGCAATCGACCGTCGGGGCTGGTGGCGGTGCAATTGACGGCCCAGCGATATTTGTGCTCGTCGACGAAGGTGTTGGTATTGCAGTCAAGTGTCCGAATGTAGCGGTCGTTCGATGCGAAAATCGCCTGTGGTAGCCCACTGCGACGGTTGGAAACTGTTTGTACATGATTTGTGATGCCATTGTCGTGTTCTGTTACAACGCCTTCTGTATGCTTGGAATCGAAGTCGGCTGAGAGGCTCTTCATCGCATACTCTCCCCCGAATCCACCGGCGATGAGTACGCCGTGACCGGCAGCCAGTGTTGAAACCTTCATTCGACCGGAGTAGTTGGAGTGATAATCCGAGACGGTGAAATCCATTATACATTGCTCGGTGCCTAACGAGCGGTTCGCACACATGACTTTGGATCTTCCGGCGTAGTACACGTCATTCTTTGATGTCGCACTCACAAGATTCCGTAGTTGGAAATGCGAAAGGGATGCGATCTTCCGGGTATCTGTGCGACGAAACCGGAAGTAATTATCGGACTCTCTAATATCTTGAGCGTACTACAGCCATAGGTTAGTCAGTCCAAGAGCCAATGCTTGACAACGGACACTGACCTCGGAAGGACAGGCATGCTTAATATTGGTATAGTTGACATAAAGCTTATTCCGGACTGTGCGCGCGTTTTCTCTTGTTGTACCTAGCTCTACCCAGTTGATGCCCTGAGGATCGCAGTAGTCGCCATTCAGATCCTTCGTCTCGATTTCATCCGGTCGCTTCCATTCTTCGACTCTCAATGCCCGCTCACCAACCGGCGGAAATTCCGAGTCTCTCATCCCATAGCTAATCGTCCAGTGCGCCAAGAGAGCGGTAACGTCAAGATTGCGTTCGAAATCATCGATCATGATATCAAGGGGGTCGACATCGGTTCCGTCCAGGTTAGATTGTTGAACCAATCCACCGGGAAGCGATTGACTGGAAACGGGTGTTGTCTGCTGAAGTTGTTGTAGAATGGAAGTATCGATCGAGTGGTGTTCTTGCGCGGAAGTCTGGCTATGGTCAGTCATCTCACTATCAGGCTCCGTATTTGTGGTTATAGAATCATGATTTTCGACGTGCGATAATGTGGATTCTGGCAATGATTGCAGGAATCCGTCCATAAGATCTACGTCATTAGAGATCCCCGTAGATGCGACAGCATTGAAGATGGCTGGCTGAGGGTCCTGATTTGAAGCAATAGCATGCGTTGAGTTTCCGTTACTGTCAATCATATGTGACGGCTCTGGTGCGCGTTGTGCTTCGAGCTGATCGTAATCTCCTATTGTTGAGAAGGAAGTATTTGCAGATGTGGACACAGAGGAAGATGCATTCCCATCTTGAGCAGTCACGTTGAAATGCCCAGGATTGGTCGAATCAAGGCCAGTTGCATTGCCGACATCACTTGCTTGCATGGTGGTTTGTGAGGGACCATGTTGAAAGTCCCAGCCCTCGGGGATGTTGTTGGGTCGACCACGGTTGTGCTGTTGGTAATGGACTCCTACTTCATGGCTTGGAGTAGACGGTCGCGAGTCTATTGTAGGTTGCCGTGATGAACGTAGGTAATCGTAGCTTGAAGGCGTAGATGGAGAATAGGCTGCCAATTCCGAAGCCAGGAAGATATTTGAGTCCGGAGAATATGGTGTTGTACGCAATGATTCTCGTTGAGCATCCCACTGGGTAAGGGTATTCTGGATCTCACGTCCATAGATGAGATCTGAGGCTTTATTATTCGCCAAGATAGCCCTACCAGATTGCTCATCCTCGCCCTCAGCTGGTGCAACGGTATCCTCGAAAGATGTCATACCGATGGGCGTGAGCATCGTCTGTCCATAACTGGAACCGGCCCCGCGGTCTCCAAAGACCAAGTTTCGAGGCGGTAAGGAATCCACGGAGCATGATACGCGCCGTCCATCCGCCGGGGTTGTAGCTCCGTCATCAGCTCCAGCTAAATTCTCAGACACTAGTGCCGGTAGCCTTCCATGTATCTCAACGGTAGCGTGACGTATTGCTCTGAGCTCTTCACGACTGAGCTGGTCCGCCGCCATCATCGACCGCTGAGCCGCAACTTCCTCCAGAGACGTCAATAGAAAGGCAGCATGGGAAGCACTGGTTGGATAGGAAGGCTCTAGTCGCGGATCTCGGGTCGCATATGTATCGAAGGTGTTCTGCGGAGACACGATACTGTTAGAAAACTGGTGTGGTCGCACAGTGCCCTGACCGTCAGGCTGTCCTGGTGGTTGTGTTAATGCCGGAGACAGAGGTGGCGATCTTTCGGACGCAACCACTTCTCCCCAGACCTGACCCGGCTCGTTGCTACCTTCAGACATAATGACCGACGCTAGCACATCTGACAGGCCAGTCTCTCACGAAGGATGGATCCAGAAGGCCCTAGTGGTCGGTGGGGAGCGGCAGATAGCCGGAGAAATCGAGGAGCGCAATCCCACGATACAGATCCACCATCCCCCGCTTCTCAACTGAATGTTTCGGAAAGGCACAGGTATGCGACAAAGAGCGATTCTTGTCGTCTCAGCAGAGCAGCTGACAGCAAGTTGAAGGCTGTTGAGGTGGAATGAACAATATGAACGTCTCGCTCCCGACCGATAAGTCCGATATAACGATGGTGAAGTGTGTGACTTGAGTGAGCCAGGCGTGACGTGTAACAATGGTGTGGTAACGATCTAGATCTGTAAGCCGGAAAGAGAACGTAGGTCCCAAGAGCAGCACAGCAAATAAGTTATCTGCAAAGGTGGACAAGCCAAGCGAGAGACCTGAGAGACCTGACACGGCGTCCACGTACACGGTAGTGCTGGCTTGCTTCAGTGGAGGCGAGTAGTGTCGCTGTTGGCCGAGCGTGTGCAATCGTTTCAGTCCCTTTGTCGTCAGTTTGCAAAGGACGCTGCAGCGATCTGCAGAAAAGGTTGCGTAACGCAAGTTGATGGTGGCCTCCGAGTTCCGCTTCCGAGTAAATATAAGAGTTACAGTGAATGGCGAATGTGCAAAGCTGATGCTACGAGCCTTTACGAAGGCAGCTAAAAGCACAAGTAAAATGGTGCTCGCGACGTCCTCTTCCTTTTCCGCTGAAATACTGCGTCAAAGTCAAAGCGAGAGAGTTCTGTTCACAGGGCGCCACTCGCGGATCGTGGTGCGCTGGAAGGAAGGAAGGTGGGGCACCTCAGACACGGCTGCAGACCTTAAGAGGGGTTGCGCCCGACTGCGTCGCGGCAAGACAAAGAATCTTCAACAACAACAATATGGGTACGATCAAAGGCCAAGCCGAAGGTAACATTGTAAGTGAAGCGATCTGTCACTCCTGATAATCTTGAATGTCAGCCTCGTCGCACGAGGATGATGCAGCTCAACCCGGGCCTTCATCGAGCGCGCATTTCTACCAATGGATCGTTTGTACTCTTTGGAATATTCTACATGCAGGTGCAGCGGGTCCATGCTCCGTGCATTGCTATCGATATCATTTCGGCAAGTCAATTGGAAGACGTGGATAATGCCTGTTTAGTGACGACTAAGTGTGTCGGCGAAGTTCTCTCGCCCAAATCTCATCTAGCAGAACAAGTACCCAGGACACCGAGGACGGCTTCACAGATGCATACCATTCAGGCAGCGCAGTAGGTAGGAGACAGGCTAGGACAATCCAACATCGAGATCCGCCCATGGCAGATACCCAAGAAACCAGAGTCGTATGTACAATTTAACGCCGACTACAATGATTCGTTGTTGAGTCCGCAGCCATGCAACGTCAAGATTCCCTATGTGCAAGTCGACCAGACGAGTACAAGTAACAGCGCGCCGTTCAAAACTCGGCGTACTGCTCGTAGGCCGGATGCTTCGACGGCCAACCACCCGCGGAGGTCGATTGCTGAGACCAGCCAGTGCTCGCTGCTTTCATTCGCCGTTCTTTTCCAGTCAGCATTGGGGAAGATACCGAGGGCGGAATCTCTGAACTTACCCTTCTCAAAATCCCCCCATCTCTTCATCGTGATCTTGGAGCTGTCAAACTCGCCTTCATACTCGATACCAGCCTTCTTGGTCCTCTCCCCAGCGGTCTTCCGAGTGTCACCCCAGCTGAAGTCGTCAAACTTCCAGTAGGCGTAAGAAGGTAGTACCAAATTCCAAATCGGAAGGGAGAGCAGGTAGATGAACATCCATAGGACGTAAGACCATCGATGTGCCGTGAGGACAATGAGCACGGCAGGGAGACCCAGAATCAATGCTAGAAGGACTAGCGGGATTACGGGCACGGGCTTCTTGACAATGGAAATAATGATAAGGTAGAATGTGAAAGTTATAGCAGCCGGGAGGACTAGCGTGCCAACGAGCTCGATGAAGACGACAAATTGCATGCTGAAGCAAAATGTTCCGCAAAGGTCTCTGACCAGAACCAGTTCCATCAAGTTGTGGACCGTACTGTTGATCCATCGGCGACGCTGAGACAGTAAAACCGAGAACTGCTCCGGTACCGTGGTCTTGCAGACTGCTTGAGGAACAAAAACTTGCTTCCGCTTCGGAAAAGTCTTCAGCATCAAAGTCGAGAGGTACCGATCCTCCCCAAGAAGTAGTAGATTTTTCTTGTGCAAGGTATCGACCACATTCTCGGAGTAATGCTCGACGACGTCAGGATTAGCAAGGATGGGAACCCAGTAGTTTTGGCCGCCTTTTGGGGCTTTGATGCGATACATGCAGAAGCAACCGGGCAAACAGGTGACACCACCAAAGACTGATTCGAAAGACTTCGACAAATGATGCGAAATGAAGTATCTGGAAGCAATTAGCGGTGACATCGGCGTAGTGGTTATACAAGCAACATACTCGAATACTTGAATCATGGAGACCCAGCTAGCTCTTTTGTTGGCAATTTTTGTCTCGCCGCACAAACCCATAATCTCTGGGTCCTGCACCATGGCCGAGATCATGTGAGTCATGCTGTCCGGGAAGACTTTCGTATCAGCGTCCACCATCAGAACGATCTCGTAAAAATCTGGCGAGATGCCAGTGATCTTCCACAAGCCATTGAACATCTCAAATTCCAGCTCAGTCATTCGCTCATCAAACATGACCTTCTGCAAGAAGGACATCAGGATGATCTGACTGTCCCGCTTTCCACGATTCCCCGGCTTGCTCTTCGTCGCCTCATCAGGAGTTCCGCATTTTACAATTACCATCATTGGCACACGCTGTTGCTTCTCCGGTGGTATCATGGAATTCTCGCCGTAGTTGTAGAATCCAGCATAAACCTTGGCCATGTTATGTCTCTTGGAACCACTGGCAACTGCGACGTATGAAAAGGCTTGAACATCGGCAGCAAGGACTGCGTGATCCCCCATCATGGCCAGAGCGATTTCTGGGGTAGTAAGATTTTCGCCATGACCTCTAATGAGACCATCGCAGATGACAAGTATAGTCTTATGGCTGTTGGGGTATTCTGTTGTGGCTATCGAGTCAAGCGTGGTGCGTAGGCCTTCTGCACCTTCCGAGTACGCAGTCACGAGGCAAATCGCATGTGCTAGAGGATATCCAAACGGCTGCCATTCTGGAGGCGGCTGCGGTACAACAGCTTCATGGATGAAGCCCGCCGGCCCAGGACCATCAACCTCACTCATGACGCTGGAGATACGCGGATCTCGTCCTGAAAGCATCAGGCTTGAGCGGCTCCCGCCCAAGCTTGCCCTCGATACAGGGTCGGTGGCAGGCAGCGTCCCGTCGCTACCATTTGCTTGCTTGTACATTGCAGTTGGTGGTACTAGTCGAGATGTCGAGCTTTGGCTAGCCATAGTGACGGGTGCTGTACGGTTCTTCGTGGCCAAACGGTCGCTTGCGTACGGGCTGGTGAATCTGGACGTGGTTGGTAAGAACGCACTGCCACGTTTGCTGGATCTATCAGACATTGCGCTTCCTGGATCGTTCAATTTGGGAGGTGGCCGATATATATCGTCAGACCAATCCTCAATCTGCTGATTCCGTGTCTTGGAGTCCATCCGGGAAGATGTTTTGGCCGCAGCGAATCGCCGACTAAAGAGCCATTGGAATGCAAGTGCAAGCAAAAATTTCACGAGGACGATCGACAAGATAAAAACCAAAGAGACGTAAAGGACCACCTTTGAAGCGATACAGCCAACGCTTTCAGTGTCAATGGACCCCACTTTAATGATCTCAGTCAAACATTGCCCCAGATGCTTGTCGGCGCCGGATTGGAAGGCGTGAGTGACATCCACGCCCTTGACGGCAGGATTCCTCCGCAGATCATCAAATTGTGCGGGATAGCTGACTTGAGACGTGTTGAACCACTGAAGAAGATCAAGGTCCAGGACACTGCCAGAATAGACCATGAGGTTACGGCTCGAATTCTTGATATCATCCCAGGTGAAATAAACCTCGCCGGCACTTTTCAATCCGTAAAAGGCATTTCGCCCATTCTGCGTGGTGTGACAGGCGTAGCCAAGGTAGTACGGAATGGTGAGATTAGGTTGACTCGAGCCATCCTGATTGAATGTCGTGCAGGGAAAGTACCAGGCTAGATCACCGTCCGCGTTTGTTGGGACATCGGATTTGGGTGCCTTGGTGATGAGCCCCTTGCAAGCCCCATTGACATTCTGGAACAGGAAACTGCCGTCCTGGCCACCATAATGCTGAGGAAGATCAACGGTAACATCGGTGTTAAGCGGGATGCCTCTCGCTGCTGGATGCGACGAACCATATAGATTGTAGGCGCTACCATGAAAGATCATGTACCCAGGCTCGACGTGATTGATCTTCAGACGCAGACCCGGGGCGCCACAGACAGTTTGCGTGAAGCCAAAAGTGAGGAAGCCCACGAAAGCACAGATGAGCAAGATGATGCTGATGAGGCCCATCTTTTCACGCCACGCTCGTTGCTGTGCTTTCGCTGGTTTACCGAAGCACTTGAGGATGACCCCAGGACACCAGAATGTGATGATCGCGCAGTACACGTTCCAGAGGCTTGGAGGTCGAATGTTCTCCCGTTCCTTCTGCCGCTGTTTCTCTTCGGCATCCATCAGCTTCGTATCTTTTCGCGTCGTCTTTCGCTGCAGTCTTCTGCTCCCGACTTCTCTCCCCATGGGAACTGCTTCTCGCCGACGTGGAGGAGAGCCTTCTGTATAAGACATGCCTGCCGGGCCTGCTCGATCCGGTCGGTTCAGGCTTTTCATATCTGTGCTCTCTGAGCTAACAGTCTCCGCCTCGCCGTGATCTTCGACAATCGGGTCGTTGCCGGTCGTTGACGGCTGGACCGTCATATTGTGAGCGTGTTGGCGGTAGTGGTAATTGGGGTGATCTCTGTTGATGCGATTGCGCTCGGGTCGAATCAGGCTCCGCTTTCGACCCAAGTCACCACCTGCACCATGTATTGCCATCATCGGGTCTCGGTCTCCAGTTGGGGTGCCTGGCGACGGCAACGGATGGACGTACGCCTCGTGCCTACCCTTCGGCTCCGAATGATAAGGCGTCCTCGGATTGTCAAAGTATGCACCAGCTTCTACATCTTGTGGGCGAGCGCGTCGGGAAGGAGATTCTCTCTGCCGCGGACGCCTCTGATCTCGCTTCGGAGAAACAGGCTGAGGTCTCAAAGGGAGAGACATGATGCTCTGAAGACATAGTTTAGCGACATTCCAGGTTTTCAAATACCGCTCCTCAAAAGGCACTTACATTTTATATCTTGCAGCCCGCTATGCTCGAACCAATCTCCCAGCGCTTTTTGACTCCGGCTGTGCAGCTCTAATTGACGTGGGCCAAATGTAGCTGCCGGACCCCGGATGAGATCTGCCGAATGGAGCAAAGCCAGAAGTAATGGTTGCAAGATATCTCGAGAGGTTGCTGGCCTAGCGACAAGTGGCGATAAGGCGCCTCGAGATTGACGGCAGCTGTACCAGATATCCTAGTCCGTGTAGTGCTGGTTCTGGATAGCGATACAACCGATCTAAGACGGCATGATGAGATGGAGAGATCCCCCAGGTGTGAATGAGGCTGAGATAAGGCTACACGATCCTCCCTGGCTCGTGGGAGTTCCCAACGGACGCGGAGGTGTGGCTTGCCGAAACGAATGGGCGGCAGCGAAGACAACGAACGGAGGCAGCGCAAGTCAAGCGAATGTACAACTACTAGCAAACACTGACCGATGACAGTGATAGTCTAGTAGCTAGAGTAAATGACTGCGTTGAGGGCTGTCTAAGAAGAAGTGAATCGAATGATGGAGTATTAATGATGAAGAAGGGTTGAAAGGTGGTACTCCGTACATAGCACAAAAACAAAACCAAAACACAAGGAGTCAATCTTTCTTGCTCGGTACTTACCAGGATACCAAAGGTAAAGGTACACAAATGTACTTGTATGATACCCCTACACCAGTGTTGTTAACAAGGGTACATCTACCTTGCCTTAGGTACCGGAGGTTTCTGTACCTACACACGTACTGCAGAAGTCTCGCCCCAATTATCAATGAGAAAGTTTTCCTTGAAGAAGGTACGGTATGGTACTCCGTACTACAAAGACAAAGTACGGTGGACTCAAAGCGTGGCTTGTGCGAAGCTTTACTTCTCTTCTTAGCTACACAAACAGCCACAGATGAAGATGATTTACCCTGTGGTGAAGAGTGATTTCGACGTTCAAGCCCCAGTATTATTATCGATATGAAAGGGCACCTATGATTTGTGACTATTATTTCCTACAGCAGTGTCACTGCTGTCACGCTTCTATGGAATCTCCAGTGTTTGACGTACTCCACTCATAGTACAGTCGTTGACGTTCCGCAAAGTCACACTGCATACGTACGTATACCTCTCTACCGGTGAGATGATCTTACCTACTCTGACACCATCTATCACTCTTCGAACCCCACTGGTGCATATACCAGTCAATCGCTGCCAGCGTTCAGGAATACTCAATTGGGCCCATGGCGTCCAGCCCAGCATACATACAGAACCTGAAAAGAAGCGACTTCTGTTTCAGTAATGGGCACTTGCAACTTCGTTGCCGTTTCACTTTGATTGAGGCATCAGGGAGCGCTTGTAGTTGTGAGGGCTGTTACTCTATCTACACCCCGGATTGATCCTGCGATGCTAATGGCTTCATCAAGTCATCGCTTGGCGCACCATTTCATTTGTCCCATCAGTATAACACGATGTATGCCCTACTCTGTTACTAAAACTTCCCTCACAATGAGGCAGTCCGCGGCGCTTTTTCTCAATAAGTGGTCACCCCAGTCTTTACCTACCCTGCATACAACCTTGAAGCTTACACGTCTTCAAGGCTCTCCGAAGTTCATTTGTTGTCCCATGCTATTTGTCTAGTACCCCAGCGGCAGTTACTTGAGGCTATCGTCTACTCCACGAAGGTCTATCATTGAAACCAGTTATCTACAATAGCGTCCACAACCAAGCGGAGGTCCCTTGACAATGATAGAACCGGTCTGCCTAGCATGAGACTGCACTCTTACTGTGGATAACCGACGGGCTCAGGGCTTGACCTACGTGAATGAGCTCTACATCCATGTCAGATGGGCCTGGCTCACACTTCATTCAACATTAGTCTTGTTCAGCATTCTCTCCTCGTCATTACAATGACCCAGAGCGCCGATGTCGATATCCGGAAGTCCTCAATCTTGGCGTTTCTATACCATGGTCTACAGGACGGTCAGCACAACAGTGCCGTGACTTCAATATAACAAATGGAGGAGCTGGCCAAGAATCACCGAGTCGCAGTTGGACGAACCACATCACATGGCGACAAGAAGCTGATATGACTTGCTCCATGGCAAGTGACGCTTGTGGAAGTCTTTGACGCTCCAGGTGGTGCGGAACCCTTTGAAAGTATTGCTGGATCCCCTGGCGGGCTCAGAAGCTCGCAAAGCTTTAGACAGTGGACGAAGTGGAGGACAACAATGGCTGAGCAATGCCTGTGTGAAGACATAAGGTCGATTTCCCAGTGTTGCCACCGGCAGGACTGTTGGCAGTTACCAGTGTATCTTTATGAATGTAGGGGAGACTCCTAGTAAGCAGTCAGTTTATATTCAGACTAGCCCACATCGAAACTCGTAGCGATGTCATTGGTCCGAGGACGAGGATTCGGACGACATCCCGGAGGCGACGCCACCGAAAAGAGACTAAACGCCACCATAGAAAAGATCGGAGTTCGGGGAAAATAAGCTCCATCAGAAGCTGCGCCTCTCCGATCATATCTTAGGGTGTAGTTGTCGTTACTGCACCAAAGAGGACGCAGTTGTTTGTATCTTATAGAGTCAGAATGCAGGAGAGAAGGTCTATGGTAATACTGATATTGTTAGCTACAGGTACGGAGTACAGGTAAGGTAATTTGGTATGATGTCGAGCTCAACGTCCTGTTAGGACCGTTGGAGTCCAGGGGTAACTTAGGGACAACCATCCCCAAATGAACCCCTGTCTCGGTACAGAATACCTTTAAAAGTTCACCTACTGCAAAGTTATGCACATCCTAAGGTAGTCGCAGTCCCCTTGAAGTCACGATAATCATTTCATATTTCTCTTTCGAAGGTTTCAGGTAGAATGGCAGACCTAATTACGTGTAAGAGCAATCTGTACAGCGTTCAATCTACAGGTATTTTATGAAGACACCTTCATACAGGGTTAGCAGAATTTGCTGTGACGTGCGTCTGGCTGCATCCGTTAGGTAAGGTACAAGTGCCGAGCAAATACCTTACCTACCGTACCTTTAGAGGGCAGATCCAATTCAAAAGTACTGCCTTGGCAATTGGTTTGTCGCAAGTCGCAATTGGTTTGTCGCAATTGGTTTGTCGCCCCGTCTCTCCATCTTCCCAGCATGACGACTGATAATGAACTCGTTAGAGCTTTTGCAGTACTACTACTGTCGCCGCCGCCGCAACATTGCTCTTTTGCCGCATGTAGCGACTCTTGATATATTATTATTGGTTTCATTATACACATGCCCGACAAGATCCCTAACCTAGCGATCCTGGTCTTTCCTGTCTTGATCAACGTTACTTGTGGATTGTACGACGTGCACGCCCACCGTGTCAGATAGACGAGTACGTACGAACGAAGTGGGTGCCAGAGGAAGGTCTCTCTTTCCAGGTTTGGACGGCTGGGAACTCGAATCGGTGGTCTCTCCCATCGCCAGCTCCCACCTCCTTCGAGAAACCTTACTATTTACACGTCCACACGCCCAATCGATATACCGCGCAGCTCCGCTCACTGCTCCGACGCAATTAGCGATTCGTCAGAGTTCTTGCAGCCTGCAACCCGCCATGGTACAAAGTTGTTTCACAACTCCTTTCTAAGCAGAGTAAGTCGCCCTGTTGATGCATCCTTCATGTCGCTCAATCCGGCTGCATCCATTGCGCATGCGCAGACGCATCATGCACTCCGGCATCGCACTATATCGCTCTACCTCAGGCGTCCGATAGAAGCTTCGAAATGGACGAGGCTGACTATATGTACGCTGCGGTAGTAGTCCTTGTCAATGCCAACCAGCGCAGGATTCCGAGCTCCACATTGAAAAAGTCTGCACCATAACAGCACGCACGTCCATTAGCTGTCTTCGCGACAATTGCAAGCCGGGCTACGAGGTGGAAAATTGGCCCAGGTCAGGAACACTTTTGACATAAATTCGTAAAAGAATTTCGAAGCACACCTGAAGCAGCGTTACTGCGCACATTGAACTCCGCAGAGAGCGGCTCATAGCTTGGGCATGGACTGGAGAGGTTACCATTCAGAGCAATCTGGGGCGACAAAGGCAACTGAACGCGGACAAACCCCCCAAAAGAGTTTCGTGGGCATCATGGCCCACGGGGAAGGCTTTGATGGGCCCGTGCCGCGTATTTCTCCATCAGCGTCTATAAATAACACACCGCTTACGTTCCCACCACGCGGCTCATCATCTGAGAGCACGGCTAAGCTCTCTGTCCATTCACCTCCAAGGAAACCACTACCACCAATAGCGTCTTACTCTGCAGCAAGAATGCAAGAAGCACCCTTGTCACCAGTACGAGTGAGCTATGCGTCGGAGTCAGCACAACCCGAAGCATTCTTTGCAGAGGTTGAATCGTTTTCTGCCCCAACAATGGATGATTATCAAAGGTCGGCTCCTCAAGGCACGGAATCCTACGTGACCCAATTTCTCCCTGATTACGGCTATCCTTCACCAGCAAATAGATCCTATCAGTCACGGGATCTGCCACACCCTTCCGAAGTCATGCAGCGAAGGGATACATCATCCCCTACAAACAGTCCATGGTCGAGCTCTCCCAGAGTGAACTCTCCACTGAGTGGGCGACCCAGATCAAGACAAGAGTCGCAAAACAGTGTTGATCAATACTCAAAGGCTGCAGACGTGTACCCCCAATTGCAGTATCACCACCAGCAGCGTTCCGAGGATACCGGCATGAGGCTGGTAGATCACAGGGCTTCTAAGGCTACTGTTCAGTCCTCCACGTCCGACTCTCCATCTTCGTCAAATACTGGGGAGAACGTTCATGCCGCAAATCAGCACCTTGTGCCAAATGAAAGTAACGTTGCAGGCAGATTGATACATCGACCGTCATCAACCTTCTCCGAGCTTGGTCTTCGAGGCCGAACGCGCTCTCCACAGCTCTCCCCGAACCTTTACGCACGTGCTGCGTCGGCCCATTCCAGACACTCGCCCGACAGCCGGCCTAACTCTTATATTGACCTCCTCAATGCGCCATACCCTCAACCAGCACCAGTTCCAGCGAGCTTCGACAATGCCCACTTACGTACCGCCGTCGGATCGAATGCTTCGTTATTAAGTACAAGACGAACACTTGAAATGTACCGTGCGAATGTGAAGAAAACAAACGATCCTTCTATACAGTACGAGTTCGCAATTTTCATGATTAATGCCGCACAGGAAGCAGGACCCGGTGGCCCGGATGATGGCACACCTGCATTACAGTCACCGTCAAGTCCAAAGCCGGGACGGGACGTCGATGGTAGCCATACTGACAGCTCTCCAGCTGCGGCGCCGCAAGTGGAGCTTTTGCGGGAGGCACGTCACATACTGCAAAAGCTGTCTGACAAGAGCTACCCCTTTGCGCAGTACTATCTGGCGGATGGTTATGCTTCGGGGTTGTTTAACAAGGGTAAAGAAGACTACGACAGAGCTTTTCCATTATTCGTAGCCGCAAGCAAGCATGGCCACGCCGAAGCAGGCTACCGTGTAGCTCTGTGCTACGAGTTCGGCTGGGGTAGTCGGAAAGATCCGGCCAAAGCTGTACAGTTCTATCGCCAGGCCTCCTCGAAGAATCACCCTGGAGCGATGCTAAGACTTGGGAAAGCGTGCCTCGCCGGCGACTTGGGACTCAATAATCATTATCGGGAGGGTCTGAAGTGGCTAAAGCGGGCTGCAGAATCGGCAGATTTTCAGTATAATGCTGCTCCTTATGAACTTGGGATATTGCACGAAACCGGATTTGGAGGCGACGTCTTTCAAGATGAGTCGTATGCGGCACAGCTCTTCACGCAATCTGCCGACTTGGGTCATGCAGATGCCAATTACCGATTGGGTGACGCGTACGAACATGGGAAACTCGGTTGCCCTCGGGACCCAGCATTGAGTGTACATTTTTATAGCGGTGCCGCGCAGGCAGGACATCCACTTGCCATGATGGCGCTGTGCGCGTGGTATATGGTCGGTGCGGAGCCCGTATTGGACAAGGATGAGAACGAAGCGTATGAGTGGGCTCTGAAGGCGGCCGAGTGCGGTATGCTCCTTCCAAATCCTCGTGCAGTAATAGAGACTGAATCTCATCTCGCAGGGCTGGCGAAAGCTGAGTACGCGGTAGGCTACTTCACCGAGATGGGCATCGGTTGTCGACGAGATCCACTCGAAGCCAATGTGTGGTACGTCAAAGCAGCGGACCAAGGCGACGAACGGGCCACACAGCGCATAGCTGCCATCCGAGCAGCGGCGTCTGGCTCCACATCGAGGTCCTCCGAGCCAGAAGCCGGCGGGAAGATCAAAAAGAGCCAGTCCGGCCAAGTTGGAGGAAACGACGAGAAAGGCAAGTCAAAGAGGTGGCTGTTGTTTTGATTGTTCTTCATTACTACAATTTTATATATGTAGATATTGGTTCGTTCTGGGTACAATGAGCGTCTGCATTGGGCGGCGGGGGCTGCATAGACGGAGAGATGGCGTTGGTGGGCAATGCATTCTTCTATCGTATCAACGCTCATCGAAGCTGGCAAGTGATGGCCGGGTGTTGGGGTGATTTGTTACGGACCTGGAGGGCCCACAGACTCAGAACGAGTCGCTATCCTTAGCTATAATATATACTCGGATACGTTGTTTCTTATACCGGTCCTTTACATGGGGAAGAAGATAGTTACGGACCAATGTTGCTGGCATGCCTTCTTATGATGAATATCCGTGCTCTTCCGTGAGAAGGCGGGCTTATTAAATCCTCGACAATTATCGCGCCTGGGAGACAGACAAGAACTTGCACACGACACCATTGTCAGACACAAGTATCTCTCCTTGGCTAAGTAAGTTTGATAAATAGTACATGATCTGGTCTCCGTCAAGGCCAGAATAATAGATCTGGGCTCATCATTGCTAAGCGATTACCTGCTATTCGAGGTCAGTGAATATTATTAAATTGCTTGCGCGTCTATCTGCCTCTAACTTCGGAGCCAATGCTTACGTAAGTGAAACGTATCCCACCCAACATGCTCCAGCGTTGCATATGACGACGTTGCCTTTCCATATCCTAACTCTCAATTGCCCATCAGGACTTATCTACAAAAGAACAAATGCGTCTGGGAAAGTACCAGATTGCCTCATAGCCACAAAGTATCTTTCCCACAAAAACTGAGCCTTGAACCAACGTCGGCGCACTGCGCGCCCACTCACATCCCAGGAGCTCATCATGGTATTACCCACCTCTTCATATTGTTCGCAACCTGAGGCTTTGTTAGACTGACGTTTTGAATAACAGGCGGTCACTAAGCGTGCGGGGAGGAGGAAGGAGAACAGCCATGCAAAGGAGTCGTCGAGCGGAGGTGGTGGAGGGAGGCCACAGGTCAAGAAGGCGGTGTTCGAAAGCACGAAGAAGAAGGAAGTTGGAGTCTCGGACCTTACGTTGCTCAGCAAGATCTCGAACGAGGCCATCAACGAGAACTTAAAGAAGAGATTCGAGAACGCGGAGATATATGTACGTGGGCAGGATGGCAGGATGTGGTAGGAGCTGTGATGCTAAATGCGGTCAATAGACATACATTGGCCATGTCTTGGTGTCTGTCAATCCATTCCGAGACTGTAGGTTCACCCAATCCCTGACGCGGATCAGAAGAGTGCTGAGTTCAGACAGTGGGGATTTACACGGAGAAGGTGCTCGACACCTACCGGGGCAAGAATCGATTAGAGGTCGCTCCTCACGTCTTCGCTGTCGCGGAGTCGGCTTACTACAATATGAACGCGTACAAAGACAACCAATGTGTGATCATATCAGGAGAATCAGGGGCTGGGAAGACCGAAGCCGCGAAGCGGATAATGCAGTACATTGCAAGCGTTTCAGGAGGGAGCAATTCGTCCATCCAGGAGATCAAGGAGATGGTGTTGGCGACAAATCCGTTGCTTGAGTCCTTCGGCAACGCCAAGACCCTGCGGAACAACAACTCATCTCGATTCGGTAAATACTTGGAGCTGCAGTTCAACGCACAGGGAGAACCGGTGGGAGCGAATATCACGAATTATCTTCTGGAGAAGTCGAGGGTGGTGAGCCAGATTACGAATGAACGAAACTTTCATATTTTTTACCAGTTCACGAAAGGAGCATCAAATCATTATAGAGGTAAGTGTCGCGGGGAATCCTGAGGGCGACACATTGCTCACATCTTGGCTCAGAGATTTTCGGAGTACAGCAGCCACAGTCTTACACATACATGAGCAGATCCAAGTGCTTTGACGTTCCCACGATTGATGATAGTCAGGATTTCAATGACACGTTGAACGCAATGAAAGTGATTGGCCTTCAGCAAACGGAGCAGGACGACATTTTTCGCATGTTGGCGGCAATCTTGTGGCTTGGGAACGTCCAATTTATGGAAGATGATAACGGCAATACTGCAATTGTCGACCAGTCGGTCGTCGAGTTCCTTGCGTATTTACTCGAGGTCGATCCTGCGCATGTCAACAAAGCACTTACTCTAAGAGTGGTAGAGACAAGTCGGGGCGGTCGGCGAGGCTCTGTATACGAGGTTCCTCTGAACCCAACACAAGCCACGGCCGTCAGGGATGCACTGGCAAAAGCCATCTACTTCAATCTGTTTGACTGGATTGTGCAGCGCGTGAACGCTTCTCTGCGAGCTCGAGGCGCAATAGCGAATTCTGTCGGCATTTTGGACATTTACGGATTTGAGATCTTCGAGAGGAACAGCTTCGAGCAGCTTTGCATAAACTACGTGAACGAAAAGCTACAGCAGATCTTCATCCAGCTAACGCTGAAAACCGAGCAAGAAGAATATGCACGAGAACAGATCCAATGGACCCCGATCAACTACTTCGATAACAAGATTGTCTGTGATCTTATAGAGGAGAAACGGCCTCCGGGAGTCTTCGCTGCACTCAACGACGCATGCGCTACGGCACACGCCGATTCCGGCGCTGCCGATCAGACGTTCGTTCAGAGACTCAACATGCTGTCTTCGAACCCTCATTTCCAGCCACGACAAGGCCAGTTTATAATCAAGCACTATGCCGGGGATGTGACGTATGCCATCGAAGGTATGACCGACAAGAACAAGGATCAGTTGCTGAAAGATTTGCTCAACCTTGTCGGCGAAAGCTCCAATCAATTCGTGCACTCAATATTTCCACACGAGGTCAATCAGGATGACAAGCGGAGGCCCCCAACCGCAGGAGATAAGATCAAGGCATCCGCTAATGATCTTGTGGCCACTCTGATGAGAGCCTCTCCATCTTACATCCGCACTATTAAACCTAATGACAACAAATCCCCGACTGAGTACAACACTGCGAACGTAATGCATCAAGTCAAATATCTGGGTCTACAGGAGAACGTCCGTATCCGAAGAGCCGGATTTGCTTATCGCCAGACATTTGATAAATTCGTCGAGCGGTTCTATTTGCTGTCGCCAAAGACATCATACGCAGGTGATTATACTTGGGCTGGGGATGCTCTTTCCGGGACCAAGCAGATTCTGAGAGACGCGAGTATTCCCCCGGATGAATACCAGATGGGTGTGACGAAAGCCTTCATCAAGACCCCAGAGACTCTCTTCGCTCTTGAGCACATGCGGGACCGGTACTGGCACAATATGGCAATTCGAATACAGCGAGCGTGGCGGAACTACCTTCGGTATCGGATAGAATGCGCTATACGGATCCAGCGGTTCTGGCGGAAATTGAAAGGTGGTCTCGAGTATATTCAACTAAGAGACTATGGACATCAGGTCCTACAAGGACGCAAGGAAAGACGAAGATATAGTCTAGTGGGGTCAAGGAGGTTCCTGGGTGACTATCTCGGCATTCGTAACAAGGGAGGGTCTGGCGAGTTGATCCGAGGTTCGATAAACATTTCCGGTAGGTATTCAGCAGATGGAAGACCTGGAAAGTTGAAGTGCTTGCTGATACCGCTTAGGCAACGAAAGAGTGCTGTTTTCCTGCCGCTGTGAGCTTCTAGTCACGAAGTTTGGAAGATCGAGTAAACCTGGTCCTCGAACGCTAGTGCTGGTAAGCAACCTTCAAGAGCAACTATATGTGGAAGCGTTCTCAAGGGTCCTAGACGAACAGAAACATCTACATCGTGGTGCAAGCCATGGTAAACCGACAATTGTCCATACAATCCGAACGAACCATACCTCTCGGAGCGATCAAGTATGTCAGTACCTCTGTTCTCAAGGATGATTGGTTCTCGTTGGGCGTTGGCTCGTCGCAGGAACCTGATCCATTGATCAATTGTGTCTTCAAGACTGAGTTCTTCACACATTTGAAAATGGCGATACCGGGCGGCCTCAATTTGAAAATCGCAGAATCGTAAGTGGAAGCGAGCTCCGCTCCAGGGGGTAACCTTAGCTAACGTTGAACAGAATCGAGTACAACAAAAAGCCTGGCAAGCCGACAGTGATCAAGGTAGTGAAGGACTCTAAAGTGAGCCGAGACGACCTCTACAAGAGTGGAACCATCTATACTGGTCCGGGCGAGCCGCCAAATTCACAGTCGAGACCAACCCCTCGACCCAAGCAAGTTGCAGGCAAGCCAATCACCAAAGGCAAGCTTCTACGCCCTGGCGGTCCGGGCGGTGGGCCGTCCAAACTCGCTTCAAGACCTGCCACATCCCGCCCTGTTCCGCAAGCCTTACCGCAAGCCGTACCACAAGCCGCTCCCGCAGCTAGCCTACCCAGACAACCTCGACCAGTCCCTCAAGTACATCCGTCAACACAACGAGCCGTGCCGCAGCCTCTCGCTGCCATCAACGGCATCAGCCACGGGCGATCCGAATCCGCATCCTCAACCGAACGAAGTCTACCACCCCCGCCTCACCCCGCCGCCCCGCCAGCAGCGCGGAAAAGCACTTATCGCGCATTATACGACTTTATCGGCCAGAACCCAAACGAGCTCAGCATCCGAAAGAATGACGTCGTCGAGGCGATGCAGAAGGAAGGCAACGGTAAGCTTCCCATCCAGTTTCCCCGTCTACGCCCCAACCCCCTCCACTATCATCACCCACTAACTGACATCCTCCCCGTACAAAAGGCTGGTGGCTCGCCAAGAAACAAGACGGTTCCGCCCAAGGCTGGGCCCCATCCGCGTACCTCGAGGAAGTCGAGCCAACACCCATCCACCCACCCGCAGTCCGCCACGTTCCCCCTCCTCCTCCTCCTCCGCCCAGCACCAACGGCGTCTCCACCACCGGCGCCCTCGCCCGGCCCGCCGCGAAACCAAAACCGACGCCTCCCGCCCCACCGGCCAAGAGACCGGCGGCGGCGGCGGCGGCGGCAGGAGGCAAAAGACCGCTACCGCCGCCGGCGCCGCGGGACAGTGCCGTCAGCATGGGCTCGTCGAACGGGAGTGCGGAGGGTGGCAGTGGCAGTGGGAGGGATACGCCGGGGAGTTCGGGCAATGTCAGTCTGGCGGGTGGGTTGGCGGAGGCGTTGAGGGCGAGGCAGATGGCGATGCAGGAGAGGAGGGAGGGGGAGGAGGAGTGGTGATTGGTGATGCGTGCGGTTGGGAGAGAGGGCGTGGTTGTTGAGATGGGGTTGTCGTTTTGGGGGTTTGGTGTCTGAGGTGGGGGGGGGAGGCATGGGGTTGGGATGCGTTGCGGTGCGATGCGGTGCGGTGCGATGCGAAAGGAAATGGAAAAGATGGGATTGGGACTTTAGCGGGATGTCTGTCTCTGCTTGCTTGTGCTTTCTCTTCGTCTGACGCACTGCTTGCTTCACGCGTCCTGTCCTGTCCGGCGATTGGCAAGAAGCCGTCCGTCTGCGAGAAATCCGAAGCTACACGTCTCTCGTCTCGGCTCGTTTCGTATCGCATAACCGTCCACGAGCGCAGCTAAATTCTCGGTCGACTTCTCAACCCCTCTCTCCCCCTCCCTCTTCGCCTCCACTCCCCTCCTCCTTCACCCCTTTCACCCCTCCCTTTCCTCCATGCCAATCCCTCGACGGCAAAGCTACTCGACGACCCTCGACGGCAAAGCCACCCTACACTACTCAACAACCCACTCCCCCTCCCAAAACTCCACCAACCCCCGCACCACCTCCTCGCCCAAAAACCCACACAATTCCCCCCTCCTCCTCCTCCTTCCCCCCTCGCTGCTCACCACCACCTCGACCAGCGCCCGCAGCGACGGCACGATGTCGCTGAGGACGTTCGTCGCGTGCTGCGGGAGGGGATGCGGCGGGTATGTCGTTGTTGTCGTGGGGAGGAGGCGGGTTAGGGTGAATGAGGCTGGCGAGACGTGTTGCGAGGGGGATGAGGGAGAGGGTTGAGTGAGGGTGGTGGTGTAGTGGTGGAGGGTTGGGAGGAGGGAGTGGGGGGTTGGGAGGGGGAGGA
>JAABUJ010002306.1_pt1 | contig 24127 bp, 23 predicted proteins | sample 5559131 | NCBI WGS metagenome assembly JAABUJ01 (sample SAMN10711875, study PRJNA513366) | rock metagenome | isolation source: Antarctica rocks | place: Antarctica: Victoria Land, Mt New Zealand nord | collected 2016-01-07
GGCAGTCCGAAGATCGTATCGACGCCCCAGTCGGCCAGGCGGGCAACCAGCGATTCCGCAGCGATTCTCTTCATGACGCCTTCCCAGCCGGTGAAGTGTTCCACCGCCAGACTCGTGTGCCCGGCACGCCCCTGTCCTCGGAGATGGGCCGTCGCCGTGGCCGGGCTTGCCCGCAGCTGCCCTGCGGGTAAACCGCAACTCAGCGATCCAGGCCGTGCTCCTGGGCGTAGGCGTTGATCTGCGCCCGGGTCTCTACGTTCAGCTTGGCCCGGATCTGACCACGGTGGCTCTCCACCGTGCGCAGGCTCAGGAACAACTCACGGGCAATCTCGGCGTTGGTATGCCCGGTGGCCAAGAGCCGTAACACCTCGCGTTCCCGGTCGGTGAGGTTTCCGGCGGGCTGGTCCTGCTTAGCCAGGCGAGCGCCCAGCGAGGGCTGCAGGTAGGTCGTTCCCCGAAGCACACTGCGTACCGCCAGCACGAGCTCATCGGCCGCGGTCTCCTTCAGGACGTAACCGTGGGCGCCGAGCCGTAGCGCCTCCCGCGCGAAGCCGGGCTCGTCGTGCATCGTCAACACGATCAGCCGAAGCCCCGGGGAGGACGCCAGCAGCCCCGGGATGGCGGTCAGGCTCGAGGAGCCGGCCATCGCCAGGTCAAGGACCAGGACGTCCGGCCGCAGCGTCGGGACGCCCCGCACCGTGCTGGGCAGGTCCGCGAACTCGGCGACGACCTTCAGAGATGGCTGCGCCTGGAGCAAGGTCCGCACCCCGGCCCGCACCACCGGGTGGTCGTCGGCCAGCACCACGGTCCACCCGGCATCTGGCGGCGCTGGACCGGTCATGAAGTGACGCTAGCCGGTCTCTCAGGTGTCCGCACTGCTGTGCGGGTGAGCCGCAGTCAGATGTGCGGGCGCTCCGCACCAATCGACCCGTTCGAGGCCTCAGCGGTGGGGTTGCTCTCCTGCTCGGCGCGGTGCGCCGCCGGCACGACGAGACGGATCACCGTGCCTCGGTGCCCCCTGTCACCGTCGTGAGCTACACCAGGCACCACCTGCAGCTGGCCCCCAGCGAGCAGTGCCCGTTCCTGCATGCCGGTGATGCCGAACCCCGGCGCGGTGGAGATGCGGTGAATCCCCGCGCCGTTATCACTGACCTCGACACAGACCTTATGGTCGTCCTCGATCACCGAGATGCGGGCCTGGGTGGCTCCGGAATGCCGGCTGGCGTTGGTGAGGGCTTCCTGCACGACTCGGTATACCGCCACCTCGACGTCTGGTAGCAGGCGGGTGGACAGTTGGCCGTCGGAGTACCGAAGCGACACGTGTACCTCGACGGGCAGCCCGGTCAACTCCTCGGTTCGCCGTGCCAGCGCATGCAGTGGGGCGGACAGACCCAATTCGTCTAATGTCGCGGGTCGCAGCTCGGTGATGAGGTGACGCAGAGCGTTGATCTGGGCATTGAGCATGTCGGTGGCAGTCTGCAGCGCGTTCACGACGACGTCATGGGCCCCCGTCGCTCCAGCATTGCGCAGCGTCGAGGTGAGCAGGACCTGCAACGCACCCATCTGCTGCAGCGTCTCATCGTGCAGCTCCCGCGCCCAGCGGCGCCGTTCCTCCTCGCGCTCCTGGAGGCCACCGCGTAACTGCTGCTGCGACACCGGCTCATTGCCTTCCGGGCTCATCCGCGATCCTCCGAGCTGCACCGACAGACATACTGGACGGGCCTGCGGCAGGGTCGACGGCCGACAGAGCAGAGCCGCAGGGAAGCAGACAACCCACGGCTCACTGTTGAGCCGTCTCGATTAAATCGCTGCTCGCTTGGTCCGTCAACCGCCGCACGCTGGCAGTTTGCTGTGACGGGCACGGCCTGCCGTATGCTGCGCCGGGTGACCGCGTCAGGCCCGGACTATTCCGGCGAGCTCGGCGAGTTGTCCAACCTGCTTGCGGACAATGATGACCTGCAGTCCTGTCTGCACCGGGTCGCGGAGCTGGCAGTGCGGGGAGTGCCTACCTGTCGAGGCGCCGGCATCGTGGTGGCGGATTCAACGGGCGCTCGCACGTTGGCGGCTACTCATGACCACATCTGGGCCTTGGCGAGCTACCAGTACACCGAGAACCAAGGACCGGGCGCCGAGGCCATCCGGTACGGGGAGCCGCGGCGCATTGACGACGTCGACGTCGAGAGTCGGTGGCCGGGATTCTGCTCGATGGCGGCGGAGCACGGGTTGCGTAGCGCTCTGGCGCTGCCGCTGCGGATAGCCGGTCCGGCTTCCGGTGCACTGACCTGGTACGGCGAGACACCGCACGCCTTCGATGGTGTCAGCCATGACCTGGCTGCCTTATTTGCGTTCCGCGGCGGTCTAGCGCTGAGCAACTCCGACCTGTACTTCGCTGGCCAGCGACTGATCGAGAACCTGCACGAAGCGCTGGCAAGCCGTGCGGTGATCGAACAGGCGAAGGGAATCCTGATGGCGCGAGAGGAGTGCACGCCGGATCAGGCGTTCGACATCATGGTCAGCGTGTCTCAGCGCACCGACGAAAAGGTCCGCGAAGTCGCAGCCCGCGTTGTCGACAGCGTTACCGGCAACCACCCGAGCCGCGGCTAACCCGGCTAAAGCCCGGCGCCCGCACCAGGCGCCATCCGCAGCGTCCTTAAGCCGAAGACTCTTTTCCGGCGCTCTCACGCTGGCGGCCTGGCCGCGACAGGCCTGAGATTCACCGGCGGCCTTGAGCCCAGCTCCATTAGCCCAGTGGCAGTAAGATGTGTTCAAGCGGGACGGCGGTCGTCCAGGGCTCATTCCAAGAAGCAGCCAGACGTTGTGCGGAGGGCGATGGGACTGCTTCGGCCTAGCTGTGGGCTAGCCGGTAGGCCAAGGCTTCAAGGCGCAGACAAATGGCATCACGGCCGTTCCACCCGGGCTAGTTGTGTTGGGGGGTGCTGGCCCATTCGGTGGGCACCAATGCTCGAGCGACGCCAGCGGGCGACGGCCAGGTGCCGGTTCGGCGGCCCAGCAACGTGCGATAGAGGCTGAGGTGATCGGCGACCATGCGCTCGGTGCTGAAACGGGTTTGGGCAGCCTCTCGGCACTGGAGGCGGTCAAGGTCCGGTGCGTGCTGCAGCGCCGTGGCGAGCCTCAGCATGCCGTCGGTGACGAACCCGGTCACCGCGTCCTGGACGATCTCTCGGGTAGCTCCCCACGAGGACCCGACGACCGGGGTGCCGCAGGCGAGGGCCTCGATCATGACCAGGCCGAACGGCTCCGGCCAACGCAACGGGTTGACCAGGGCTACCGCGTCCCCGAGCAGCACATACTTCTCTGCCGCGTTCAACTCCCCCAGGTAGCTGGCGTCTGGGCCAAGCAACGGGCGGACCGCCTGCTGGAAGTACTCGCGCTCAGCGGGCTCGCGCATCTTCGCGGCGATCCGCAGGGGAACCCCGGCCGCGCGCGCGATCTGTATGGCCTCTCGGACACCCTTATCGGGACTCATCCGGCCCAAGAAGCAGGCGTAACCGCCCGTGCCGGTGCCAACCGGTACGTGGTTCACGTCGATGCCGTGGTGGATCACGCCGGTGATGTTCACCCCACGCGCGGTGCCGGCCTGGTGCCTGGAGATCGCGACGACTGCGACCCGATCCCCCATGGCGCGGTAGGTCGCATTCAGCTGCGCGTCAAACGGGCCGTGGTTGGTGGCCGCGACCGGCACCGCTGCAGGAGGGCGGTTGCACAGCGGACCGGCCACCGTGTGGTCGTGCACCACATCGACGTCTCGCATCCCGGCATACGCAGAGAGCGTGTACGGGATCTCGACCACAGTGGCGCCCATCCGGGCCGAGTCCGGTGGTGGCAGGTCGGGCACCTGCGGCACCGGGCAGGTGCTGCCGGACGGCGCGGCGAGCACCACGTCATGCCCGGCTGCGACCAACCCGCGGGCGAGCCCGTCGATGACCGACTCGGTCCCGCCGTAGCGGTCTGGTGGGACGGGCAGCCACGGCGGTGCGATCAGTCCCACACGCATGGGCATCCCTTCCGTTGGTGAGGGCGCCATCGCTGACGCCCTCGATGACACTGTGACCCGGCGCCGGGCGGAGTGCCAACGTCAGCGGGCCGCGGTCTGGGTGCGGTGAGGCCGCAATGTTGCGGCGGTGTTGCCCACAACGAGCCGCGGCTGCACCCGCATCATCTGCTTCGCGCCAAGTGCGACCGTGGGCGGATGAAGCACCCTGAGGTGAGCTGCATCGACGGCAACACGTTCATGGTCAGTGACCTGACTGGCGACGTAGAGCCAGACCCCGACCGGGTGCTCGGACTGTTCTACCGCGACGTCCGCCATCTTTCCACGTGGCAACTGAGCTTCGACGGACGAACACTGGATGCCCTCTCAAACGACGCCAGCGGCTACCGGGCTGCGACGTTCTTTCTCACCGTTTCGGGCGCGAACGTGTACGACAACCCCACCGTGTCGGTGTTCCGGACCCGGTCACTGGGCGAGGACGGCGGACAGGACCTGCGCGAGGACCTGCGCATCTCCAACTCGGGCCCCGACGAGCTGGTGGTCGAGGTGTCCGTGAATTTCGACGCGGACTTCGCCGACATCTTCGAGGTCAAGGACAAGACCATAGCCAAGAAGGGCACCGTCTCCCGGAAGGTGCACTCGGACCGCGTGGAGCTGGTCTATACACGCGGGGAATTCGTCCGGCGCACCGTCATCCACGCCGACGCGGCCGTGTTCAGCCAGGGCTCCGCCGGGTTCCTCATCAAGCTTGCGCCCGGGGGGGCTTGGTCAACCACGCTGCGGGTTTCCTTCTGCTCCGACACCCCAGAGCAGAAGTCCTCCTCCGATGTGGCCCCCACGACGACGACGTACCCCCATGGCGACCGCCGGGAAGAGCTGCCGGAATGGTTAGCGGCCGCGCCCACGTTGCGAACCGGCTGGGACGACCTGAACCACACCTACCAGCGCAGCTTGACCGACCTCGCGGCGCTGCGGCTGCACGCCCAGGCGCTGTCCGAGGGCTCGACCCTGCCGGCGGCCGGGCTGCCGTGGTTCATGGCCGTCTTCGGCCGAGACAGCCTGATCACCAGCTACCAGGCCCTACCGTTCGCCCCACAGCTTGCCCGCGCCACGCTCATTGCCCTCGCCAGTCGGCAAGCGACGACCAGGGACGACTTCCGCGACGCCGAGCCTGGCAAGATCCTGCACGAACTGCGGTTCGGGGAGCTGACCTACTTCAAGGAGCGACCGCAGTCGCCGTACTACGGGTCCGCCGACTCCACCCCGCTGTTCTTGATCCTTTTGGACGAGTACGAACGCTGGACCGGTGACACCGACCTCGTGCGCGCACTGGAGCCCGAGGCCAGAGCAGCGGTGACCTGGGTCGAGCGATACGGCGATCTCGATGGCGACGGCTACGTCGAGTACCAGCGCCGCAATACCGACAGCGGTCTGGTCAACCAGTGCTGGAAAGACTCCTGGAACTCTATCGTCCACCCCGACGGAGAACTCGCCTCGCTTCCTCGGGCCACCTGCGAGCTGCAGGGATACGCCTTCGACGCCCGGGTGCGCACTGCACGCCTGGCCCGCGCGGTGTGGCACGACGCCGATCTCGCCGAGCGATTGGAGCAGGATGCGGCGAAGCTGAAGTCCCGGTTCAACGACGACTTCTGGCTCGACGACCCAGGGTTCTTCGCGCTAGCCCTCGACGGGGACAAGCAGAAGGTGCCCACCCTGACGTCCAACATGGGCCAGCTGCTGTGGAGCGGGATCGTGGACGACTCCAGGGTCGACTCGGTGGTGCAGCACCTGATGGCCGAGCCGCTGTTCAGCGGGTGGGGCGTCCGCACCCTAGCCAGCGGCCAGGGCGCCTACAACCCGCTCAGCTACCACGACGGAACCGTCTGGCCGCACGACAACGCGCTCATCGCCGCCGGCCTGGCCCGCTGCGGCCGGCACGAAGAAGCCGGCCGCGTCGCCCAAGCAGTTCTCGAGGCGGCCAGCTACTTCCACCACCGGCTGCCGGAGGTCTTCGCCGGCTACCCCCGCCGCCTGACCGGCTTCCCCGTAGAGTACCCGACCGCGTGCTCCCCGCAAGCCTGGGCCGCCGGCACACCGCTGCTGCTGTTAAGGGTGATGCTTGGTCTAGAGCCGCGGGGCGAGGAGCTGGTTACCGATCCGCACGTCCCCGACCGGGTCGGACCGTTGACGTTGACCGGGATCCCGGGCCGGTGGGGTCACGCCGACGCCCGGAGCATCTGAGTCGTGGCACGGATCGAGGACTACGCGCTCATCGGCGACCTGCAGACCGCGGCGCTGGTGGGCAGGGACGGGTCGATCGACTGGCTCTGCCTGCCCAGGTTCGACTCGGCGGCCTGTTTCGCGGCGCTGCTCGGCGACGAGGGCAACGGCCGCTGGCGGCTGGCGCCCACCGGCGCGACAATATCCACCAGGCGCTCCTACCGGCCGGGGACTCTGGTCCTGGAAACCGTCTGGGACAGCGCCGAGGGAAGCGTGCTGATCACCGACTTCATGCCACTCCGTGGGGAAGCGCCGGACGTGGTGCGCATCGTCGAGGGCCGGTCCGGGTCGGTCGAGATGTGCAGCGAGCTGGTGCTGCGCCTCGACTACGGCCACGTGATCCCGTGGGTGCGCCACACCGACGGCCAGCTCTCCGCGGTGGCCGGGCCCGACGCGCTGTGGCTGCGGACACCGGTGCCGACCCACGGTGAGAACGACTCCAGCGTGTCCCGGTTCCGTGTCAGCGCCGGGCAGCGGGTCCCCTTCGTGCTGACCTGGCAGGCCTCACATCTGCCAGCGCCCCACCCACTCGACCCCGAGCACGCGCTCAGCGACACCGAGGACTACTGGACGCAGTGGAGCAGCCGAGCGCAACTCCCGGGCCGCTGGCAAGACCCGGTCCAACGCAGCCTGATCACGCTGAAGGCACTGACCTACGCGCCCACCGGCGGCGTGGTAGCCGCGGCGACGACCAGCCTGCCCGAACAGCTCGGCGGCGCCCGGAACTGGGACTACCGCTACTGCTGGCTGCGGGACGCCGGGTACACCCTGCAGACGCTCCTGGACGCCGGCTATTTCGAGGAGGCCACCGCCTGGCGGGAGTGGCTGCTGCGCGCGGTCGCCGGCGACCCAGCCGACCTGCAGATCCTGTACGGCATCACCGGCACCCGACGGCTACCAGAATGGGAGGTGTCGTGGCTGGGTGGCTACGAGGGCGCCACGCCGGTTCGCATCGGCAACGCCGCGGCCGGCCAGTTTCAGCTCGACGTGTACGGCGAGGTGATCGACACGTTGTCCCGGGCCCGGGATGCGGGGCTGGCCGCGGAGGCCGACTCCTGGGACCTGCAGACGGCGCTGCTGGACTTCCTCGAGAGCCACTGGACAGACGCGGACAACGGGGTGTGGGAGGTCCGCGGCCCCGCTCGGCAGTTCGTGCACTCCAAGGCGATGGCGTGGGCCGGGTTCGACCGGGCGGTCAAGGCCGTGCAGAACAGTGGCGTCGACGGTCCCGTGGACCGGTGGCGGGCGCTGCGCCAGGAGATCCACGACGAGGTCTGCGCCCACGGATACGACGCCGAGCGCAACACGTTCACCCAGTTCTACGGCTCGAAGGGGCTTGACGCCGCGGTGCTGCTCCTTCCTCAGATCGGCTTCCTGCCGGCGTCCGACACGCGGATCAAGGGCACCGTGCAGGCGATCGGCCGGGAGCTCATGCGCGACGGGTTCCTGCAGCGCTACGACCCGGGAGCCGACGCCGGCGCCGGCGGCGCGGTCGACGGCCTGCAAGGCCACGAGGGGGCGTTCTTGGCGTGCACCTTCTGGTATGCCGATGCGCTGGCGATGACCGGTCAGCCCCATGCCGCCGAGGAGACGTTCGAGCGGCTGCTGAGCCTGCGCAACGATGTCGGGCTGCTCTCTGAGGAGTACGACACCACGGCGAAACGCCTGGTGGGAAACGTTCCGCAGGCCTACAGCCACGTGTTCCTGTGCCGCACCGCACGACACCTAGCCGCGCCCGTGGCACGTCACGATCCCACAAGCCCTACCTAGGACGCCCACGATGCGAGCACTGACCGTCGCCCCAGGGCGGCACCACTCCCTCGACGTTCACGACGTCCCCGATCCTGACCCCCGCGAGGGGGAGCTGCTGGTCGACGGCATCGCCGTCGGCGCGTGCGGAACCGACCGCGAGATCGCCGACGGTGACTACGGCTGGCCACCCCCAGGGCGGGACCGGCTGATTATCGGGCACGAGTCCCTGGGGCGAGTCCGCACCGCCCCGGACGGCAGCGGCTTCTCGGCCGGTGATCTCGTCGTTGGCGTCGTCCGTCGACCCGACCCGCTCCCGTGCGGCGCGTGCGCTCACGGGCAGTTCAACATGTGCCGCAACCGCAAGTACACGGAGCGAGGGATCAAGCAGATCGACGGCTACGCCAGCCAGGCATGGAGCGTGGAACCGCAGTACGCGGTCAAGCTGGATCCGCGGCTCTCCCAGGTCGGGGTGCTGATGGAACCCACCACCGTGGTGGCCAAAGCGTGGGAGCAGGTGGAACGCGTCGGCGCCAGGGCATGGTTCGAGCCGAAAACGGTCCTGGTCACCGGAGCCGGCCCGGTCGGGTTGCTCGCCGCCATGCTCGGGGTCCAGCGCGGCCTCGACGTGCACATCCTGGACCGGGTCACCGACGGGCCCAAGCCGGCCCTCATCCGTGACCTCGGCGCCACCTACCACCACGAGAACGTTGACGAGGTCGTCGACAAGACGCAACCTGATGTTGTCATCGAGGCCACCGGGGTGGGTCAGCTGGTGTTCGACGCGATGGCCGGGCTGGCCGCCTACGGCATCATCTGCCTCACCGGCGTCTCCCCAACCGGCCGGCGGCTCACCGTCGACGCCGGCAGCCTGAACCGAGAGCTCGTCCTAGCCAACGACGTAGTCGTCGGCTCCGTCAACGCCAACCTCAGCCACTACGCCGCTGCCGCCGACGCGCTGGCGCGCGCAGACATCGACTGGCTGCGCAGGCTCCACACCCGCGCACTGCCACTCGAACGGTTCGACACCGCGTCCGCCCCGCAACCAGACGACGTCAAGGTCGTCATCGCCTTGCACGACGGCAGCCCATGACCACGTACCCCTCAGGTCAGCAGTACGAGCTGGTGGACGGCGGCCAGCACGCCACGATCGTGGAGGTCGGGGCCGGCATCCGCACCTATGAAGTGGGCGGCCGGCCGGTGCTGCAGCCGTACCCCGTAGAAGCCATCTGCGACGGCGCCCACGGGACGCCGCTGATCCCCTGGCCCAATCGGCTCGCCGACGGCCGGTACTCCTTCGACGGCGCCGACTACCAGCTGCCGTTGACCGAGCCAGAGAAGCACAACGCCATCCACGGCCTCCTACGCTGGCAGCCATGGCAGGTCACCGACCAGAGCACGCGCTCGATCGTGATGGCCACCCGGCTCCACCCACAACCGGGCTACCCCTTCCTCCTCGACGTCGAGGTGGAGTACCGCCTCACCTCGGACGGGCTAAGAACCACCACAACCGCGACCAACCGCGGGGACACCGCGTGCCCCTACGGCTGCGGTCAGCACCCGTACCTGTCCGCCGGGAACGGGCCCCTGGACGACTGCACCCTGCAGCTGCCAGCCGAAACCCGGATTGAGACCGACCCGACGCGGCAGCTACCGGTCGGCACGGAGCCGGTCACCGGCACAACGTACGACTTCCGGACCACTCGCCCGATCGGGGACCTGCGCATCGACTACGCCTTCACCGACCTGAACCGAGACCCCGACGGCCTAGCCCGGGTCAGGCTGACCCGCCCCGACGGCTCAACCGTAGAACTGTGGGTCGACTCCAGCTACCCACTGGTAGAGATTTTCACCGGTGACACCCTCGCTCCCGACCGGGCCCGCCGAGGACTGGGCACGGAACCGATGACCTGCCCACCGAACGCTTTCCAAAACGGAGACCAGGTTCACCGACTCCAACCCGGCCACCATGTGCGGACCACCTGGGGAGTGCGCCTGTGCTGACCCAAACGGGCGCGACACCACCCACTCCGCTCACTCCAGGGGTCGCTGCTGCCGCGGCGGTGTCGTCGCGGGGTCTCGCCTTCTCACCGGTGTCATGCCTGCGTCATGAGTGACCCTGTTCGGCCAAGCGCAGCAGCACTGGCATCCGCGGTCGTCGCACCGCCGGGGCCACTGCCCCGCGCTACTCACGCCAGGTCCACGCATCCCCATCAAGTCTGAAGAAACCACAATCGCAACATCCGCTCCTGATCTGCTCGCCCCGCCTCGCCCGGTCCGCCAGGGCCACAACGCACTCAACCCGCGGAAGGGAGACCCATGACGCAACAGCACGGGCCGGCCGGGATCACCAGCGCCATAGTCAGCGTTCGGCACGTCGCCGAGGACGACTATTCGACCTCGCGGAGCTGCCAGCTCTCGAGCCTGCCGCCTCACCGACCGGTCGTCGATAGCCGCGCAGGGACCGGGCGTGCCGTAGCCCCGGGGCCCCGGCGATGAGACGGTCCACCGGGATTCGCTTGGCCCATGGCGTGGTCCTACTCATCGCACCGAACCGCATATCCCGGGCGCTGACCGGTGTGCAGCTTGACGGCCGGGCACGTGCAGCGGCTCGACTCCTCGGCGTTCGGGAGGTCAGCCAGGCACTCCTGACCGCAAGATGCGGCAGCGTCGCGGTTCGGCGGATAGGGCGTGCGGTCGACGCGCTGCACGCGGTCAGCATGATCGGACTGGCCGTGGTCAGCCCCAGGCGGCGCCGGCTCGCCCTGGCCAGCAGTGCGGTGGCGACCCTCTTCATGGTTGGCGGGGCGGGCGACGCCGGACTGCCTGTGCTGGATGAGCGGTCGACGCCTGACCGGGCGGACAGCGACGCCGAGCCGGCACCGGTCCCTCCCGAGCGCGGCGGGGTGCGTTGGCGGCGAGAGCGCGCGGCTCAGCGGCAGCAGGCGATCCGTGATGTCCTGCCGGGCAGCAAAGGTCGGCCCGTGGAGCGCGTCAAGGACGCCCTCCATCGCGCCTTGGCGGCCCGCGGGGTCAGTCCTCAGCCCGCCTCGTGGGTAGACGCGGTCGCCTCAGACGCCGCGATGGGCTACATCTACGTCGTCAACCAGCAGGCGATGGCCGACACCGGCGACGTCCTCCCGCGCGCGATCCGCTCTGACCAGGGATGAACGGCACGGTTAGCAGCACGCATGGCTGATGTAACCTCTGCCGAGGCCAAGAGCACGTTGCCGGTCATGAAGGCCGCCCTCATCGGGAACCGACCTCAGCCGGCCGCGCACATGTGCGGTCAGCCCGCAACGACACGGCGGTAATGCCCTCGACAAGCGCGGCTCCGCCCGCATCACCGACCTCCAGCCCGGATGGGACCGTAGGCCGATGAAGGACCGCCAGGTCAACCGCATCGACCGCAACACGATCATGGTCAACCACCTCACCGAAGACGTGAAGGAGAAGCCAGACCCCGTCAAAGGACCGCGCCACCGGGCCGTTCGGCAGCTGCCGGCCTGGCGGCTAAGCCTGGCTGGCCTGAACCGGACCCACCGCCGGAATCCAGAGGCTCCGGTCACGCAAAGGCGCAGCGTCGAGAACGGACAGTCCCCTTCCTTAGCCAGGTGGAGAAGGGCACCGCCACCGACCTCGTCGACCCGCTGCAGAATCAGCTTGAGCAGCCGCGTGTGCACGATGCCATGCAGACCAAGGTCGGCACGGCGTTCCGCACCGGGACAGGTAGGCCAACGTGGTGACACATGGCCGAGCGGCCCACCAGCGGTCGGCAGACCGGTGACTAACGCGATCGCCCCTGGCGCTGCTGAGTTGGCCCGTGCCCTCCGGCTGGCGATCACCTCCGGGATCCTGCTTGCCTACCTGGTCAACTTCGCCTTCAAGGGCGTCACGGACAACTGGCGCTGGATGCTCGGCGTGGCCGTCATCCCCGGCGCCGCCCTGGCCGTCGGGATGCTCACCGTCCCACACACCCCCCGCTGGTTGATGGACAAGGGACGCGAAGACGAGGCCCGCACGGTCTTGGAGCGACTCCGGAGGGGGACCCCGACGCGAACGTCGACAAGGAGATCGAAGACATCAAGGAGGCCAACGACCGCGAGCGGTCCTCGACCGTTCGTGACCTGGCCAAAGAACGGTTGCGACCGCTGCTCTGGGTCGGCTTGGGGCTGGCCATCTTCCAACAGTTCGTCGGCGTCAACACCGTCATCTACTACGCCCCCACCATCCTGTCCGACACCGGACTGACCAAGAGCTCGTCGATCACCCAGACCGTCTTCGTCGGGGTCACCAACGTCGTGTTCACGGGGATCGCCGTGCTGCTGCTCGACCGGCGTCGGGCGTCGCAAGCTGGTGTTGACCGGTACCGTCGGACTGACCCTGTCCCTGGGGACGCTGGCCATCTACTTCACCTCACCGGTGCTCCAGCACAGCGCGGGCTACCTGGCGCTGGTGGCGTTGCTGGTCTATATCGCCTCGTTCGCGGTCGGTCTCGGTCCCGTGTTCTGGCTGATGATCTCCGAGATCTATCCCACCGGCATCCGCAGCGTCGCGATGTCGGTAGCCACCGTCGCGAACTGGGCCGCCAACTTCCTCGTCGCGGTGACCTTCCTCAGTCTCGGCGGCCTGATCACCAGGCAGGGAACCTTCTACCTGTATGCAGCCCTCGGCGTCCTGGCGTTCCTCTTCTTCCTCCGTAAAGTCCCCGAGACCAAGGCCGCTCCCTCGAGGACATCCAAACCGACTGCTCACCGACACCGGCGCCAAAGCTCGGACGAAGCGGTGACCACAGACGCAAGCAACCCCTGATCACGACACGAGTGGAAGGAGACGAGCTCATGACCGATGCACCCACGAGTCGCCCGGCGTCAGCGCCTACGTGGCGCTGCAGCCACGCCGAGAAGGGACCGCATCACCGCCGGCGGCTGCACCCGGGCAAGCCTGCAGGTCGGGCCCTGGCAGACGGGCCGACCCAGCGGCAGCGACGTCCCACGCGCCGGCGCGGTCCCGATCAACATCAACCCGTTCGGCGGCGCCACCACTCAGCTGCCGACGATCCACGGCAGTGCCACGGTCCCGACGCGCCGCAGGTCCGGGTCCTGTGATGGGGGCCGAGGCGCGCGCTGGACGCGTCGCGGGCTGGCTGGATGACCGTACCGGGATCGCCTCGGCCGGTTCCGTGCTGAAGAAGGTCTTTCCCGACCACTGGTCCTTCATGCTCGGGGAGGTGGCGCTGTACTCGCTGGTCGTCCTGCTCCTGACCGGGACCTTCCTCACCTTCTGGTTCGTGCCAAGCATGGGTCAGGTCGTTTACCAGGACTCTTACCTTCCGCTTCAGGGCGTCACGATGAGCGAGGCCTACCGGTCCACGGTCGAGATCTCCTTCGACGTCCGCGGCGGCCTGCTGATCCGCCAGATCCACCACTGGGCGGCACTGTTCTTCACCGTCGCCATCACGGTCCACATGATGCGGGTCTTCTTCACCGGTGCCTTCCGCAAGCCCCGCGAGATCAACTGGCTCATCGGCACGACCCTCTCCCTGCTGGCCATCGTCGAGGGCTTCGCCGGCTACTCCCTACCCGACGACATGCTGTCCGGAACCGGCCTGCGCATCGCCGAGGGACTCATGCAGTCCATCCCCGTCATCGGCGCCGAGGTCGCCTACCTCGTCTTCGGTGGCGCCTTCCCCGGCAACGACATTGTCCCGCGGCTGTACTCCGTCCACATCCTGCTGCTGCCGGCCGTGATCGTCGCCCTCGTCGTCGCGCACCTGCTGCTGGTCGTGGTCCAGAAGCACACCCAGTACCCCGGCCCGGGACGCACCAACGACAACGTCGTCGGCTACCCGCTCATGCCGGTCTACCTGGCCAAGGCCGGCGGCTTCTTCTTCATGGTCTTCGGCGTCATCGCGGCCGTCTCGGCACTGGTCACGATCAACCCCATCTGGATGTTCGGACCCTACGACCCGACCACCGTCTCGGCAGGGTCCCAGCCGGACTGGTACATGGGCTTCGCCGAAGGAGCGCTCCGGCTCATGCTGCCCTGGGAGTTCCAAGTCTTCGGACACACCCTCAGCCTCAACGTCCTGATCCCCGGCATCCTGCTCATCCCAACGATGTACGGACTCGCCGGCCTCTACCCCTTCCTCGAGAGATGGGTCACCCGCGCGGGTAGTCAGGAGCACCACCTGCTCGACCGGCCGCGGTATGCGCCGGGGCGGACCGGGCTCGGCATGATGGCGCTGACCTTATACGTGGTCCTCTTCCTGGCCGGCGGGAACGACATCATCGCGCTCAAACTTCACCTATCGCTCGAGTCGATCACGATGACCCTGCGGATCCTGCTGTTCGTAGCCCCTGTGACGGCCGCATGGGTCACCAGGCGAGTCTGCCTCTCTCTGCAACGGCACGACCGCGACCTGGTCCTGCACGGGCGAGAGACCGGCCACCTGGTCCGAACAGCAGGCCCTGCACGGGCGAGAGACCGGCCACCTGGTCCGAACAGCAGGCGGCGGATTCTTCGAAGTCCACGCGCCGCTCTCGCCCGACCCACGCTGGCCACTGGTCGCCGGGCTCTCCTCGCCCTCAGCCGTCGACCCCGGTACGGGCGGGAATGAAGCGCGCCGCGGCCGCCTCTCCAAGGCCCGAGCCGCCCTGTCCCGGTTCTACTTCGACCCCCTTGACGCCCCCACCCCGGCGGAGGTCGTCGCCGCCCATCACCACGAGGCGCTGGACGAGGCCGCCCTCAGGGGGGACAGCCTGCCGTCCGAGCCCCCCAAGGAGGTCGTGAGCCGGTGACCGGTGTCCTCACCTCGGTCGGCCCCCGCCCAGAGCCGCGTACTAGAGCCCACGGAGAAAGGTGCAGAGATGACGACACAGCCGGATGACAAGAGCACCTGGATCACCAGGTCCATCGGCAAGGTGACCGGTTCCTTGGGGTCCTTCCCGGCGATCGTCTTCGCCGTGGTCCTGGTGGTCGCGTGGCTCCTCGGCGGGTTCTTCGTCTCGGGCCACTTCGCCAACAACACCTACCAGCTGCTGATCAACACCGGGACCACGATCATCACGTTCTTGATGGTCTTCGTCATCCAGAACACCCAGAACCGGGACGGGCGTGCGGTGCAGGCCAAGCTCGACGCGCAGAGCGAGGTCCTGCGGGCAGTCGCCACCGGCTAGGGATCACCGACGACGAGCAGCTGCTGACGAAGCTGGTGGGCGTCGAGGACGCTCCCGATCGGGTGATCAAGCAGGACCAGGATGACGTGCGACGGGTTGCGGCCGACTGACCCAAGCCGGACTGGGCAGGCCAAGTATGCCGTCACCCGGGCAGCACGACGAGGCCCACGACTCCGACGACATAGAGCACGAGCACGGCGATGCTGTCGATGCCCGGCCGGGCATGCTCCTTGGCGGGCTGGAACAGCAGGCCGGCCATGTAGACGATCGTGAGCAGAGCGTCCAGGCCCGTCAGGTAGATGTCCGAGGCGTGCGCGTTGGGCAGGACCCGCGTCAACCGCCGGCAGCCCGGCGGTCCCCGGTCGGCGGGTGCGGGTAGCCGGTGGAGACGGCAAGGCCTTCGGCGACCAGCGGGGGGACGGGGCCCTGCTCGCGTGGCACGACGGTCAGGCCGCCCTTGGTTTCGTACAGCACGTACCTGACGACGCTGAGGTCGAGTACCCCGCGCAGTCGAAGCTCGGCGAACAGGTCGTTGTCGGTGAGGCCACACATGCGCAGCTGCGCGCGTCGGACGTGTCCGTCGGCGACCAACACCCTCACCCGGTGGTCCACAAGTTTGCCGAGCAGCGGATGGAAGCGCAGCAGGCTGGCCAACCGGTGCACGGCGATGATCGAGAGCAAGGCCGTTGCCCCAACGGCGTAGGACTGCGTGCTGGCGATGGCCGTACGACCGACAATCGCGCCGATCGCCACGGCCGCGGCGAAGTCCATGATCGTCCACTGAGCCAGCGTCCGGCGTTCCCCGAGTCGTAGCCCCACCAGCGCGGTGGCGTACATCAGGGTCGCCTTGGCCGCCACGACGGCCAGCTCCGTCATGGACTGGAGAACCAGGGCGCGAAGGTGGTGGCTGGCAGGTGGTTCATCTCGATTGTCTCAACTTTCCATCGTGGGATGTCTGGTCCCGCGTCCGGAGCGCACCGCACGGGACGTGCCACTTCCGTAGGACGTGGCCGGGCGCCCAATTGTCCCGCGTTCGCGTTCAGCGCGGTGTCTCGAGGGTCGCCGCAAGATCGTCGTGCACGTCGGCGCCAGCGAGAACCACCACCTGGTCGCAGGCCCGAAGCCGGGTGTCGTCGCTGACCGCGACGAGGAGACTGTCACGAACCACGATGCTGCCCACATGTCCTGGCCGACGCGCTCCGCCTCGTCCGCGATCGTCACACCGTCTGCGGGTGCACCCGGAGCGACTCGGGGGAGGATAGATAGAGGGTCGTGAAAGTTCCGCCCCCGGGGTTAGGCCAAGCGGGGGGGGCGCGAAACTTCCGCGCCCGGCGGGGCCGCCCCGCGGCTGCTCGCAGTCGTCGGAGCCGCTCTCTATCGTGGACCCATGACTGAGGCGGACGGCAAGCACGTCTTCATTTCTTATGTTCGGGAGGATTCGGAAGCGGTCGACGCGCTGTGCGCTGTCCTAGAGGCAGCGCAGATTCCATACTGGCGGGACCGGCCTGCCCTGGGCCCCGGGGACGCGTGGAAGGCGAAGATCCGCGAAGCGATCCGTGAGGGGTCGCTGGTGTTCCTGGCGTGCTTCTCCGACAACTCGCGAGCCAAGGACCGGTCGTACATGAATGAGGAGCTGGCGCTCGCGACCGAGGAGTTCCGGATGATGCCGCCGGGTCGCACTTGGATGATCCCGGTCCGCTTTGACGACGGCGAGGTCCCCGATTGGAATCTCGGCGCGGGCCGCATGCTGAGCGACCTGAACTACTCCGACATCTTCGGCGCCAACTACGCCGCCAACGCCACGAGACTGGTAACGACAATCCTGCGGCTTATGGGCGAGAAGCGGCCCGACCCGGCCACCGCGCTAGCCGCGGTGGAACAGGCGACACACGCGGGGCGCGCCGACCTACTGAAGCGGTTCACCAAGGAGATGTTGCCCGACCCGGCGCGCCGCATCGAGCTGGACGACCTGGTGTCGCAGGAGGTCCAGCGGGTGATGGCGGTGCTGAACGACGCCGAGCGCGTCGCCGCCGGTCTCCTCCGCGGGTCCAACGACGAGCAGGTGGCCCAGCTGGTGAGTGAGGCGCAGGAGCTCTGGTCACTCGCGGAGCCGTTCTGCGCGTCCCTCCAGGTCGCGGCGCGCTGGGGCACGCCCGATGCACTCGGTCCGTGGGCGAACGGGTTGCGTTCCTTCGTGAGCGCGGCGAACAAGATGCAGGGCAGCAACCAGGCACTGCTGGAACTCCGGCACCTGCCGGGCATGGTCGGCATCGTGACGGCGACCCTGGCCGCCGCGTCCAACCGCAGGTGGGACAACGTCAAGACGCTCGTCGTCGACCCCACTGTCCGAAACCGGTACGAGCCGACGCCCGTGCCCTTGCTGGAGGCCACCGACCCGCACAAGCCCTTTTCCGCCGCGCTTGTCCAGTCCGAGGTAGCCCGGCTCGTCCAGGCAGAGCAGCTCGACCCGGCCGTAGCGGGCGATGGTCGGAAGAGAGAGTTGGCGTTCGTCGGGGGCTTCGACGAGTTCGTTGACGAGCTTCGCGGTCAGCACGTAACGCACCCTGTGGCCGGCCTGGGCTGCGGCGGTCCCCAGGCCGATGAGCAGATGGCTCTTGCCGGTGCCGCTGTCACCGATCAGGCATAGCGATTGTCCCTTGCTGACCCAGCCGCAGCCGGCGAGGGTGTTGATGCTCGCCGCGTTGATCGCGGGGTTCGCGCTGAAGTCGAAGTCGGCCAGGTTCTTCGGGCGCGGGAAGCCCGCTTCGTGGACCCGGCGGGCGGCCCGGCGTTGTTCCCGGCCGTCGCACTCAGCCAGCAGCAGCTCGGACAGGAACGCCCGGTAGGACAGCTGCTCGCGCCCGGCGGCGTCGGCGATCTCGGCGTACCGCTCCCGCAGGCTCGGCAGGCGCAGCAGCCGGGTGGCGGCGTCGATCGCGGCGTCGACGGCCTGCTCGCTGGGTTGCCGTCCGCGAGGCGAGGGCCGGGTCTTGGCGGTCGTGCTGGTGGTTGTGGTGCTGGTCATGTGTCCCTCGTTCCGGTGAGCAGGCTGTCGTAGGCGGTGACCGTCGGCAGCGGCCGCAGGTCGAGAGGCAGGTGCTCGCTTAGCTCGGCGAGCCGGCGTCCAGGCAGGCTCACCACGACCTGGTCCTCGCCGGCCCGCTGGGTGCGTTGCTGGTGATGCCTGCGGGTCTGCACGGCGAGCACGTCGGGGCTGAGCGCCCCGACCTGCAGCGCTGCGGTGCTGCCGGCGACGACGTCCTCGTGCTGGTGGTGCACCCCGTGACACCCGGGAACGTCCAGCACCGCACCGGCACCCCGTCGCGGGTGACGGCCATCGCGATGACTACCTGCGGCGGGTCGGGGCGGAAGTCCTTCGAATGCCCGAACGCCCGCTGGGCTTGACGGCGAGAACCGGGCAGTCCGCGTCGAGGAGCACCTGCTGGGCGGTGCTGCCGGCGAAGAGCTTTCCGACGGGCGACCGGCGACGGACCCCGATGACGACGAGCTCCGCCGAGGTCTCCGTCGCTGCCTCGAGGATCGCCTCGGCAGCCGACGCGCTGTTGATCGACCGGTGGATCTCGTGCTTGATGCCCGCCGTCGTCAGCTGGCTGTCCAGGGCATCGATGTCCTGAGCCGAGGCGAAGTTCGGATGCGAGAAGTCGCCGAAGTGTCCAGTGTTGACCACGACGACTCGGGACGAGGTCCTGATCGCCTCCTCCATCGCGTGGTCTACCGCCGCCAGGCCTTCCGGTGTGGGGAGGTAGCCGACGACGATCGTCACGAGGCCTCCTTGCGGGTGTCCGTCCCGTCGACCGTCATCGCGCCGGTCATGATCGCCACGCCGTCCTGCATCGTGTGCGACTGGGGCGTGACGACCGCGGCGCGTCGGGCCAGCCGCTGGATGTGGATGCGGTCGGCCACCTCCCACACGTGCGGCATGTTGTGGCTGATGAGGATGACCGGCAGGCCCTTGTCGCGCAGCCCCTTGATCATGTCGAGGACGGCGTTGCCCTCCTTGACACCCAGGGCGGCGGTTGGCTCGTCGAGGATGACGACCTTGCTACCGAACGCCGCGGCCCGGGCGACCGCGACCGCTTGGCGCTGACCACCGGACAGTGTCTCGACCGCCTGACCCATGTTCTGGATGGTCTGGATGCCGAGCCCCTGCACCGAGTTGCTCGCCCGGTCGCGCATACCGCCCTTGTCGAGCATCCGTAGCACCGAGCCGAGCGGACCCGGGCGTCGCTCCTCGCGGGCGAGGTAGAGGTTGCTCGCGATGTCGTGTGCCGGGATCACCGCGAGGGTCTGGTAGACCGTCTCGATGCCTGCCTCGCGAGCGTCCTGGGGCTTCTTGAAGTTGACCGTCTTGCCGTCGAGCGTCAGCTCGCCAGCGTCCATCGTGTATGCGCCGGAGAGGCACTTGATCAGTGTCGACTTGCCGGCCCCGTTGTCGCCGATGACCGCGAGCACCTCGCCGGGGTACAGCTCGATGTCGACGCCGTCGAGCCCCACGACCCGGCCGAAGGTCTTGACCAGCCCCTTGCCCCGGAGGACGGGGGTCCGGTCGCCGCCGGATCGCCCTTCCCCCATGGCCTGCGGCGTGCTCTCGTTCGCGACGTCCTGGACGGCACTCACGACTTCACCGTCCTGATCCACTGGTCGATCGCCACCGCGACGATGACGAGGACGCCGACGGCGAGCACGCGGAACTGCTGGTCGACGCCGGCGAGGGAGAGGCCGAACTGGAACGCGTAGACGATGACTGCCCCGAGCAGGGAGCCCATGACGCCGCCCCGGCCACCGAAGAGGCTGGTGCCACCGATGACGACGGCGGTGATGCTCTGCAGGTTGCCGTCGGTGATCGCGTTGGGAGAGGCGGCGCCGGCCCGGCCGATGAGCACCCACGCCGCGATGCCGTAGATGAGCCCGGCCACGCTGTAGACCGACAGGAGCACCCGATTGCTGGCGATGCCGCTGAGGCGGGCCGACTCCGGGTCGTCACCGACCGCGTAGACGTGGCGACCCCAGGCCGTCTGACTGAGCGCGAACCCGACGACGACGTACATGAGCAGGACGATGACGACACCGGCGGTCAACCGAAACCCGAGCAGGTTGAACCCCTGTCCCGTCCAGTTGATGATGTCGGGCAGCCGGTTGTTCTGGATGTCCGAACCACCCGAGTAGAGCAGCGCGAACGCCGTGAAGATGCTCAGCGTGCCGAGCGTGACGATGAACGGCGGCAGGTTGATCCTCGTCACGAGCAGGCCGTTGATCCAGCCGGCGATGAGACCGAAGACGACGCCGATGACCAGCGCGAGGAACCCTGGCACCCCGTTGTTCGCTGCCAGCGACGCCATGATCATCGTCGACAGGATCGCGATCGCCCCGACCGACAGGTCGATCCCTGCGGTGAGGATGACCAGGGTCTGCCCGAGGGCCAGGGCTGCGACGACCGCCGTCTGCTGGACCAGCAGGGACAACGACCTGGCCTGCAGGAACCGGTGGTTGACGAACGAGAACACGATGATCGTGAGGACGAGCAGGATCAGCGGGCTGACCCACGGATGAGCGTGGAGCAGGTGCTGGATCCGCTGGAGCGGGCTGTGCGAGCGCCGAGAGAGCTCAGCATGTGCGGCGTTCGGGCCGGCCCCGCCGGTGGCGGTGGTCGCGGACACGTCAGCCCCAGCAGATCTTCGAAGCGGCGTCGCTCGTGATGCTGGTGACGCCGTCGGCCGGCTTGTCCGTCACCAGCGCGACACCGGTATCGAAGAAGTCGAGACCAGGCGACGTGCTCGGCTTGGCGCCGCCACTGGCAAACGTCGTGACCGCCTGGATGCCGAGCTGGGCCATCTTGAGGGGATACTGCTGGGCGGTGGCGCCGATGACACCCGACTTGACCGAAGCAACACCCGCGCAGCCACCGTCGATGGACACGATGGTCGCGGTCTTGCCGGCCGCCTTGAGAGCCGCGTCGGCGCCGACGGCCGTGGGTTCGTTGATCGTGTAGACGAGATTGATGTCCGGGTTCTTGGTCAGGCACCGCTCCATCGCCGCACGACCACCATCGGCCGCGCCCTGGCCGGCCTCGTTGCAGACGATCGTGTAAGTGCCGTCCTTGTACTTGCCGGTCTTGTCCTCGTCGCCGTTCTTCTTCTTGTCCTTGGTGTCGATGCCCATCCCGGTGAGGAAGCCCTGGTCGCGGTTGTAGTCCACCGAGACGACCTTGTCGTTGAAGAGATCGATCAGGGCGATCGTCGCGGGCTTGCCCGCCATCTGCTTCTCAGCCCACTGCCCGATGAGGGTGCCGGCCTTGAAGTTGTCCGTGGCGAAGGTGATGTCGACCGTGTTCGCGGGGTCGGGCGGGGTGTCGAGTGCGATGACGAACAGGCCCGCATCGCGGGCCTTCTTGATCGCGGAGTTGACGCCAGTGGACATCGGGGTGATGAGGATTCCCTTGTCCCCCTTGGCGATCGAGTTCTCGATGGCGGTGATCTGGCCCGCGTCGTCACCCTCCTGCTTGCCCGACGCGACCGTCAGGTCGATGTTGCCGGCCTTCGCCGCGAACTCCTTAGCGCCCTTCTGCATCGCGACGAAGAACGGGTTCGACGAATCCTTGGTGATGAGCGAGACACCGATCTTGCCCCCGCCCCCACCGCCGGTCGACCCGGACCCGCTCCCGCCGCTGCTGCTGCAGGCGCCGAGCGCCACGGCGACGCCGGCGGCCGATGCCAACGCGACGAGGCGGGTGCGACGACGCGAGACGGTGGCTGAGTTCATGGTGAGACCTCCGATGGATGACAACGTTGTCGAGTGCATTTATAGCGGCCTCTTGTATTCCCGTCAACCTCTGTGCACTAATTGACCCCGTGACCGTGACAAGGATGTCAGCGTCGGACCGGCCCACCGAGCGGCTGGGCCGGGCCACGATGCGCCACGTCGCCGCGTTGGCCGGGGTCAGCCTCAAGACCGTCTCGCGTGTCGTCAACAGGGAGCCCGGCGTGTCGGAAGACCTGCGCGAACGGGTGGAGGGGGCCGTCGCACGGCTCGACTACACCCACAACCTCACGGCGAGCAACCTGCGCCGCAGCCACGGGCGCACCGGCGTCGTGGGGGCGCTGGTCCAAGACGTGAGCAACAGCTTCTCCGTGGCTCTCCTGCGCAGCCTAGAGGACGCTGCCCGCGGGCGGCGCTATGTCGTCCTCGCCGCGAGCATCGACGAGGAAAGCGAACGGGAGCGCTCCCTCGTCGCGGACCTCGTCGCCCGGCGCGTCGACGGCCTCATCCTCATGCCCTCGACGCCCGACCAGACGTACCTGGCCGCGGAGCTGCAGGCCGGGCTTCCCGCCGTGTTCGTCGACCGGCCGCCGCGGGGCGTCAACGCCGACTCGGTGCTCGTCGACAACCGGCGCGGGACGAGGGATGCCGTCAAGCACCTGCTGTCGTTCGGCCACACCCGGGTGGCCGTGCTCATCGACCTCGTCTCGATCCCCACCACGGCGGACCGGATGCGCGGGTACGAGACGGCCTTGCGCGCGGCAGGCATACGGCTCGACCCGCGGCTGGTCGTCACCGACCTGCGCACGAGTGAGGACGCCCAGGCCGCCCTGACCGACCTGATGACCGCGGCGGACCCGCCGACGGCGGTCTTCGCGTGCCGCAACATCCTCAGCATCGGCGCGATCCGCGCCCTGCACTCCCTCGGCCTCTCGCACCGTGTCGCCCTCGTGGGCTTCGACGACTTCCCGCTCGCCGACCTCATGAATCCGCCGCTCACGGTGATCCGCCAAGACGTGCGGTCCATCGGTCAGCGGGCCGCCGGGCTGTTGTTCGCCCGGATCGAGGGCGACCGTTCCCCCCCGAAGAGTCTGGTGAGCACACCCACGCTGGTCGCCCGGGGATCCGGCGAGATCCGACCGTTCAACGCCCGGGTCGGATGATCGCGGCGGACCCGCCATGACAACGGCGTGACCAGCGCTCTGCAGCCACCTGCCTCCAGCACAGCGTGTGCAGGAACGTCGTGTCGGTGAGCGTCCCGTCGAGGTCGAATAGGACGCCGCGCCGAGCCGTGGTCAGTCCTTGTTCTTCAGGCTGGCGAGCGCCGTATGCGGGGTAGGCTCGTCTCAAGGGCGATGCCATCCTGGGGTCCAGAAGGGACCCGTTCTGGAGCGCCTCACATCCGCTTGAGCCTCTTTGAAGGTGGTTCCGCATGTCCTGGAGCACCTCGGGGTGTGGCTCCCAGTTAGCCCGTGGGTTAGTCCGCCTCGATCGTCAGCCCGTTCCCTCGGTCTCCCAGGAGCTGCCGTGCGTGACCGTCTGACATCCGAACGAACGTCAGGATCGGCATTGCTCGACCAGCAAGAGGGCGTGCCGTGCTGCACAGCTCGGCAAGGCGCAGCATAGCGCTGGAGTGTGACTCCCCGTGTGCGATGGTTGTCGAGCGGGTCAGTGTTTGAAGGCGTCCTTGACCTTCTCGCCGGCGTTCTTCACGTCAGCCTTCGACTGGTCCGCCTTGCCCTCGGTTTCGAGCCGGTCATTGTCTGTGCTCTTGCCGGCGGCCTCCTTGGACTTGCCTTTCGCGTCTTCGCCGGGTTTCTTGGCCTTGTCAATGATTCCCACGGCGTCCTCCTCTGCTTCCCGGCGCAGGTGCGCCGCTCTTCCTTCCCGGGTGCAGGTCGCTCCCGGGCGGTTCGGATCAGCGTTGCTGCCGCTTTCAGCGGTGGCAGGTTCGCCCGTGACTCAGTAGTAGTGCTTGCGTCCGCCGACTGCACGGCCGGCCATCCCCAGGACGAGCAGAATCAGGCCGATGACCACGACGATGATCCCGATGGTCCACAAGATCGCGATCTTGGCCAGGAATCCGACGATCAACAAGATGATGCCCAGAATGATCACGCGCGTTCCTTTC
>JAABUJ010002307.1_pt1 | contig 24124 bp, 22 predicted proteins | sample 5559131 | NCBI WGS metagenome assembly JAABUJ01 (sample SAMN10711875, study PRJNA513366) | rock metagenome | isolation source: Antarctica rocks | place: Antarctica: Victoria Land, Mt New Zealand nord | collected 2016-01-07
GCGTGCGGCACCGGCGAGCAGGAGACCACGGCCGCAGCCGACGTCGAGGACCTGCTCATCACCTCGCCACGGATGCAGGGAGAGCATGAAATCGCGGTGGCGGAACTTCCCTATTTTGACGTAGAGCAGGAAAAGCGCAGCCCCTGCGAGCATAGAGCCGGCCGGCCACAGAAAAGCCTGCGAGAGACCGGCGATAGAAATCTCACCCACACGCACTATTGGTGGCAGAAAAATCCCTAGAGCCTGTTATGAACTTTGTGTTTGCAAGTCCTTTGGAATCAGTAAACGATGTTGACAGCTTAGCTCTCCAGGAAACTGCTCGGCCTCAGACGGTGCCTCAGACGCGCTTCGGAGGAAGGATCTACAGCGAAACAGGTCATTTTTCCAGGAAGTTCAGCTCTCGGACACGGTCAAAGTTCATAACAGGCTCTAGCAGGAGACAAGCCATGCCGCCGAGGAAGAGGTTGCGTAAAATCTCCGGCGCATCGACGCCGTAATCAGGCTTGCTTTGTTTATTCACCGCAACGTCAACCAAGGCCATGCGAACGTTCTCCTTTGTTCAAAGGGATGGTGTTTCCTGTCTCCTCATTGACAGAGTGCGAGAAGTATACGCATGTGGCGATTTGTTCAGTTAATTCTTACAAATCGTCGGCGTCTTCCACCGGAGCGAGTGAATTTCCTTCCCGGCGCAGGCGCAGATAGCCGCGAATGAATGGCTCGAGATCTCCGTCGAGCACCTTGTCAACATCACCGACCTCCACGCGCGTGCGCAGATCTTTGGCCATGCGGTAAGGCTGCAAGACGTAGCTGCGAATCTGTGACCCGAAACCTATATCGAGCTTGGAATCCTCCACCTTTTTGGTGATCGCTTTTTTCTTATCCAGTTCGTACTCGTAGAGGCGCGACCGCAACAGCTTCATCGCCCTCTCTTTATTTTTATGCTGAGAGCGCTCATTCTGGCAGCCCGCAACCAGGCCGGTGGGGAGGTGGGTAATGCGAACGGCTGAGTCGGTGGTGTTGACATGCTGGCCGCCCTTGCCGCCGGACCTGTAGGTGTCGATGCGCAGGTCTTCCTGCTTGATGTCGATGACAATGGTGTCGTCGATTTCGGGCGAGACGTACACGCTGGCGAACGATGTGTGGCGGCGCTTGGCGGAGTCGAACGGGGAGATCCGCACCAGGCGATGCACCCCGGTTTCGCCCGAGAGCAGACCATAGGCAAACTCGCCGGTGATGGTGAAGGTTGCGGACTTAATTCCGGCTTCATCGCCGTCCTGAATCTCGTTGATGTCCACCTTGAAGCGCTGCCGCTCGGCCCAGCGGATGTACATGCGCATGAGCATCTCGGCCCAGTCCTGGCTCTCCGTTCCACCCGCGCCGGGATGCACGACGACGATCGCGTTGAGCAGATCGGACTCGCCTGAAAGCATGGTCTTCGATTCAAGCCGCTCGGCGTATTCGACCAGCGCAGGAATTTCACGCTCAAGATCAGACTCGGTGGCTTCACCTTCGCGGGCGAGCTCAAAGTAAGCGTCGATATCTTCGCTGCGCCGGGCCAACTCGGCATCGTCGGCTAGCAGCGTTTCGATGCGTTTGCGTTCGCGCATCAGCGGCTGGGAACGTGCACCGTCGGCCCACACGGCGGGATCAGCAATCTTTTCTTCTACCGAGGAGAGTTCGCGGCGCAGACGTGCGGAGTCAAAGATACTCCCGCAGATCGCGGACTTTATCGCGAACCGGGGAGTAGGTGTATTCGAGATCGGTCAACATGCTTTCAGTTTAGTCGATTGGCGCGCGGCGGGGATTGACTGATGCCCAGCATCACCACGCCAACCAGGCCGCAAAGCCACGCGAACCAGTCGCCATGACGCGTGTAGAACGTTTCACCGTCCAGGAAGGCGAAAGGAAAGCTGAAGGCAGCGCGAACATGGCGGGGTGCCTGAAAGGCCATGCGTCCGTAAGGATCAATGGCAGTAGTCACTCCCGTGTTGGTTGAACGCAGCAGCCAGCGATGATTCTCTATGGCGCGCATGCGAGCCATGTTGAGGTGCTGCCAGGGCGCGCCCGTATCGCCGTACCAGCCATCATCAGAGATATTGACGAGCACCTGGGCCCCGTTCTCTACAAACTCTCTAACCTCGTCACCGAAGATGGATTCGTAGCAGATGAAGACGCCGTAGGTGCTGCCGCCGGTTCGGAACACGGTACGCCGGCTGCCGCGATCCATGTCTCCGATTCCCTGGGTTAATTTGTCCGCGAAGGAAAAGAAATTTTTGAACGGGACGTACTCGCCCCAGGGTACAAGGTGAATCTTGTCATAGCGGCTTTGGTAAGTTCCGTCCGAGGTAAATAGACTTGCGGAGTCGTAGAGCGAGTACCCACGAGGAAGCGCAGGAGCAGCATCCACACCCAGGCTGCCAACTATGACAGCAGCCCGCTGGTTACGGGCTAGCGTCGCGATGCCCGTGCGGAAGGCCGGATTGTCGGATTGAAAGTGAGCAGGAGCTTCAGGCCAGATGATGACGTCTGTGCGCTGCGGGCCTGTGGGGCGCTGCCAGGCGCCCTTGAAGGGCAAGAGCGAATTGCTGCTCCACTGAGAGAATGTGCTCATCTCCTGTTCCGGAGACAGCAGCACGGTTCCACGCGCCGCTTCGCCGACAAGCAAATCTTCCTGCATCAGAACTGCAGTGTGCGTTGGAGCAGTGTTCGCCGGATTGAACGAAGTCGCGTGAGAGCCAAGCTGAAGAGCGAGGGCAATTGCCGCAGCTCCCAAAATCAAACCTAGGCGTTTGCGCGGCTTCGACAACAAAAGTGGAGTCAATGCGGAATTAACCGCCGCCAGCACAAAACTAATCGCCACCACGCCGCCAACCGGAGCCAGCCGGGTGAGCAGAAGATTGTCTACCTGAGAATATCCAAGTAAATCCCAGGGAAAACCAGTGATTCGTGCACGCGCCAACTCTACGGCAACCCATAAGAAGGGTGCGGCGATCAGTGCAAGTCTGGATCCACGCCGCTGCACCAGAGCAAACAGTAAAGCGAAGAGGCCATGGTAAAGGCTTAGATAAAGTGCAAAGAGGAGAAGAATGCCCAGCGCTACCGGTTTAGGGAGCCCGCCGTAGAGGTACATGGTCTGGTAGATCCAGTAACAATTGCCGAGATACCAGACGATGCCGCACAGATACCCTGCAAACGCTGCCTCGCGCAACTGCAAGGCATGGCCTGATCTGGAAGGCAGAAGCAATGCCGCGAACAAAGGAGCCAGCGCAATCCAGCTCAGTGCGGCACACCAGGTTCTAAGAGGCCCGGCCAATGGAAAAATGAGGATCTGAAGTGCAGCCGATATAAGAAGGTAGGTCCAGGCACGTGGTGAAAGTGCTCGCATCAGCATGAGTTTAGCATCGGAGGTCGCATGCCCGAGGAACAGGATCGACCCTTGTCTTCCGGGAGAAGACAACTATTGGAGATTACTTTTGTTGATTCTGCTAAGGTTTTGAATCGCAATATTTGTAGAAACCACTTAGATTGGTTACTATCTTGTAGTTGGTTCGCAGCTAGCGAATGTGGCACTTTGAGTCAACGCGATCGCAGCTAACGCTTTGGAGGATAGAAAATTGGCAATGAATGAAGTAATTTCGCAGATCGACGAAGAGATCGCGAAGCTGCAACAGGCGCGCGCGCTGCTGGCCGGCGGCGCAAGCACTCAGACGAAAGCGGCTCGTGGACGTCCTAAAGGCAGCAAGAATGCTACAGCTGCGAGCAGCGCGGGGACGCCGAAGAAGGGCAAACGCCAGCTTTCTCCAGAAGGACGTAAAGCTATCGCCGACGCGATGAAGAAGCGTTGGGCAGAGCGTCGCAAAGCCTCCGGAACAAAATAGGTCCAACTCAAATTGAGAATCCCAAGGCCTGTGCCCTGGGATTTCTTTTTAAGGATCGCAGGCATCTGCGCTTAGCGTGTGACGATCACTTCACGCAACGCATCTTTCGCCAGAAAAAACTTGTATCCGGCAAACGCGGTAAACAGTACCTCGACCTGTCGATTGGACCATGTCTGGAGCAGAGGATAGCCGCCAAAACGGTGAATATCCAAGGTGTCTCCGGTGGTCAGGTGATAGCGCGAGAACTGGGTCTCATCCCCGGTAGCTTTCGAGTGGAACAACGCGAGCAAGCGGCCACCGGGCGCCATCACAGAACAAAGACGATCCACCGTCGGCTGGACGAGAGCCGCGGGAAGATAGTCGAGCGTATCCCAAAGGGTGACGACGTCGAAGGTCCTGCCCTGCAACTCCAGATTGTCAGCAAGGAAACGGTCCACATCGAAGCGCTCCAAGCCTTCGTCATCCTTGACGACGTACTCGGGACGAGCTGCATCCTGCACCAGGTTTGACATGTAGATGCTGTGTCCCAGGCCGGTGATCAGGTTGATGTTGCCTGCGGAAGTCGGCCCGAAATCGAGCACGCGCAAAGACTCCTGTCCGCGTAGGTAGGCGGCAAGCGTCGACCACCCGCTGGAGTGGCGCGTGAGGCGAACTCCGGCTGCCGCAGGTTCAGCGCCGCTGGATTTTCCGCGGAACAGGGCCATGTGGAGTTACTCGCCCTTTGCCGCCGGCGCGGGCTGACCGGTTAGTTCGACGCGGCCTTTTACCGATGCACTCTCTTCGATGGAGAGTCTGCTGGCGGACAGATCTCCGGTCAGGGTGGCGGATTGGCGCAACTCGATCCTGTTTGCCGCGCGCACATTGCCTTGCACTACGCCATAAACCACCAGGTCGCGCACGATGAGATCAGCCTTGACGTGTGCGTTGGGTCCGACGGTGAGCATGCCGGAGGCAAGATTGACGCTTCCTTCCAGGGTTCCGTCGAAGAACAGATCTTCTTTGCCTGAGAGGTCGCCGCGTATAGTGACAGAGCGGCCGATGTGCGTGGATTGTTCAGCAGAGTTCATGATTTCAGCTGTCTCCCGAGAGCATGCAAGTAAAAGACTTTCTTCGCCCGACTATACGCACCCTGGGAGCCGCTGCGCAACGGGCAAACCCAAGCAGGACTCATTACGTCATACACCCGACGGGTTACAACTCGACGTAGTACACATGGGGCGGATGAGCTTTTTCGAAGGTGCGATGACAGTTCGGGTGGGAGTGGTCCTGCTGACATTGGGCGCAAATTTGTTGCTCTGCCCAGGTAGGTCGATTGCGCAACAGGGCAACACGTCGACAGGGGCCAATCCCTTGGCTTTGCCGCCGGCCGAGTGGGCAAAGTTAGCTGCCGACAATGAAATTAAGATTGTTCGGTATCACTCACCCTACCTGCGGTATCGCATTCACCAGGTCGGCAGTAAAGGCGACCAGGTAAGAGATGTCATTGAATCCAAAGATGGCGCCGTGGCGCGCTTGGTGGAGCGCTCTGGTAAACCGCTGACGAAACAACAGGACGATGCGGAACGAAGTCGTCTACAGGACATGCTCAATTCTCCGCAGGCGTTTGCCAGGCACATGAAGGAGGACCAAGACGGGAAGCAGACCGCAATCGAAATGCTGACGCTGCTGCCCCAAGCCATGATTTACAGCTATGCTCCTGGTCAACCTCAACGTGCTGGCGCACCGGCACACTCGGATGCACGACAGGAAGTCGTGCTGGACTTCAAACCGAACCAGCAGTGGAAGGCTCCTACCTTGAAAGCTGAGGCACTGTCAGGGCTCAACGGACGCCTCTGGATCGATCCGCAGGCGCAGGTCGTGACCAGGATGGAGGGGAGGATTTTCCAGCCAATCAACGTAGGTTGGGGCATGCTGGCGCACGTGTATCCAGGAGGGACTCTTGAGATGGAACAGATCGCTCTTCCGGGTCACAGATTCATTGTATCGCACTTCGTGGAAGATGTAACGGTCCGCGCGATACTGGTGAAAACGTTGAAGGTGCACACCGATATGAACGCCTCTGCTTTCACTACTGTTCCCGAACTCAGCTATCGTCAGGCAGTGCAGACGCTGCTCGATACGCCGCTGGTTACAGCGGATTGACATCTGCGTCAGTGGCAACCGGTTCGCCTGCCTGACCAGCGACGTGGTGCTTCGCACTTTGCCAGGCTCGTTCTAATTCTTCTGGAGAAGCTTGTGCCAGAGCTTCCCTCCCACCTTGCATCTCTTCCATACAGTTGAATCGCGAACGGAATTTGCGGTTCGCGCGGCGCAGGCAGGATTCGGCGTCCTGCCCCAAATGCCGCGCCAGGTTGACTGCCGTGAACAAGAGATCACCGACTTCATCGGCCACTGCTTCGGCGTTGGGCTGATTGAGTGGAGCGGAGACGGCCAGCTCTGCCTGAATCTCGCTGGTCTCTTCAGCCAGTTTGGCGAAGAGGCCGTCTACAGTGGGCCAATCAAAACCTACTTTGGCTGCGCATGCGCCAAGCTTTTCTGCTTCCAGCAACGCAGGCAAAAACTGCGGGACCTGATCCAGGTGGCGCTGCGGCGCATCTCCACGCGATGCACGTTCCGTCTGCTTAACCGACTCCCACGTGCGTTTTACGTCTTCGGCCGTGGTGGCCTGAGCGTCAGCAAAGATGTGCGGGTGCCGCCGGACGAGTTTCGCGTTGAGGTTGTCTGCCACGTCTCGCAGCGAGAAATGAGCGGCATCCTCAGCCATCTGTGCGTAGAAAAGAACCTGCAGGAACAGGTCGCCTAGTTCGTCTTTGAGCGCAGGCCAGTCACGACGGTCTATTGCGTCGAAGACCTCGTAGGTCTCTTCGAGTGTATGGCACTTGATGGAGTCGAAGGTCTGCTCGCGGTCCCATGGACAGCCATCGGGAGCGCGCAGGCGAGCCATGATGGCTGCTGAAAGGGCGAGAGCATCGCGCGTCTCTGGAGACACGGTGTGCGTGCCAGAAAGGCCCGCCGAGGATGATTCGGATGAGGGTTGAGCAGGGTAGGACATCCAGCCAATGTAAAGGATTGGTGGCTCTCGATGTTGCGGCGGCAGCCGATGTCCAGTTCAAAGATGCGGCGCGACATCTTCCAGGATGTCGCGCCCAGAGCTGATTTGAAGATAGATTACTGAGCCGGAGCAGGGGCAGGGGCCGAAGCGCTCGCGGTGTTCGCGTTCGACATGTTGGACATTACCTGGACATCCACACGACGGTTCTTGGCGCGTCCGGCAGATGTGCGATCGGATGCAATTTGCTTATCCTTGCCGATGCCAACGAGATAGAACTTGTGCGGCGGCACGTTGTATTTGGACGAGAGGTAGGTGACGACGGCGTCCGCCCTGCGCTCGCTTAAGCGATAGTTGTACTCAGCGCCACCAACAGAATCGGTTCCGCCGGTTACTTGCAGGATGTAGCCCCGGGTAGAGCCCAGAGACGATGCGAGCGCATCCAGCTGCTGCTTGTCAGACCGTGTGAGTACGGCCTTGTTGAAGCCGAACGTCACACTCACATCGGACAGTGACTTGTACTGGTCCAGATTCGCAATCACACCATTGAGCGTGTCCACGTGGTTAACCGCTTCCTGGGCGGTTCCGTTCGCTTTGTCGGCTGCCTGCTGCGCAGCATTCGCATCCTGGGTCGCTTTGTCGGCGGCGCTCTGCGCGTTGTTGATGCCTGTGGTCGCGCGCTGATCAGTGTCTACGATGTTGCGGTGGTCGGCGGCGGTGCGAGAGTCAAGCTCATTGACATTCTGGACAATCGGCGCGGTTTGCGACCGGATGTACTTCTTCGACGAACAGCCGACCACACCGGACAGCAGCAGGAGGCCAGACGCAGTGGCAACGGCCAAAGAACGAACGGGGACGGCAGTGAAAGTGCGTGTTGCAAAAACCTGGGACATAGAGTCTCTCCTATTTGGGTGCATGAGCTTTGGTGCATTTGAGCCCGGCAGGGATTGCGCGCGGGCTTTCATTCGGCATTGCTTCCAGAGATATAGATGCAATTCCGGTTCCAAACGTGGCGTGGTGCTCTAAATCTCTTCTTTGCTGGAGATCTGTGCAACTGTGCACGCGCATAGTGCGTATCTTTCGGGCAGCGAAGGTTCATTTCTTCCCTCCGGAGCAGGAGCAACAAGCGTCCGTCTAAACTGAAAGCTGCTGTTCGCCCATGGACCTTCTTGAAAAAATTCGGACGCTGCCTACCTCGGCGGGTTGTTACCTCTACAAAAATGCTGAAGGTGAGGTTATCTACGTAGGAAAGGCAAAGAACCTGCGCGCGCGCGTGCGGTCCTATTTTCTAGAGGCGAACCAGCTTAACAACCGCAAGACCGGAACGCTGATGCGCGAGGCCGTGGACCTCGAGTACATCACGGTGGCCAATGAACGCGAGGCGCTGGCGCTTGAGAATAACCTGATCAAGCAGCGCAAACCGCGGTTCAACATTCTGCTGCGGGACGACAAGACTTACCCCTACATCAAGTTGACGATGAACGAGCGCTATCCAAAGGTGTTCGTCACGCGGCGTCTTAGGAAAGATGGAGGGGCTTATTTCGGTCCGTATTTTCCGGGCAACTTGGCTCATCGCCTGGTGGATCTGATCCATCGCAGCTTTTTAATTCCAAGCTGCAAGGTGGATCTGAATCGCTACCATCCGCGTGCGTGCCTCCAGTTCTATATCAAGCGCTGCCTCGGGCCATGCGTGGAAGGATTCGTGGCTCCGGAGCAGTATCGACAGACGGTGCGCGATGTGCAGATGTTTCTGGATGGACGCCCATCGGAATTGGAAGCTCTGCTGACGAAAAGGATGGAGAAGGCCGCGGAAGAGATGCAGTTTGAAGCTGCGGCGCGGCTGCGCGATCAGATCGTCACCGTGCATCAGATGCACGATAAGCAACGCATCGCGACCGCGGATAACGAAGATGCCGACGTGTTCGGGTTTCATTATGAAAACGAAATGCTCGCCGTGAATCTGTTCCACATGCGTGGAGGCAAGATTGTCGATCGACGCGATTTCTTTTGGGAGGACCTGCCGGAATTTCTGGACGCGACCCTGAACGAGTCGTGCGAGGCGGAGAGTTCAACCAGCCTGGAACCTGATCCGCTGGTCCGGGCTCCGGAGATTGAAGAAAACGCTTTGGCCATGGAGCATTCCGGCGTTACGGAATTGGGCGAAGCATTTTCGCCTGGAGCGTTTTTTTCGGCTTTGCTGAAGCAGCTCTACCTGGATCAAGCATATGTGCCGCGGGCCATTTACGTTCCGGTCGAATTCCCCGACCGCGTGCTGCTGGCGGAGTTGCTGAGCGAACGTGCGAAGCGCCGCATCGATCTTGCAGTGCCGCAGCGCGGTGAAAAGCGCTCCCTGGTGGACCTTGTCTGCCAGAATGCCAAGCAGTCGTACGACCAGCGATTTCGCGTGTTGAAGCCTTCGCAAAAAGCGATTCAGGAGGCGCTCCAGGAGGCTCTGACGTTGGCGGAACTGCCCCGCCGCATTGAGTGTTTTGACATCTCGCACATTCAGGGAGCCGAGACCGTGGCGTCCATGGTGGTGTGGGAAGACGGTGCGATGAAGAAGTCGGACTACCGCAAATATCAGATTAGAATGGTGACGGGCAACGACGATTTCGCCAGCATGCGCGAGGTGATTCAGCGACGTTACAAAAAGCTGCTGGACGAGGGCAAGCCATTTCCTTCGCTCATCCTGATCGATGGCGGCCTGGGGCAATTGAGTGCGGCGTACGCGGCTCTGGAAGAGATCGGCGTCACCTTGCAGCCGCTGGCCTCGATCGCCAAGAAGGAAGAGATCATCTACGTGCACGGCATGGAGGATGAGCCGGTGGTGTTGGACCGAAGATCGCCGGTGCTGCATCTAGTTCAGAGGGTGCGCGACGAAAGCCACCGCTTCGCCGTGAGCTACCACCGCAAGCGTCGTCAGATTCGCGACCGCGCCTCAGAGCTGGATGAGATCGCCGGCGTCGGGCCGATAACGCGGCAGAGATTGGTTGAACACTTCGGCAGCGTGCGAGGCATCAAGCAGGCTCCTTTGGATGCGCTGACCGCAGTGGTTAACCGCGTGACCGCCGAAAGGATTCGCGCTCACTTTGCCGAAGAGCCATCTGAACTGGTGCAAATTTCTTGATGAATAACCGGATACGTTGCGCTGTGCTGTTCACTTCCCTGCTGCTGTGTCCCTCTGCGCGAATGTGCGCTGCGATGAACCCGGATTGGACCGCCGCGCAGAAACCGTTCCGGATTGCCGGCAATCTCTATTACGTCGGTAGCCGAGATCTTGCAGCCTACCTGGTGGTGACTCCAGCGGGGAACATCCTCATCAACGCCAACCTGGAAAGTTCCCCACCGCAAATCCGTTCGAGCGTTGAGCAGCTCGGCTTCCGTTGGACAGATACGCGCATTCTGCTGATCAGCCATGCCCACTTCGATCACGCTGCCGGGAGTGCGGAAATCCTGCGCGAAACAGGCGCGAAGATGATGGTGATGGACGGAGATGCACAGGTCGTGGAGAGTGGAGACCCGCACGACTTTGGCGGCCGCGATGTGTTCCCGTTTCCGCCAGCGCACGTCAGCAGAGTGTTGCAGGACGGGGCAGCGGTTACTCTGGGCGGAACCGTGCTGACAGCCCACAAAACCGCAGGTCACACGCGCGGCTGCACTACCTGGACGATGCAGGTTGTAGAACAGGGGCGCATAAGGAACGTAGCCATTGTGGGCGGCTTGTATGCTCTGAGTTCCTACCAACTGGTGGGCACGCCGTACAAGCCTGAGTCGTACCCGGGCATCGCTGCTGATTTTGAGCAGGGTTTTGCTGTGCTGCGTTCGCTGCCGGTGGATATCTTTATGGGCGCACACGGCAGTTACTTCAACATGCAGCAGAAGCTGTCGCGAATGCCTGCCCAGGGCTCGGCGGTTTGGATTGACCCGGACGGCTATGGACGCGCGGTTGCCGATGCACAGACCACGCTCGAACACAGGATGATCGCGCAGCGTGCGAATATCGCGTTTCAGCCGCGCGTCCACCATGCGGCTGAGAAGACTTCGATTACGGCGCCATCTGGCCGTTGAACGTGTTGCAGCTCTGGATGGTGCCTCCGTCCAGACCGGCGCGGAACCAGTGTTCGCGCTGGGCGCTCGATCCGTGGGTCCAGGTTTCGGGGCTCACGGCGCGTCCGCTCATGCGTTGCAGATGGTCGTCGCCAACGGCCGCAGCGGCCGAGAGCGCGTCGGACACGTCGTCAGGATGGACGATGCCGCGTTGCTCGGTGGAGTGCGCCCAGACACCGGCAAAGCAGTCTGCCTGCAGCTCGAAGTCGACCGAGAGAGGGCTGCGCTGCGAGCGGTCGCGGGAGACGGCGCGCTCTTCGCGAGCTTCGATGCCGAGTAGCTGTTGCACGTGGTGGCCGAGTTCATGCGCGACCACGTATGCCTGAGCAAAGTCTGCGGTGCTGCCACCGAACTGCTTTAGCTCGTTCCAGAAGCTGAGGTCGATGTAGACCTTCTGATCTTCAGGGCAGTAAAAAGGGCCGGTTGACGCCTGCGCGGTTCCACACCCGGAGTAGGTTGCGTTGCGGTAGACCACCAGCTTGGCGTGGCGATAGGTCTGGCCGGATTGCGCGAAGATGCTGGTCCACGTCTTCTGTACGTCGTCGAGGACGAAGCTGATGAGTTGCACGTCTCGGTCTTCGCCCGCGGGATGCTGGCTCACGTTACCCTGGCCAGCTACGGCGGGGCCGTACTGGCTCGAAGGCGCGTTGTAGCTTTGGGAGTTGTCCGGCGAAGCTGCACCGCCGGAGAAGAGTCCGCCAAGGAAGTTGTGTTCGGTCAACAGGCTGATGACCAGCACGATGATGAAGCCGACAATGCCGAGCCCGCCGCCGCCTCCGAATCCTCCGCCGCCCAGGCCGAACCCGCCACCGCCTCCGCCGGAGTCGTCCCGGCGATCTTCAAGGTCGCTGCTGATGCCACCTGGCGTCCAATCCACTTGTGTCCTCCGGTACTGCAATAGGGTCAGTTTACGTTGATGCGGCAAACGGGGTGGCGGCTGTTTGCGTGGACGATTTGGCGTTCATCGGTGTTTTAAACGCAGATTACCTTCGGAATCACAACAAATTCGGATCCTCTTCCGCGAAGACGACAGGCGCACATCGGAATCACAACAGGCGCAGATTTCCTTGGTCTAGTCTTGAAGGCGTGCCGAAGAAACCAAAGCTGGGACAGAACTTTCTAGTCGACGAGGGCGCGTGCCGCCAGATTGCGGATGCGCTGGGCGATGTGAGCGGGCGTACGGTCATTGAGATCGGACCGGGTCACGGTGCCGTCACCGAGCTGCTTGCGGCTCGCGCAGGGCGGCTGATGTTAATCGAACTGGACCGTGCTCTTGCAGCCGAACTACGGTTCCGCTTTCGCGAATACGAACACGTAAGCGTCGTCGAAGCCGACGTGCTCGGCGTGGATTTTGCTGAGTTTGCACGCGCAGAGGAGACGTTGGACGTGGTCGGCAATCTGCCGTACTACATTACGTCGGACATTCTGCTGCGTTTGTTTTCTGCCGCGCGCCGTGGGTTGCTCCGGCAGGCCGTTCTGATGATGCAGCGCGAAGTCGCCGAGCGTGTCACCGCGCATCCCGGCGTTCGCGATTATGGTCTGCTCTCCGCGACGGCGCAGATGTATGGCCAAGCCGATCTTCTGTTTACCCTTCCGCCGAAAGCGTTCAATCCGCCGCCGGATGTTTTCTCATCGGTGGTGCGAATGTATTTTGCTCCACGTTTCGCGGAGCTCGGAGTTGATGCCGAGGGTTTCGATCGCTGGTTGCGGAAGGCATTTGCACAGAAGCGCAAGACTCTGCGCAATAATTTGCGCGCGTCAGGCTATAGCGTGGACGAGATTGTCGCGGCGTGGCCCACGGAGCTTGAAGAGCAGGTGCGGGCCGAGCAGGTTTCTCTCGAGCGGATGGCCGCGCTGTATCGCGGGTTAGCGCAAACGCGACTTGATCCCGTGGTCTGAATTCTCTATTGCGGTGCGGGTACTGCTTTATCCAGCAGAACCGACGCATTGCGGCGCACACGCTCCATCACCTGCACGTTGTCGATCAGAGATTGCAGTTCAGGCGCAATCAAACTCACTCCCTGGGCGCTCCCGTCTTTGGCGGCGGCAACGAGCGCGTTCATCTCGTGGTCCAGGCTGAGACGGTCGAAACGCTCATCATAAGCAAGCGCACGGCCTGCAGACAGGGTGAACGACATGGCCTGGAAGGTTTCAGCAAGGGCTGTGACGGACTTGTTCTGCGTGTAGTTGAAGCTGCATTGCGTGCTTGCTTCGGGACCCGCATACGTGAGCGTCTTCATCCCGGTGTTGGCCACATTTTTCTGCTTCGATGCACAACCGGAGTTGAGCCGTGCGCCGCGGATTTCCGCGAATAGCGTTTGTGTGAGCGCAGCGGGAAGCGTGTAGGACAAGGCGATGCGGGTCACGGGAGGCGGTCCGCTGGGCTGGCCGTAGCGGACCGCGTTCTGCTTCGCAGCGCGGTCTGGGACAGAAGCTTCGTACGTTCCGGTGCCGTCTTCGTGCAGGATGAACGTGTACTCCGGCACCTCCATCCCGGGCCGTTCGAAGTGAAAGGAAATCTGGCTGGGAGGCGGTTGCGGAACCTGGGCTGACGCGTCCAGGAATGCGCCCGGCAGAGCCAGGCACAAAGATGCGAGAGCCACGCAGCGGAAAGCAGAGTTCAACGCCCGGCACCCGCGAACTGCTGGGTTGTTTGCGCGGTGTGCAGATGGCAGATCGCGATGGCCAGGGCGTCGGCCGCGTCAGGCGAGTCCGGCGCAGAGGTAAGATCGAGCAGACGCATCACCATGAACTGGACCTGCTCTTTGGCGGCAAGGCCATAGCCTACGACAGCGCTCTTGATGGAGAGTGGAGCGTACTCGGCTATGGGTTTGCCGCTCTGCGCTGCGGCCAGCAAGGCTACACCACGAACCTGTCCGAGCTTGAGCGCGCTCTTGGCGTTCGCTGAAAAAAATACTTCTTCAATCGCAATGGCGTCCGGTTGATGCAGCGCAAGCAACGCCGTTAGTTCCGCGTAGACCTGGGCCAGGCGGTCGCCGGTTTTCTGCTTTTTGTTCAAACGGATGGTTCCTGCCGCGCAGTGGACAAGCTTCGTGGTTCTGGCTTGTGCATCCAGTTCCACCACACCGTATCCGGTGAACTCCGTGCCGCAATCGATGCCGAAGACGCGCATGCCGCGAGTTTACTCCATGGCTGCAATCTACCTGGAGATACCATCCATGGGCGAACTCGCAGACGCGTACAGCTTGCGCGGCATGCGGCCAGCGAGGAAGGCTTCCCTACCCGCGACGACCGCTTTACTCATCGCCGAGGCCATTAGGACGGGGTTGCGCGCGCCCGCAATCGCAGTGTTCAACAGCACCGCGTCGAAGCCCAACTCCATCGCAAGTGCGGCGTCCGAGGCTGTGCCGAGACCCGCGTCGACGATCAGTGGAACCTCGGTGATGAGTTCGCGCATCACGCGCAGGGTGGAGGAGTTGGCGATTCCAATCCCGGTGCCGATGGGTGCGCCCAGCGGCATCACGGCAGCCGCCCCCACGTCGATCAGACGTTTCGCGAAGACAATGTCGTCCGACGTATAGGGCAGCACAGTGAAACCCTCTTTCGTGAGCACGCGCGTGGCTTCAACGGTGGCCTGCACGTCGGGGTAGAGGGTGGGTAGATCGCCGATTACCTCGATCTTAACCCAGTCGGATAAGCCGACCTCGCGTCCGAGACGCGCGGCGCGAATGGCTTCATCCGCGGTGTAGCAGCCGGCTGTGTTGGGCAGCAGAAAGTAGCGGCGGGGATCGATAAAGTCGAGCAGGGACTCTGTCGTGCGGTCCAGGTTGACGCGGCGGACCGCGACCGTAACCATCTCGGCGGCAGAGGCTTCGAGCGCGGCTTTAGTTTCGGTTCCGTCCTTGTATTTTCCGGTGCCGACGATAAGCCGCGAGGTAAACGTTTTGCCCGCAATGACCAGAGGATCCTGAGCTGCCATAGATGCATTTTACCGGGTTCTGCACGGCCAAACAGGAAGGCCCGCGCCCCTTGCGGGTAAGCGGGCCTTCAACTGGCGGTGAACTGTTGAGATTGACTTGAGGCATCCACGACTCGTGAATGGGCCTCGGCGGAACTACTGCGGTTGAACGCCAGGTCTAGAGCGGGGATGCTCTAAGCCTCAGTCACCTCACGTACCGTTTTGCAACAATTACTGTCAATTTTCATAGGCTGGACCATCCTCCTTTCCCGTGTAACTCTACTTTACAGTCTGTTGAAAATCTGGTCAACCCCGCTCGGCTTTGGATCTCAGGCGCTCGGGCGGTTGAGGCCCAACCCCGGCGCGTTTGTCTGCATCGCAAAATTATGAGCGCCATCATTAGCTGGATTCCTCTTCTGCTGCGCCGCCGTAAGCGCGCCTCCCGGCTAGCCGAGGCCAACGCCTGGCCCGTGCTGTCTGCGAAGCTGCTTGGATCAAAGGTAGTGGAGAGGGACCCGCTGGCAGAGGGGGGCACCGCTTTCCAGGACTCGCAGGTTGAGTCCGCGTTCTACTTCACCCTGGAAGGGTACTTCGGTGGGCATATGCGCAGCGGACCGATGTCGGACTCCGAGGCGCATCGTGCGCTGAAGCTCGTGCCAGAGGAGACAACAGTGAGGGTTCGGTACAACTCGGCTGATCCGGACCAAACGGTCGTGTTGCCGGGCGACAACAACGGCTTTCCTTTCCCAATCTGGCCTATGTAGCCGGATGGGTGGAGTCGGCGACAAGTTCGAGCGTGAGTGCGACGTAAAGGTCGACGGCTTCCAGAAGCTCGCGTTTTGCAATCTTCTCATTGGGCGTGTGGGCCACGTGAATGGAGCCGGGGCCCAGCAGAAACGGCTCGCCCCAGTTGGTGAGCGAAGGAATATCCGTGGTGAACTTCGCCACCATCGTGGGCAGAGAGCCGACACGGCGCATCTGCACGAACGGCAGCTCGAGCGAAAACTCTACGCGCGCACGGCCTGCCACGGCGGAAAGGATGGCCTCGCGAATTTCGAAGGAGGGACCGACCAGACGCACCAGCAGATGCGCTTCTGCCGCATCGGCGATGACGTTGGGCGCGCGCCCGCCGGAGATCAGCCCTATGTTGAGCGTGGAATCGCCGATGCCTTGAACGACCGGGAGCGGCAATGCAAGCACATCGTTGAGTGCGCCGATCAGCTTGTCCACTGCGGAGTCGCCCAGCTCAGGGTATGCGGAGTGCGCCATCTTTCCCTGTGCGTACAACTCGACGCGGAGGCAGCCTTTGGATGCGAGCGCTAGGCGATTGTCGGTGGGCTCGCCGTTGATGAGGAAGCGCGATCCACACGGATTCAGGTTGGCAACTTTGGCTCCGGCGGAATCGCGCTCTTCGCCGACGACAAAGAGCAAGCCCACAGCCATGCCCTGCCGGCGCAGCGTCTCGGCGGCTGCAATCTGGGCCGCGATAATTCCTTTTGCGTCGCAGGTGCCCCGGCCGTAAAGGTTTTCCTCGTCTTCGTGCAGAGGCACAAACGGGGGAACGGTGTCCATATGGGTTGAAAGCACGACAATGGGTGTCACGCCGTGCATCGCTGCGTAGACATTGAAGCGGTCCCCGCCGTCTTCGGCACCGGGAGTTCCGGGGGCGGGCTTAGGTACCGGCTGCCGCTCGACGGTCCAGCCCTCGCGCTCCAGCAGAGCGTGCAGGTACACGCCGACCGCATGCTCGTGATAGGTGGTGGAGGGAATGCCGACCAGTTGCCGGGTCAACTCGACAGGATCAATTGCCATGGCATCAGCATAAGCGAGATGCCAGAGGCTGGGGCAGTTCAGCACACACGACGTAAAGGATGAGTGCCCGCGTGAGCGACCGTCCGGTGCGGGGCAGCTAGACTTGCACCATGGCTTTTCGTTCTCAGATTCAGACCATCGATGATCTGCGCGGTCCGGCAGGACGTCTGGAAGCACTGCTCAATACCGGGCTTCCCGGCGCTCCGTATGCTGCGCTGGTCGCGCATCCCCATCCGCCCTCCGGCGGCACCATGCATAACAAAGTTGTGTACCACGCGATGAAGGCGTTCAACCACTTTGGTCTTCCCGTGCTGCGCTTCAATTTCCGCGGAACGGGGCTGTCAGAGGGCGTTCACGATGAAGGCCGGGGCGAGGAGCACGATGTGCGCGCCGCCGTGGACTACCTGGCGGCTGCCTTTGGAAAGCCGATTCTCTTTGCAGGGTTTTCTTTCGGGTCGAATGTTGGCCTGCGGGCGACCTGCGGGGATCCTCGTGTTGCCGGGGTGATTGGTCTGGGGCTGCCGGTGCGGGCCGCCGGACGCGACTATCACTACCGCTTTCTGCCTCGTTGCACGCAGCCCAAGCTTTTCATTTCCGGGGATGAAGACATCTTCTGCCCGGCGGATGTGCTGGATGAATTCCTCAAGCTCGCGCCAGAGCCGAAAGAACGCTATATCGTTGCCGGTGCCGACCATTTCTTTCAGGGTGTGCCCGGGAGTACGGAGTCAAAGCTTGGCGAGATGCAGCGCGTTCTGAAAGATTGGCTGCAACGCACGTTTTCGCTCGAAGCGGCAGACTAAAGCGGATTTACAGATGGTGTAAAGAACCAGGAACAGCAAGAACAAACGCAGATTCCCTTCGGGAAGGACAACCAGAAGACGGAAGAGCGTTGGTTCATCCACTTACTACTTGTTGTCGCTGACATCAAGCAGGCGAGTGCCGCAATGACTCATCCCCGGCATGCGCCAAAGAGCTGCTGCTGGAGGCATGCGGGAACAGGTCGGACAAAATCTCTTCAAGGACGGTGAGACCGAAATCCACCTGCGCGGGCGAGAGAATGAGGGGTGGCAGGAAGCGCAGGACTGTCTTCTGAACGACGTTGAACAGCACACCTCGACGCAGACCTTCTTCCACCACCGGACGTGCGGGTTCGCTCAATTCGAGCGCCCACATTAACCCGGCGCCACGCACCTGCACTACCAGCCCGGGGAAGCGGTCCGCAATTCGCTCAAGGCCGCTTTGCATGCACAGTGCGGCAGCGGCGACGTTGTCCAGTACGTGCTCTTCTTCCATGACGTCCAGGAATTCCAATCCCAGCCTGCACGCCAGCGGCGTACCGCCCAATGTGCTGGCGTGCTTGGCGAGACCGAAGCGATGGAACAACTGCTCGCCGACCAATAGCGCGCTCAGTGGAATTCCGCCGCCCAGCGGCTTGCCCAGAATGAGGATGTCAGGGACTATTCCGCTTTTCTGAAAGGCAAACCAGCTTCCCGTCCGGCCCAGACCACACTGGATTTCGTCGAAAATCAGCAGCGTGCCGAAGCGGTCGGCCAGGCTGCGGGCTTCGGCAAGAAATGCGTCCGAACAGAACAGGACACCGCCTTCGCCCAGCACGGGTTCAAGCAGGATCGCGCAGGTTTCCTCGTTCACTGCCGCGCGCAAAGCTTCCAAATCGTTGCGTTCAATAAAGCTGACGCCGGGCAGGCCGGGACCGAAGTCGACCGTGTAGTTCTCCTGGCCGGTGACCGCCAGCGAACCGAACGTGCGCCCATGGTACGAGCCCTTGAGCGCGACCAGACGGTGCTTGCGTGGGCCGCCAAGCTGCCGACCGTGCGTGCGTGCAAGTTTGAGCGCGCCTTCGACGGCTTCGCTGCCGCCGGTTGAGAAAAATGCTCCGTGCATTCCGGCCAGCGCGCAAAGCCGCTGCGCCAGACGGCTGGTGTAAGGATTGGAATAGTGCGGGGACAGATGCACTATACGGGCAGCCTGCTCCGTCATGGTCTGCAGCATGCGTGGGTGAGCGTGGCCGAGAGCGTTCACGCCCAGCCCGCCCATCATGTCCAGGTAGCGGTTGCCATCGACGTCGAACAGGATACAGCCCTCGCCGCGCTCCATGACCAGAGGGTAGCGGGCGTACACGGGAATGAGGTACTGCTCGTCACGCGCCAGAATGTCCTGGGCAGAGTCCATTACATCCAGAGTGGCCATGCCTTCAGTTCACATCAGCGACGATTGTGGGTCAACCAGGGAGTGCTTTCCGGGGTTCACCGCGTGACGTCTTCCATAGTGGTGAGCAGCATTGGCGAACGCGCCAGATTCATATAGGCGGAGTTGGATATGATATTGCATAGATATTGTGAACATGATGTCTAACTTCCCTGATTCCCGGTAAGTGCGCTTTGGCAATCAACGTGCACACTGAGTAGCGAAGAGCCAGAAATCCTTCTGTTGTTGATGAGAAATGCCCTCCAAACGCGGGTCCTTGTCGTACTGCTGGCCGCAGCCACCCTGGCGGCCTGCGTCTTCGCAGCCCTCAACTATGTCTACGAGTCGAACTACACGGTTCCGACGGATGGCATCTGGTGGGTAGAAGCGGCGGGCGGCCTATGCGCCCAGCAGGTGCCGGGCAATGCGCCCGGCAGACGTGCAGGAATTCGCCGCGGAGATATTCTGCAATCCGTCGGCGATGTGCCGACTCCGCGGGTTGCATCGCTGATGCGGCAGATCAGCCGGGATGGAGTCTGGACGCACGCCAGCTACCAGATTGCCCGGCCAAATCGGAGCTGCGACATTAGCTCCGGAGCCAGTCGCTTCGAAATTAAAGTAATCATCGAGCCGGTCGACCGTTCCATCAACCTGGGACTTCGGCTGATTGCTCTGGTTTATTTAGGCATTGGCCTTTACGTGCTCTTCCGCCGCTGGACCGCTCCCAAGTCCATGCATTTTTACGTTTTCTGCCTGGTCTCGTTCGTCCTGTATGCGTTCAAGTACACGGGAGAGCTGGACGCCTTTGACCAGATTATCTACTGGGGAAATGTAGTCGCGACATTCGTGCAGCCGGCGCTCTTCCTGCATTTCGCGTTTACATTTTCAGATGCACCGGCCAACCCCGTCCATCCGACTCGCCGCAGGCTGCTGACCAGTGTGCTTTATCTGCCTGGACTGTACCTGTTGGGTTTGCAGGTGGTTGCGCTCCTGCGCTGGTCCGCCACGGAGACACTGAAGCACCGGCTGGATAAGATTGCCCTTGGTTATGCAGCGGCGTACTACGTCTGGGCTGCTGCAATTTTTTTCGCTCGTTCCCGCCGGATCGATTCTCCGCTGGAACGGCAGCAGTTGAAGTGGCTTACCCGTGGGACGCTGGTCGCGGTCGTCCCCTACACGCTGTTTTACGTGCTGCCTTACCTGGCCGACGTGGCGATTCCAGCCGGGGTGCAGAACGTGGTCCGGCTCTCGCTGGTGTTTCTTCCACTCACATTCTCGTGGGCCATCGTTCGCTACCGTTTGATGGACGTGGACCTGATCTTCAAGCGCGGGGTTACGTATACCCTGGCGACTGCGGCGCTGGTTGGGCTTTATTTTGGTGTCGTCGCAGTCTCCGCTTCCATCATTCACGAGCGCCTGCAGATCTTCCGGTTCTGGGGTCTGCTGGTGGCGATTATCGCGGCAGGATTGATCTTCGAGCCGCTCAAACGAGCGATCCAGGGCCGCGTGGACCGTTTGTTCGACCAAAAAAGATTCGACTATCGCGAGACGCTGGTTGACTTTGGCCGCTCACTGAACTCGCAGACCGACCTGCGCGCGCTGGTCGATTCCATCGTCGAGCGCCTGCCGCAGACCCTTCTGCTCACGCGCGTCGCCGTTTTTCTTGCACCAGAACGCGAACCAGGCGCGGCTTTGAACTGGCGATCGGAGCGGCAAAACTTTACTCTCGCCGCCTCGCATGGCCTGTCGGATCTGCAAACCTCCGATCTGCACCGTTTGGATCTACGTTTTCTGGACTTCGACGCGCCTGGTGCCAACTCGCATGTCTTCCTGGAAAACCCGCAGCAGGTGCTGCGTCTTCCTGACGCTCAACGTGAGACAGCCGCGCGCCTGGACCTGAACTACTATCTGCCCTGCCGGGTTGCCAACCGCAACGGTCCAGGAACCCGCACCACGGCGATCATCGGCCTGGGCCGCACCAATGATGGCGATTTCCTCTCCTCTGAAGATATGGAGGTGCTCGAATCGCTGGCCGGCTACATCGGCATTGCGATTCAGAATGCGCAGTTGTACCGCTCACTGGAATCGAAGATTAACGAGTTCGAGCGGCTAAAAGACTTCAACCAGAACATCGTCGAGTCGATCAACATCGGCATCTTCGCCGTCGATTTGAATGACTGCATCGAGAGTTGGAACGCGCAGATGGAAGTTTTGTTCGCCTGTCCGCGCGCCGAGGCCATGCGTCTGCCTCTGGCTGAACTGTTTCCCGCCGAGTTCATCGAACGGTTCAACGATGTGCGCCGTGACGAAGGTCCGAACCATGGAACCCACACGCTCTACAAGTTTCGTCTTGCCCTGCCAACCGGCGAGGTACGCACGGCCAACATCGCCATCGCGCCCCTGCTGACGCGGTCTTTCGATGTGGTGGGCCGCATCATCCTGGTCGACGACATTACAGACCGGATGCAGCTTGAGGCCCAGCTGACGCAGTCGGAAAAGCTGTCCTCGATTGGCCTGCTGGCCGCCGGTGTGGCGCATGAGGTCAACACACCTTTGGCGGTGATTTCGAGTTATACCCAGATGCTCGCCAAGCAGCTGCGCAACGATGAGGCTCTCTCCAAGCGGCTGAATCCCGTGCTCGAAAAGATTACCCAGCAGACCTTTCGCGCGTCCGAGATCGTCAATGGCCTGCTGAACTTCTCGCGTACTTCGGCGGTCGAGTTTACCCAGATTGATCTGAATCAGCTGTTGCGAGACTCCGCGACACTGCTGCAGCACCAGTTTAAGTCTGCGCGGATCCGGGTAGATGCCGAGCTTTCGGAGGATCTTGCGGTCGTGCGTGGCAACCAGGGCAAGCTCCAACAGGTGATTCTGAACCTGATGCTGAACGCGAAAGAAGCCATGCAGGGCTCCTCCAGCGGCGTGCTGCGCATTCGCACCTATAACGCCGAGAACCGCGCCATCCTTGAGTTTGAAGACAGCGGAGCGGGAATTGCGCCCGAGCACGTGAATCGCATCTTCGATCCATTCTTTACCACCAAGACCAACCCGCAGGCCGGTGAGCACAAAGGCACCGGGTTGGGGCTTGCCGTGAGTTACGGCATCCTGCAGGAACACGGCGGCACGATCAACGTGGAGAGCGTAATGGGTGAAGGGACTAAGTTCCGGCTGGAGATCCCTGCAGCGTCGGTGGCTCTGCCTGTGGGCGTTCCCTGATGTTCCCGCTTCTGAAGAGACGTCCCGCAGCTGGATGACACAACTCACCACTTCGTCTAAGGAAATTCCCCGAATGCCCGAAACGCTCGCTCCTCCCGCTCCGACGGCCAGTCCCGCACTCGCTATCCGCATTCTGATCATCGATGATGAACCCTCCATCCGCGAGTCGCTGGAAACCCTGCTGACGCTTGAGGGCTTCAATGTAACGCTGGCGCCTGATGGCCCTCAGGGAATCGATGCGCTCTCCCGCGCCGAGTACGATCTGCTGCTGCTCGATCTTGCACTTCCTGGCGAGAGTGGAATCGACCTGCTGCCGCGCATCACCCAGCAATACCCGCAGCTGCCGGTTATTATGATCACCGCATTCGGCACTGTGGGCAATGTGGTGGATGCGATTCGTGCAGGCGCTGAGAACTTTGTGCAGAAGCCCTGGGACAATGAAAAGCTGCTGGCCGACATTCGCACGGCGGTGGCACGTCATAAAGCCGAGGCCGAAGTAGTCCAGCTGAAGCGTGCGCTGAAGCAGCGTTACAACTTCGAAAACATTATTGGCAAATCGGAGCCGATGCTGCGCCTCTTCGACACAGTTGCGCAGGTCGCACCATCGCGCTCGACCGTGCTGGTGCAGGGTGAGAGCGGGACGGGCAAGGAATTGATCGCGAAGGCGATCCATACCAACTCGCCGCGCCGCGACAAAGCTTTTGTTCCGGTGAACGTGGGTGCCATACCGTCGGATCTGCTCGAGTCTTCGCTGTTTGGCCACGTGAAGGGCGCGTTTACTTCGGCGATCAGCGCAAAAAAAGGTCTGTTCGAAGCAGCGCATGAAGGCACGCTCTTCCTCGACGAGATCGGCACCATGTCGATGGATATGCAGGCCAAGATCCTGCGCGTTCTGCAGGATCGACGTTTCATGCATCTGGGCGGAACGCAGGAGATTCAGGTGGATGTGCGCATCGTAGCCGCCACCAACGTCAACCTGCAGCAGGCGGTGAAAGACGGACGCTTCCGCGAGGACCTGTTCTATCGCCTGAACGTTATCACCCTCGAGCTTCCTCCGCTACGGCAGCGGCGCGAAGATATCCCCCTGCTGGCGCAGCACTTTCTGCGCGTGTATGCGAGCGAAAACGGCAGCGCGGTTCCCGTGCTGAATCCCGAAGCGCTGCGCCTGCTGATGGATCATGAGTGGCCGGGCAACGTGCGCGAGCTTGAGAACGCAATGGAGCGCGGGGTGGTGCTTTCCACGCGCGGTGAAATCACAGCCGAGCTGCTTCCGCCGCAGCTGACGGGTTCAACCTACTCGGCGGCGCTGCTGGATCATCGCCCGGACGCTTCCCTGTTCGACGTGATGGAAGAGATCGAGCGGCGCATTATTTCGGACCGGCTGGAGCGGTGTCATTGGAACCAGACCGAGGCAGCCGAGTACTTCAAAGTCCCGCTCAGCACACTGAACCAGAAGATCAAGCGGCTGAATGTTGAAGTGCGCAAACGTACGCGAGACTGAAGCGAGTCGATCAAATGTGCGTGGGCACAAGCTTTCTTCTCTTGAATCAACTGCGGTTGGCAGAGACGTGGATTACTTTTCTGCTGCCGCCTGGATATGGATTCCGCACTCCACCTTCTTGCCCGCCCAGCGTCCTGAACGCGGATCGTTCGGATCGGTTGGGATCGAGGTACAGGGCTCGCAGCCGATGCTGGTGTAGCCCTGAGCGTAGAGCGGCAGCAAGGGAATGTTGAAGTGCGCAGCAAGCTGCCACACATCGCGGGTGGACCAGTCCGCGAACGGGCTTAGCTTGCGCACCACCACGCCACCTGGCAACGTGAAGTCGGCCACCTCTTCGAGAGCGGTGCGGCTGCGTGCCTGCTCACGGCGCAACCCGGTCAACCAGACCTTGTAGCCAGCGACGGCGGCAAACAAAGGCTCCACCTTGCGCAGCGCAC
>JAABUJ010002308.1_pt1 | contig 24119 bp, 25 predicted proteins | sample 5559131 | NCBI WGS metagenome assembly JAABUJ01 (sample SAMN10711875, study PRJNA513366) | rock metagenome | isolation source: Antarctica rocks | place: Antarctica: Victoria Land, Mt New Zealand nord | collected 2016-01-07
CGGCTTGATCTCGGAGTCGGCGGAGTCCTCGTAGCCCAGCGGGTACTGGCGGCGCCAGCCGTCGATGCGGCTCCACCACTCCTCGAGCCGCGCGGGGTCGGGCTCGAGCCCACGGTACTCGCCGCTGAGGCGGGAGAGGATGTTCTTCGCGTCGCCGACGATCGGGATGTGGGCGGGGACGTTCTTGGAGATCTCGGCCGGGTCGACGTCGATGTGCACGAACTTGGCCCGGGGGGCGAACTCCGAGAGCTTGCCCGTGATCCGGTCGTCGAAGCGTGCCCCGACGGCGAGGATCAGGTCGGCCTCGTCCATCGCGTAGTTCGCCGCCCGGGTGCCGTGCATCCCGAGCATGCCGAGCCACTGCTCGTCTGGGGCCGGGAAGGCCCCGAGGCCCATGAGGGTGCAGGTCACCGGCAGGTGACCGGCGCGACATAACTCGACGAGCTCCACGCTCGCCTCGGCGCTGACCACGCCGCCGCCGGCGTAGACCACCGGCCGGCGCGCGGCGGCGAGCGCCTTGGCGGCCTGGCGGATCTGCTTCTGGTTGCCCTCCCGAGTGGGCTGGTAGCCGGGCAGGCGCACGTCGCTCACCGGCTCGTAGGGGATGTCCGCCCGCGAGAGGTCCTGCGGGATGTCGACGACCACCGGCCCCGGCCGCCCCGTGCGCGCGATGTGGAACGCCTCGTGGATCGTGCGCGGGATCTCCAGCGGGTGCTGGATCATGAACGAGTGCTTGACGATCGGCATGGTGATGCCGATCGTGTCGGCCTCTTGGAAGCCGTCGGTGCCGAGGAGCTCCGTGCGGACCTGCCCGGTGAGGAACACGACGGGCACCGAGTCCATCATCGCGTCGCAGATCGGGGTGACGAGGTTGGTGGCTCCCGGGCCGCTCGTCCCCAGGCAGACCGCGACCTTGCCGGTGGCCTTCGCGTAGCCCTCCGCGGCGTGGCCGCCGCCCGCCTCGTGGCGGACGAGGATGTGGCGGATGCCCGCGTCGTAGAACGCGTCGTAGGTCGGGAGGTTGGCGCCGCCGGGCAGCCCGAATACGACATCCACGCCCTCGGCCTTGAGGCACTCCATGAGGGCATCGACCGCGCGCATCGTGTGGTTCTCCTTCGGCTCTCGACGAACGCGCCGAGGTGCCGACGCGCCGGAAACTCCCAGTCTAACAGGGGGTTTTGCGCATGGCCGACTCCGGAACGATGGCCACCTCCGGGAACTCGAGCTCGGTGCCGCAGCGGGTGCAGAGCGCGTCGTAGAGCTTGACCACCTTGCCGCAGCCCGGGCACTGCCGGCGCAGCTCGTCCTTCTCCGAGCGATAGAGCAGCGCGGCGAGCAGTCCGATGAAGGGCAGGAAGAACGAGACCGCGAACCAGATGAAGAACGAGCTGCCCTTGATCCGGCCGACGATGCCGCCGGCCAGGCCGAAGCTCGTGAGGATCACGATGAGGGCCATGGCTTATCCAGGTTATCCGGGGATGCTCGAACGACGAGGGCGTCAGCCGCGGCACGCCAAGCACGAGCCGCGGAGCACCACGTCGTGCTCGCCGACTGCGAACGAGACCCGGCCGACGAGACGGTGGATCGCCTCCTCGAGGGCCGGGTCCTCGAAGGGCGTCACGCGCCCGCAGCTCTCGCACACGAGATGGTGGTGGTGCTCGCCGTTCGGGTGCAGCGGCTCGTAGCGCGCCATTCCCTGCCCGACCTCGAGCCGCTGCACGAGCTTCAGCTCGGCGAGCTGCTCGAGCGCGCGGTAGACGCTTGCGCGCCCGATCGCGCGCTCCCGGCGCCGCAACGCGTCGTCGATCTCGCGCGCGCTGAGCGCGCAGACCTCCCCGTCGAGGAGCTCGATCACCGCGCGCCGGGCGCCGCCTTCGTGGTAGCCGGCGCCGCGGAGGACGGCGAGGGCGTGCTCGGCCCACCGGTGCTGCTCTTCAGCGTGCGGCACGTGAGCGATGGTAGAAGCGAGAGGAGCCTGCTCGCCCACGCCGGGCGGCGAGCGTCGCGGCGCCGAGGTAGAGGAGTACGAGCACGCCGGCGACCGAGGCGCCGGCCGCGCTCCCAACCCAGTAGGAGAGGTAGAGCCCACCCCAGCCGCCCACCACGGCCAGCGCACCGGCGAGCGCGATCGCCGGTCCCATCCGCCGGACGAGCAGGCGGCCGCTCGCCGCCGGCGCGATGACCACGGCGAGGACGAGGAGGGTGCCGAGCGCCGGAACGGCGACGAGCGTCGTGAGGGCCAGGAGCCCGAGCAGCGCCGCCTCGGTGGTCCGCACGGAGAGACCGAGCGCACGGGCGCCGGTCGGGTCGAAGCCCACGGCGAGCAGGCGAGAGTGCCCGCGCCAGAGGACCAGCGCGACCACGATTGCCAACGCGACGGCCAGCGCGAGGTCGCGGTTGCCGACGCCGAGCACGTCGCCGAAGAGGAGGCCCTGGAGGTCGGCGGGCGCGGCGGGCGAGAGCCCGAGGAGCACTCCCAGCCCGAAGAGTCCGGTCACGACGACCGCCACGGCCGCGTCACGCCCCAGCACCGGGACACGGCCGGTGGCGGCCAGCCCGCCCGCCGCCACCAGCAGGCCGACCGCACCGCCGAGGAGCAGCGGGAGGCCGAGCAGCGCCGCGAGCACCAGCCCGGGGAGCAGTGCGTGCGCGAGCGACTCCGTGGTGTAGGCCAGCTCGGAGAGGACGACCCAGCAGCCGAGGGCGCCGGCCGCCACGCCGAGCAGGGCGACCTCGACGAACGCGCGGCGCACCACCTCCTGGCCCCACGGGTCGCCCAGCGCGTGCCCGACTCCCGCGAGAAGCTCAGTGATCATGGTGGTGGTGAGGCGGGAGGATGGTCAGGGAGCGCTCGCCGGCCTGCTCGTCGCCCGGCAGGGCGACGAGCGCGGCGCCATAGGTGGCCTCGAGGACGTCTCGCCGCAGCACCTGCGCCGGCGGCCCGAAGGCGACCTGGCGGCGGTTGAGGCAGAGAACGCGATCCCACCGGCGGGCCTGCTCGACGTCGTGGGTGGCGATGAGCACCGCGCGCCCCTCCCCGGCCAGGCCGTCGATCAGCGCGGTGAGGGCGGCCGTCGCGGCGGCGTCCAGTCCCGAGAAGGGCTCGTCGAGGAGCAGCACACGAGCGTCGCGCACGAGCGCGCGGGCGATGAGCACGCGCTGGCGCTGGCCGCCCGAGAGCTCGCCGTAGGAGCGATCGGCCTCCTCTCCCAGCCCGACCGTCGCGAGGGCGACCCGCGCCGCCTCCCGCTCGGAGCGTCCGGGCCTTCGCCACCACGGCACCCGCCCCAGGGCGCCCATGAGCGCGACGTCGTGCGCCGAGACTGGGTAGTCGAGCCGCGTGCGCTCCGTCTGGGCCACCGTCCCCGCCGGGGCGTGCAGCTCGAGCGTGCCACCGGCCGGTCGCAGTTCGCCGAGGAGCACCCGGAACAGCGTCGTCTTGCCACCGCCGTTCGGCCCCAGCACGGCGATCCGCTCGCCCACTGCGGCGGCGAAGCTCACGCCGGTGAGCGCCGGGTGGCCGTCGTAGCTCGCGCTCAGGTCTCTCACCTCGAGCAGTGGAGGAAGCCTCTCGACCGCGCTCACGTTCCGCCTCCGACGGCGCAGCCGCGCCGCCCGCCGGTGAGGCCGCGCACGATCGCATCGGCGTTGCTCTGCTCCATCCCGAGGTAGGTGGCGCCCGGCGACCCAGCCCGACCGAGCGTGTCGCCGTAGAGCCGGAGGTCTGAGCGCGCGCCGCTCTGTCGGGCGATTGCCCGCACGAGCGCCGGGTTGGCGGCGCGCTCGGGGAAGATGGCGCGCACGCTCTCCCGGCGGACGGTCGCCGCGAGGCGCGCCACGTCACCCGCCGAGGGCTGCGCCTGCGTGGAGAGCGCGGGGATGACCGCCCCTACCACCCGCAGGCCGAAACGGGCGGCGAAGTAGCCAAAGGCGTCGTGGTCGGTGACGAGCTTGCGCTGCTCGGGCGCGATCGCGCCGACGCACCGCGCGATGCTCGCCTGCAGGACGCTCAGGCGCCGCTCGTAGTGGCGCGCGTTGGCGGCGAAGAGCTCTCGATGAGCCGGGTCGGCCCGGGCGAGCGCCCCGGCGATCCGGGCCACCGCCGCCCGCGCGTCGACGGGATCGTGCCACCAGTGCGGATCGCCGGGGCGCTGCACGGGCAGCCCGGCGGCGAGCACGAGCAGCGGCGGCCGGTCGGACTGGCTGCGCAGCCGGCCGAGCCAGGCGTCGAGCCCGTCGCCGCTCTGGAGCACGAGCCGCGCGCCGGCCAGCGCCTCGGCGTCCCGCGGGCGCGGCTCGTACTCGTGTGGGTCGGAGTTCGGCTGGAGGATCCCCTGAACGCTCACCGCACGTCCGCCGACCGCGCGGGCGAAGTCCGCGAGCTGAGTCGTCGTCGCGACCACGACCACCGGCCGGCCACGCGCACCGGCGGCGCTGAGCGGTGCGCCCTCCCCGACGAGCAGGAGGCAGAGCGCGAGCGCGGCGGCTCCCGCGAGCGCCGCCGCGGGCGCGGGGACGCCCCCGCCGCGCGCCAGCGCCGAGAGCGCGAAGACCGCGCCCGAGAGCACGGCGATGGTGGCGCCCGGCGGGGCATCGGCCCGTAGGGAGAGCCAGAGCCCCGCCACGCCCTCCACGGCGGCGAGGGCGACCGAAGCGAGCTGCCACGGGAGGACCCGCCGTGTCCACGGTCGCATCGTCGCCGCGGGAACGACGAGGAGCGCACTGGGCAGGAGCGCCCCTACGGCAGAGAGGCTGGCGACGGTCGCCGCCGCGACCAGTCCGAGCAGCGCGGGGCTCAGTAAGGCGGCCGGCGCTCCTCCGGGATCGAAGCCGGACGCCAGCCAGCGTCGCCCGAGCACCGCGCTTCCCACCAGCGCCAGCACGGCCACGGCGGCGGCCAGCGCCAGGTCGCGCGGCGCGATGGCCAGAAGGCTGCCGAACAGCAGGTTCTCGACACGGGCGCCCGAGTGGAAGACGTCGCTGGCCAGGAGCACGCCGACCGCGAGCGCCCCCACCAGGACGAGACCCGTGGAGCTGTCGTAGCCGGTCCGGCGCTCTCGGGCGATCGCTCCCACTCCCACGGCGAAGAGCGCCGCCGCCCCCGCCGCCCCGAGCGGAGCGGCGAAGCCGAGGCCGTCGGCGAGCACCAAGCCGGGAAACGCCGCGGTGCCGATCGCGTGGGAGAAGAACGCCAGGCCGCGGAGCACGATCCACGTTCCCAGGAGCCCTCCGGCGACCGCGAGCAGCAGCACCTCGAGGAGGCCGCGCTGGACGAAGGGCAGGTCGAGGAGATGGAGCATCGGAAGCGCGAGAGCTCTCGCACTCAGCCATCCTACCGCGTTTTGAGGTTGAGTCTCATTCTTACGCTAGCTGGGCGATCTCACCCACGCGGAGCGCGGATGAGAGCTTTCGGACCTCGAAGCTGCGCAAGGCCCGCGCACCGCGGCTGCCGCTCCCCGCCGGGGGCCGAAGGATGGGGAGCATGCCCGCCCTGCGCCTCATCGCCGTAACGGCCACCCTCTTCGCGTTCGCAGCGGCACCCGCCTGGGCCACCGACGGTGGCGCCTCGTTCGGCGCATCCCCGAGCGCCCAGAGCCCCCCGGCCGAAGCGAGCGGAGGCGCCGCGGCCTTCGGCCCCGTTCCGGTCCGTCCGCGCCGCAGGCCCCGTCCGCATCCACGCCCGCGCCCACACCGGCATCGTGGTGGTCACCGGCCCCGCCCGGCTCCGGCGCCCGCGCCGCGGCCCCGGCCTCAGCCGTCCACGGGCTCGTGGGTCTTCCCTCTGCGCCCCGTCTCCCTGGTGCTGCCCCCGAGCGCGTGGACGCTCGACCAGGGCGTCGACATCGGCACGGTGGGCAATGCCTGCGGCTCCCGAGTCGTCGAGGTCGCGGTGTCGAGCGGCACGATCGTGCAGGAGGGCATCAGCGGCTTCGGGTCCTACGCGCCGGTGCTGCGCCTCGACTCCGGCCGCTACGCCGGGCGCTACGTCTATTACGGTCACGCCGCTCCCGCGCTCGTGCCGGTCGGCGCGCACGTGGCGACCGGTCAGCCGATCGCCGAGGTGGGCTGCGGGCGCGTCGGCTTCTCGAGCGGCCCGCACATCGAGATCGGGATCAGCGGCGCGCGCAACGTCACGTGCTGCCCGCGCCGGGGAGAGACCTCGCGCGAGATGCAGTCGCTCATGCTCGCGCTCTACCGGCGCGCGGGCGGCGGCTGAGCCTCAGCCTCCTCCCCCGCCACCACAACCGCCCACGGCGCGCAGGCAGGCGAGGATTCCCGCGGCGGTCTGGGTGCGGCCCACGTGGATCCGCGGCATGGTGAGCGAGGCCAACGAGGACTCGCTCGTTCCCCCCTGCGTCGTCACCGCCAGCACGAACCCGGCGCGCCGGACCTCGGCGACCACCGTCGCGTCGAAGCGCCCGTAGGGGTAGGCGAACGCCGCGACGGGATGGCCGAGGACGCGCTCGAGGTCGCGGCGGGAGCCGGCGATCTCGGCCCGCATGGAGGCGAGCGGCAGAGTCGGCAGGTCGGCGTGCGTGCGGGTGTGAGCCCCCACGTCCATTCCGGCCCGGTCGAGCGCACGCACCTGCGCCGGGGTGAGGAAGCCCGCTTCGTGCAGGCGCCCCGTGATGATGTAGAAGGTTGCCACCATCCCCATGCGCCGCAGGACGGGCAGCATCTGGGTGACGTCGTCGGCGTAGCCGTCGTCGGCGGTGACGAGGACCGGCTTGGGCGGCAGCGACCGGCCCCGGAACAGGGCCCCGAAGAGCTGCGTCTGGGTGATCGTGTGGTATCCGGCGCGGGAGACCGCGCGCATCTCGGCGGCGAACCTCGCCGGCTCGACGGTCTCGTCGGGGATCGACTTCGTGTACTCCGTCGCAAAGGTATGCACGCGGTGGTAGGTGAGGATGGGCACCTGGACCGTCCGCGGCGGGGGACTGGCGGGCAGGTGGAGCGCGGCGACCGGTCGCGGCTCGGCCGCGTGGTGCGGCCCGCTGCCGGAGGCCGCCGAGGGTGCGGCCGCGGAGCCCCGCGGGGTCGAGCCCTTGGTCTCCCCGCACCCGACCAGAGCGAGCGCGAACAGGGCCAGCGCCGCCCCGAGGAGCCGCGGGAGGGTCAAGGCGCGGCGAGCGACGCAGCCCTGGGGGGGCCCGGAGCCGGGGCCGCCGCCACCTCGGCCGCGCGCTCCAGCGCGGGCCGCATCCCGGCCGGCAGGCGCCGGCGTACCCGCCAGCGCGCCCCCGCGAACGCCCGATTAGCCACGGTGGCGAAGCCGTGCTCGTCGGCGCGGAGGGCGAGCAGCAGGTGGGCGATCCGGTCGGCGGAGGGCAGGTCGGGGTCGGGAACACGTACGCAGTAGCAGTGCACGCTCCTCCCCCCCGGGCGCACGAGGAGGGCCCCGGCCTCGCCGACGAGCCAGACGCCCAGGGCGCCGCGCTCGGGCACCAGGCCGGTCTGGGCGTGCAGCTCGCGAGCGGCGTGTCCCACCAGGTCGCCGAGGAGCCCGAGCGCCACCTTCTCCGGCCCTGAACCCCCTCGGCCCTTCGGTCGGACAACGTTCGCGCCGCGCTGCGCATAGAGCTCGGGGATGATCCACGCGTGCGCGAGAGCCATGAGCGAGACGGGGAAGGCCAGTGGCTGCAGAGCGATGAGCAAAACCGCCGCGGCGATGAACGGCACGGTGTGCGCCACCGTGGTGAGCGTCCACAGCCCCGCCGCATGGCCGAGGCGGCGCTCGTCGACGCGCGGGCGCCAGTAGACGCCCGCCAGCTCGGGGAGTGCCTCGGTCACGGCCGGCGGCGGCCCTACCCGCCCGCGATCGGCCGGCGCATGATCACGAGCGAGGCGTCGAGCGGCAGCTCGCGAACCATCTCGCCCTGGCCCTCGCCGGTGCTCACCATCGCGAAATAGCCCTGGTCGAGCTCGCGACGAAACGCCTCGACGGCCGCCTCGACCGAATCGGGGTCGGCGGCGGTCCACTCCGCCAGGGTCGTATGGCCGGTGCGATCCATGCGGATGAGTCGGGACATCGAGGCCTCCTCCGAGAGGGTGAAGCGATGGGCGTCGCGGTTCATGCTACGCCCGTCACGGACGCGCCGATGCGCTTGCCCGGAAGGCTGCCCCTCACACTCCGAGCTTCTCGTGCACGAGGCGGGTGACCTCGCCGCCGTCGGCACGCCCCTTCGTCTCGCGCATCACCCAACCGACGATCGGGCCGATCGCCTTGGAGTTGCCTCCGCGGATCTTCTCGGCGGCGCTCGCGTTGGCGGCGAGCGCCTGCTCGACGACGGCCCCGAGCTCGTCCTGATCGCCCAGCGCGCCGAGCCCCTCGGCCTCGACGATCCTAGCCGGGTCTCCGCCCTCTGCGAGCAACCGGTCGAGCACCTGCCGGGCCGCGCCCTGGGTGAGCGACTTCGCGCCCAGCATGCCCACGAGCGTCGCGAGCGCCTCCGGCCTCACGGGCGTCGCGCTCGGATCGGCGTCGCCGATCCTCTGGACGAGCTCGTCGCCCACCCAGTTGGCCAGCGGCACGGCCGCGCCGTCGCCGTCGGACGCCGCGAGCGCGGCCTCGAAGTAGGTGCCGAGCTCGACCCGGAAGGCGAACTGCCGAGCCCGGTCGGCGCTCAGCCCGAGGTCGCGCTCGTAGCGCTCCGCCCGGGCCGCGGGCAGCTCCGGGAGCGCCGCACGCGCGGTCGCGAGCATCTCCTCGTCGAGCACCACGGGGACGAGATCGGGCTCGGGGAAGTAGCGATAGTCGTGCGCCTCCTCCTTGGAGCGCATCGACGTGAGTGCCCCCGAGGCCGGGTCGAAGTGCAGCGTCTCCTGCACTACCGGCTCCCCGGCGCTCCTCAGCGCCTCCTGGCGCGCTACCTCGGCCTCGACCCCCTTCTCGAGGAACCGGAACGAGTTCATGTTCTTGAGCTCGGTCTTCACCCCGAGCACGGGGCTCGCCTTGGGGCGGATGGAGACGTTCGCGTCGCAGCGCAGCGAGCCCTCCTCCATGTTCACGTCGGAGACGCCGAGCTGGCGGAGCGTCGTGCGCAGCAGCCCGAGCCACTCACGCGCCTGAGCGGCGGAGCGCACGTCGGGCTCGGTGACGATCTCCACGAGCGGCGTGCCTCCGCGGTTGAAGTCGACGACGCTCTCCCCCGCGCCGTGGATGCGCCCGCTCTCCCCCACGTGGACGAGCTTCGCCGCGTCCTCCTCGAGGTGGACCCGGTGGATCCGCACGTCTCCCAGTCGTCCGCCCCGGCACAGCGGTATGTCGTACTGGGAGATCTGGTAGCCCTTGGGGAGGTCGGGATAGAAGTAGTTCTTGCGGTGGAAGAGCGAGCGGGGGGCGAGCTCGCATCCGAGCGCCATCCCGATCATCAGCCCGAAGTGGACCGCCCGCGCGTTGAGGACCGGCAGCGTTCCCGGCAGGCCGAGGCAGACCGGGCACGTGTGCATGTTCGGCGGGTCGCCGAAGGAGAGCTCGCACCCGCAGAACATCTTCGTGCGCGTCGCGAGCTGGACGTGGATCTCAAGGCCGATGACCGGCTCGAAGGCGGCGTCGGGTGGGGCGGCGAGGCTCATGCGCGAGCCGTACTGCCGTCGAACCCGATCGCCCGTTCCAGCGCGTGTGCGGCCTGCAGGATCCGGTTCTCGCTGAACGCCGGGCCGGCGAGCTGGAAGCCGGTGGGCAGCCCGTCGCTCAGTCCGTTGGGGATGGAGAGCGCCGGAATCCCGGCGAGCGACATGGGGACCGTGCAGTAGTCGTTCAGGTACATCTCGAGCGGATTGTCGGTCTTCTCCCCGAGCTTGAACGCGACGGTCGGGCTCGTGGGCGTGACCACGAAGTCGAAGGAGTCGAAGGCCGCGCGGAAGTCCTCGGAGATCTTGGTGCGGACCTTCTGGGCCTGGCCGTAGTAGGCGTCGTAGTAGCCGCTGGAGAGCGCGTAGGTGCCGAGCATGATCCGCCGCTTGACCTCGGGGCCGAAGCCCGCGGCGCGGGTCCGCGTGTACATGTCGAGGAGACTCCCGTCGCCCTCGACGCGCAGCCCGTAGCGCACGCCGTCGAACCGGGCGAGGTTCGAGGAGCACTCGGCGGGGGCGATGAGGTAGTAGGCGGAGAGCGCGTGGGGAGCGTGCGGCAGGCGGCACGGCTCGACGCTCGCCCCGAGCTCCTCGGCGCGCGCGAGGGTGTCGCGGAAGGCGGCGAGCACCCCGGGTTGGAAGCCGGCGCCCTCCCCGTCCTCCGCGCCCGAGAGCTCTTCGGGGACACCGAGGCGGACCCCGCGGAGGTCCTCGGCGTCGGGCGGCCCGATCTCCCCGGGGAACGCGAGCGACGTCGAGTCGCGCGCGTCCTGGCCGACCATGTGGCGGAAGAGGAGCGCGGCGTCGGCGACGTCACGGGTGAGCGGTCCCGCCTGGTCGAGCGAGGAGGCGAACGCGATCATCCCGTAGCGCGAGACCGCGCCGTAGGTGGGCTTGAGACCGACGATCCCGCACAGGGCGGCGGGCTGGCGGATCGATCCACCGGTATCGGTGCCGATCGCCCAGGGCGCGAGCCCGGCCGCCACCGCTGCGGCGCTCCCGCCCGAGGAGCCTCCCGGCACCCGGGCGCGGTCCCACGGGTTGCGCACCGGCCCAAAGGCGGAGTTCTCGTTGGAGGAGCCCATCGCGAACTCGTCCTGGTTGGTCTTACCGAGCAGCGAGCTCCCCGCCTGCGCCAGGCGCTCGACGACGCTCGCGGTGTAGGGCGGCCGGTAGCCCTCGAGGATCCGCGAGCCCGACTGGCTCGGGATTCCCTCGGTACAGAAGAGGTCCTTGACCGCGAGGGGAACGCCCGCGAGCGGAGCTTCCGGCGCCGCGGCCGGCGCCTCGTCGGCCACCCAGGTGAAGGCGCCCAGCTCGTCGGCGGCGGCGCGTCGCCGGTAGACGTCGAAGAGCTCACCGGCGTCAACCTCCCCCGCGCGGATTTGCGCGACCGCCTGCGCGGCCGAGAGCGCGAGCACCTCGCTCATGCGCCGGGGCTCGGAACCTGAAAGCCGCCGGAGGCGACCTCGGGCGCCGCGCCGAGCGCCGCCTCCCGCGGGAGCGAGGGCCGGGGCTCGTCGGGCCGCAGGGCGTTCGTCACTTCGATGACGTGGGAGGTGGGCTCCACGCCGTCGAGGTCGAGCTCGTCGATCCGCTCGACGTGCTCGAGGACGGCCGAGAGCTCGCGGGCCATGCGCTCGACCTCCTCGTCGTTGAGCTCGAGCCGCGCGAGGCGAGCGACGTGGTGCACCTGCGCGCGATCGATCATGGCGCGCGGAGTCTAGAGGCGCTCGGGGGACGCCTCCGGCGGCGAGGACTCCCCCGCTGCCGAGCCGGGAACGGTGCGCCCGCGGGAGGAGACCACGAGCTCGGCCTGGGCCTTGGCCTCCGCGAAGCCGGTGCCCTCCTCGCGCAGGGAGCGGTAGCCCCCATAGGTCACGGCGGCGCACAGGATCAGTCCGATCCAGGCCCCCGCCTTCTGCGTCACGACGTGGTCCGCCCCCGGCTCGTTGAGCAGCACCCGGTAGAGGACGAGGAGCGTCATCACGATTCCGAACGCGATCAGGACCACGCTGGCGGCGATCGGCAGGGACACCGACCGTTGAGCGGCGCTCAGCGCGGCCAGGGCGAGCGCGGTGAGGACGAGCAGGAAGAGCAGCGGGGCGAGGATCCCCAGCGCCCTCCACGCGCTCTGCCCCTCACCTCCCCCGCGCCCGTACCAGTCGAGGAACAGATCGACGAAGAGCAGCACCGCGGCAAGGCCGGCGATTCGTTCGCCGAGGCGCAGTCGTCGGAGGTCGAAGGACATCGCCGGCCGCACGCTACTGCTCAGATCGCCTCACGGACGACCGCCTGGGCGCGCGCCGCGCTCACGGTGTTGCGCAGGAGCATCGCGATCGTCATCGGGCCCACGCCGCCCGGCACCGGGGTGATGAGCCCCGCCCGCTCCCGCGCGCCCTCGAAGTCCACGTCGCCGACGAGCCCCTCGGGCAGGCGGTTGATCCCCACGTCGATGACCGCCGCGCCCGGCTTGACCCAGTCCCTCCGGACGAGTCGCGGGATCCCGACGGCGGCGACGAGCACGTCGGCGCGCCGGCACGCGCCGGGCAGCTCGCGCGTACGCGAGTGGCAGACCGTAACGGTGGCGTTCGCCTGCAGGAGCAGGGCGGCGAGCGGCTTGCCGACGAGGTCCGAGCGGCCGACGACGACCGCCTCGGCGCCCGCGAGCTCGACCTCGTGGCGGCGCAGCAGCTCGATCACTCCCGACGGCGTGCACGGCCGCAGGCCCGGCATCCCTTGCGCCAGCCGGCCGGCCGAGATCGGGGTGAGACCGTCTACGTCCTTGTCGGGATCGATGAGCGCCGTGAGCGCCGAGCCGTCGAGGGGCTTCGGCACCGGGAGCTGGAGCAGGATGCCGCTCACCGCCGGATCGGCGTTCAGCGCTCCGAGGAGCTCGGCGAGCTCCTCGTGAGACGCGTTAGCCGGCAGCGGATGGTGGATGGAGGCGATGCCGGCCTCCTCGCACGCCCGGTGCTTGCCGGCGACGTAGACGGCCGAGGCCGCGTCATCCCCGACGAGCACGGTCGCCAGGCCGGGCGTCGCGCCAGTCCGCGCGAGGAGCGCCTCGACGTCGCGTCGGACCTCCTCGCGCACGAGCCGGGCGAGGACCCGGCCGTCGATCACCGTCGCGGCCATCAGGCCCGCGAGAGCGGCGCGAGGTCGGCGACGAACTTGCGGTCGCCGTGGTCGCGGAAGTGCAACACGACGATGCCGCCGGGCTCCACCCCGATCACCTTCCCCACGCCGAACGCCGCGTGCCGGACGTCGTCGCCCAGCCGGTAGGCGACGGGGGCCGCGGCCTCGTCGCCCTCGCCCCACACCGTCGCGCGCGGCCGGGCGCCCGGGGCGAGGCCGCGCTCCTCGCGGTCGGTGAGACCGGCGGGGATCTCGTCGAGGAAGCGGCTCCTGGCCCCGTAGGAGCGCGCGCCGAACACGTTGCGCGTCCGCGCGTAGCTCAGATAGAGCTCGCGCCGAGCCCGGGTAATCCCCACGTAGCAGAGGCGGCGCTCCTCCTCGAGGCCACCCTCGTCGAGCGCTCGCGAGTGCGGGAAGACCCCCTCCTCGCAGCCGATCATGAAGACGACCGGATACTCGAGCCCCTTCGCGTTGTGGAGCGTCATGAGCGTGACGAGCCCCTCGTCCTCGCGGCGGGTGTCGGCGTCGGCGACGAGGGCGATCTGCTGGAGGAACTCGGCGAGGGAGGGGTCCTCGGCGGTCCCGTCGTACTCGCGGGCGACCTCCACCAGCTCCTGGAGGTTCTCCATCCGACCCTGCGCATCGATCGTACGCTCGGCCTCGAGGGCCTCGACGTAGCCCGTCTCGCTCAGAAGCTCCTCGAGGAGCTCCGCCACGGGCGGGTTCGACTCGGCGCGCTCGCGCAGCACCCGCATCGTGCCCATGAAGCGACCGAGCGCCTTGACCGCCGCCGTCCCCAGCGACGGCACCTCCTCGGGGTCGGCGGCCGCCTCCCACACGCTGATTCCCATGGTGTTCGACCAGCCGATCACGCGCGCCAGCGAGGTCTGGCCCAGCCCGCGCCGGGGCGAGTTGGCGACGCGCGTGAAGGCACCGATGTCCTGCGGGTTGACGAGCAGGGTCAGGTAGGCGACGGCGTCGCGGATCTCCGCCCGCTCGTAGAACTTCGTCCCGCCGATGACCTGGTAGCCGATCTGCGCGCGCACGAGCGTGTCCTCGAGCACCCGGGACTGGGCGTTCGTGCGGTAGAAGACGGCGATCTCCGACCGGGAGGCTCCCTCGTCGATGAGGCGCTCGACCTCGCCGGCCACGAACCGGGCCTCGGCGTGCTCGTCCTCGAGCTCGCGGACCTTGATCGCGTCACCCTGTCCGAGGTCGGTCCAGAGGGACTTGCTCTTGCGTCCACGGTTGTTGAGCACCACCGCGTTAGCCGCGGACAGGATGGTCTGGGTGGAGCGGTAGTTCTGCTCGAGCTTGACGACGCGGGCGTCGGGAAACGAGTCCTCGAACTCCAGGATGTTCGTGATGTCGGCCCCGCGGAAGCTGTAGACCGACTGATCGTCGTCGCCGACGACGGCCAGGTTGCGGTGCTCCTCGGCGAGGAGCTGCAGCCACCGGTACTGGACGGCGTTCGTGTCCTGGTACTCGTCCACGAGGACCCATCGGAACGCGTTCGCGTAGCGCTCGCGCACCTCGGGAAAGAGCTCGAGCACGTTGACCGCCCGCACGAGCAGGTCGTCGAAGTCCATCGCGTTCATGCGGTGGAGCTCGGACTCGTAGAGGCGGTAGACGTCGGCCACCGTCTGCTCGAAGAAGGAGCCGACGAGCTTGCCGTAGGCGTCGGCGTCGCGCAGCTTGTTCTTCGCGTCGGAGATCTGGTGGTGGATCGCCGCCGGCGTGAAGCGCTTGGGGTCGATACCCAGCTCGTCGATGCACCGCTTGGTCAGCCGGCGCGCGTCGGCCTGGTCGTAGATCGTGAAGGACCGCGTGTAGCCGAGGCGGTGGGCGTCGGCGCGCAGCATGCGCGCACAGGCGGCGTGGAAGGTCATCACCCACATCGCGCGGGTGCGGGCGCCGACGAGCGCCTCTACCCGCTCGCGCATCTCCTGCGCGGCCTTGTTGGTAAAGGTGATCGCGAGGATCTCGCTCGGCCGCGCCGCGCCCGTGGCCACCAGGTGGGCGATCCGGTGGGTGAGCACGCGCGTCTTGCCCGAGCCCGCGCCGGCGAGGATGAGCAGGGGTCCCTCGCCGTGCACCACGGCCTCCCGCTGGGGATCGTTCAGGCCCTCGAGGAGGGCGTCGATGCGCTCGGCGGAAGCGGTGTCGGGCACGGCCCGGGAACGTAGCGTGGCGGGCGGCGGCGGCGGCCCGCCACTCCGCTCCTTAGCTCGCCTCGGTCGGCTCAGTACGGGAGCCGGGCCTCCGCCGCGCTCATCTGCTCGTTGGCCCGCGCCGCGAGCCCGAGCGCCAGGTCGGGGTCAAAGGTCCCCGTCGGCTTATCACCCGGATGGCACTGGCCGCCGGAGCGTCCGACGTCGCCGATCCACATGAAGGCATCGGCGCGCGGGTCGCCGGTGAACGTCGAGGGCCGGGGTCCGAGGGCACGCCCGGTCGGGTTGCAGAGCACCTCGTTGCCGTAGCGCACGCGGCTGGAGGGCACGAGCGGGCCGTTGCCGTTCGCGGTGGTGTTGACCACGAAGTGCGTGCCGCCGAGCGCCCGCGAGATCCGATCGCCGAAGCCGAGCTCGCGGCGCGTCCAGTCGAAGTGGGTCGAGTTGAGGAAGAACCCGCGGACGTTGGCGACCCCGGCGGCCTTCAGCAGCTTGACCGTGCGGCGCGCTGAGACGGCGTCCGCCGCCCCGGCGTCGAGATAGGTGACCGCGTGCGGCAGGCCGCCGAGCAGCGAGGTCGCGTAGCGGAGCTCCGCCATCCGCGTGGCGATGCCACGGCCGCTCAGGCACGGCGTCGTGATGAGCGCATCCTGCTCGAGGAAGATGACCGCCGGATGGCGACCGACCCCACGGGCGAAATGGGAGAGCCACCCTCGGTAGGAGGCGGCGTCGGCCGGCGAGTCGCCGTAACCGCCGCACCGGATGTGCTTGAGGCGGTAGACGCCGAGCACCGGAACCTGACCGGGCGAGGTCTGCTCGGCCCGCTGGAGCAGCCGGCTGACCGAGTCCTGCGTCGTGGCTCCCGAGCCCGTGAACGCGCCGAAGCGCTTGGTCTCGGGCTGGCTGGCGACCTTGAGCATCAGGTTGACCTTCTGCTGGGTGTCGGGAGAGAGCAGTGGCGCCTCGCGGGCGATGATCTGCGAGAAGGCGTCCCAGCTCACCGCGTCGCCGAACACCGAGGCGGCGCGCGGATTGTCGTAGCCCAGCCACCGGGCGATCTGACCGGCCGCAAGGCCCCAACGCGGGCCCTCGCGCCAGAGGGAGATACCGGCGAGCGGGTTGGCGGCCGAGGTGCCGCCCCACGACGCCAGCGGCGTGGGAACCTGGGCCGAGGCGCCGGCGGCGGTGAGCGCGCCGAGCAGACAGAAGGCGACGGTCAGGCGGAGCACGGCACGGCGGGCGGTGCGAGAGGAGCGCAGGAGCATGGTCTGGGAGGGTTCCTTGACGAGCGGTGAGAGGGCGGACCGTCCCTCGATGAATCGACCGGGTGGGAGGAGCGCTTGAGCCTGATGGACGAGGTGCGCAGCAACTGTGCGGAGATCGCCGCGAGCGCCCGGTTCGTGGAGATCGATCTCTCGCGCCTCGACGGCGTCGAGCCGGGGCCCGCCCCCGCCCTCGATGCCGAGCGCCACTACCTCGAGGGTTCGGCCGGAGAGGTCGCCGCCTACGTCCTCGCGCTCGACGCGATCAACTTCGGCTCGGGGTGGTTCCCCACCCTCCGCAAGCGCCCGGGATGCTCGGGTTCGGTGACGATCTCCGGGGCGCTCACCGAGCACGTGCGAGCACGAGGCACGCCGTGGTCGCCCGCCGAGCTCCGCGCGCTCGACACGGAGGAGGTGGCGAGGGCGCTCGGCCAGGACCCGTGTCACGAGCTTATGGCGCTCTACGCCCGCGCGCTGAGGGAGCTCGGGGAGTGGCTCGGCGAGCGCTCCGCGCTGCAGGCGATCGCGGCGGCGGAGGGATCCGCCGAGCGTCTCGCTGCCGCGCTCGCCGCAGGCATGGCGCTCTTCGCGGACCGCGGCTTCTACAAGCGCGCGCAGATCCTGCCCAGCGACCTCGCGCTCGCCGGCGTGGCCGAGTTCAGCGACCTCGACCGGCTGACGATCTTCGCCGACAACCTGGTCCCCCACGTGCTGCGGATGGACGGCGTGCTCCGCTACCACCCCGCGCTCGCCGCTCGCATCGACGCCGGCGAGCTCCTTCCCGCCGGATCGGCCGAGGAGCGCGAGATTCGTGCGAGCGCGGTGCACGCCTGCGAGCTCCTCTCCGTCCGCCTGGGGATGCCTCCTCGCGTGCTCGACGGCTGGCTGTGGAACCGCGGTCAGGAGCCGGGCTACAAGGCCGTCCCGCGCCACCGGACGCGGACGACCGCCTACTGAGGAGCTCGCCGTGCCCCCGCGGGCCTACCCGCCGGCGGGGTTCGGTCCCCGCACCGGCCGCAGGGGCCGCACGTCGCCGCGCGGTGGACCGGCCTCCTCGCCGGAGAGCTCGGCGACCGTCCGCTCGAGGGCTCCGATGCGGCCGGCCAGTGCCTTGATCGCGTCGGCCACCGGGTCGGGGAGGTGGACCCAGTCGGCGTCGGGCCCCTCGGGCCGCAGGCCGTCGACCCGGACGGGGTGGCCGGGATTGCCGACCACCGTGGAGTTAGGTGGCACATCGTGGATGACCACCGTGTTCGCCCCGATCTTCGACCCATGGCCGATCCGGATGGGACCGAGCAGCTTCGCGCCCGATCCGATCGTCACGTTGTCCTCCACCGTCGGGTGGCGCTTGCCCGTGGCGAAGCCGGTGCCGCCGAGCGTCACGCCCTGATAGAGGGTGACGCTGTCGCCGATCTCCGCCGTCTCCCCGATGACGACGCCCATGCCGTGATCGACGAAGAAGTCATTCCCGATCTCGGCCGCGGGGTGGATCTCGATCCCGGTGATCGCCCGCGACGCCGTGGAGATCGTGCGCGGCACGAGCGGCACGCCGGCCTCGCGCAGGGCGTGGGCGAGGCGGTGGGAGAGCAGCGCATGGACGCCGGGCCACGTGGCGAGGATCTCGCTCCAGCCGGCGCCACGGGCGGCGGGATCGCGGTCCTGCGCGGCGGCGACGTCGCGGCGGAGCTCGCCGGCGACGCGCGCCAGGATGCCGAGGCCGAGCATGCGGAGCCCCGAGCGTAGCGAGCCGGCGATTGTTCCTTCGTCACGGCGCGAAGAATGGGGTGGAGACGTAGCGCTCCCCCGAGTCGGGCAGGATCGTCACGATCCGCTGCCCGCGCGACTCGGGCCGCCGGGCGACTTCGAGCGCCGCCCACGCCGCGGCTCCGCCCGAGATGCCGGCGAGGATCCCCTCCCGGCGCGCGAGCGCCCGCGCGGTCTCGATCGCGTGCTCGTCGCTCACCGCGATCACCTCGTCGAGCACCTCGCGGTTGAGGACGGGCGGCACGAACCCCGCCCCGATGCCCTGGATCTTGTGCGGGCCGGGAGCCCCGCCGGAGAGCACCGGGGAGCTCGCGGGCTCCACCGCCACGATCCGGCAGCGAGGCTCGCGCGCCTTGAGCACCTCCCCGACCCCCGTGATCGTCCCGCCGGTCCCCACTCCCGCCACGAAGACATCGGGGACCTCCCCGTCGAGGGCGGCGAGGATCTCGGGCGCGGTCGAGCGCCGGTGGGCCTCGGGATTAGCCGGGTTCGAGAACTGCTCGGCCAGGAAGACGTCGTCGTTGCGGGCCAGCGCGCGCGCCGCCTCCACCGCCTCGTTCATCCCCCCGAGCGACTCCGTCACCTCGACCCGCGCGCCGTAGAGCCGCAGGAGCCCTTCCCGCTCGCGGCTCATGCCCTGAGGCAGCGTCAGGATCAGCTCATAGCCCTTCGCCGCGCACACGAACGCGAGCGCGATACCGGTGTTGCCGCTCGTGGCCTCGACGATCGTGGTGCGGCCGGGCTCTATGCGCCCCTCGGCCTCCGCTGCCTCGATCATCGCGACGCCGATGCGGTCCTTGACGCTGCCTCCGGGATTGAAGGACTCGAGCTTCGCGAGCACCGCGACGTCGGGAGCCTCGCCACCGTCGCCGGACATCCGGGTCAGGCGGACCATCGGCGTGTTCCCAACGTGCTCGGCAATGTTGACCGGGATCCCGCCCATTCGCCCTGCACAGTATCCGCGCGCGCGAAGTCGGCCGGATGCTTTCATGGAGCGGATGGAGCTGCCGGAGCTCGTCCGGCCCCGGCTGCGGGGCGTCTCGCACCAGTACGCGTTCTTCGTCTCCGTGGCCCTCGGTGCCGTTCTGGTGGCGAGCGCGCCGCCGGGATGGGCGACGGCCGCGTGCGCCGTCTACGCCGTCGCCGTCTGCGGGCTGTTCGGGACGAGCGCCCTCTATCACCGGCTCACCTGGACGCCGCGAGGACGGCGGCGCATGCGACGGCTCGACCACTCGATGATCTTCGTGCTCATCGCCGGCACCTACACGCCGGTCGCCGTGCTCGCGCTGAGCGGGACGATGCAGGTGGTCATGCTCTCCGTCGCGTGGGGCGGCGCCCTCGCCGGCGTCGTGCTCAAGGTCGTGTGGGTCGACGCTCCGAAGTGGCTCGGCGCGGCGATCTACGTCGCGCTCGGCTGGGTGTCGCTGCTCGCGCTGGGCCAGCTCAGTACCGCCGTCGGCACGCTGGCCGTGGTCGGCTTCGGCGTGGGTGGCGTGCTCTACACGGCCGGAGCGGTCATCTACGCACTCGGCAAGCCAAACCCCTGGCCTGGGATCTTCGGCTTCCACGAGGTCTTCCACGCCCTGGTGATCGCTGCGGCGGCACTCCACTACGCGGTGATCGCGCTGCTGGTGGTGCCGCGGGGTTGAGCGATGCGCGGACCGCGGGGCCCTTCCCACGCTGGCGGTCAGCACATCGCTGGCGCCAGCCCGCCACCCAGGAGTATCCCATGCGGTACTCGGGGGCGGCCCGCTCGTCTCGAGCCACGGCCCCAAGGCTGGACGAAGCTGATGTACGAAGGGACCTCCGAGCCCAAGTGGGCGCTCGGCTCAGATGTAGTACATCGGCGCGTTCGCCGCCCGCGCCTCTTCCTCGATCACCTCGCCGAGCGTGCGGCCCGCCAGCACGGCGCGCGTCGCCGCGGCGGCGGCGGCGAAGATGCCCTCGGCGCCCGGGCCGACCGGCCCGTCGAGGAGCTCGACGATCTCGAGCACGGTGATCTCGCCCGGATCGCGCGCGAAGACGTAGCCGCCCTTGACCCCACGCTGCGAGCGCAGCACGCCGGCCCGGCGGAGCACCGCGAAGAGCTGCTCGAGGAACTGCACCGGGATCTCGCGGCGGCGGGCGAGCTCTCCAATCGGGACCGGGCGCTCCCCCGACGCCCCGCCCAGCAGCCCGAGCTCGGCGAGCGCGCGGATCGCGTAGGGAGACTTGGTGGTGATCGAGATCATCGCGGGAGGAGAGCGACTCCTACCATGCCGATCGTATGTCACGCGTCGAACGCTTCGGGCCGCCTCTGCTCCTCATGGCGGTCATCTTCTTCCTCTCCGCCCAGCCCCACCTGAGCTCCGGTCTGGGATGGATCGACCTCGTCGGGCGGAAGCTCGTCCACATGACGGAGTACGGGCTGCTGTGGGTCCTGTGGTCGCGGGCGCTCGGGTACCGCCGTCGGGGAGTGGCGGCAACCATCGTGATCCTCTACGCGGTCTCCGACGAGTACCACCAGACCTTCGTCGCCGGGCGGCACGGATCGCCGGTCGACGTGCTCATCGACAGCGCCGGCGTGGCGATCGCCTGGATGCTCGCGCGCCGGCGCGCCGCGCAGCGGCCCCGGGCGGCCTAGATCCAGCCGCGCTCGGCGGCCATGAGGACCGCCTGGGCGCGGTCGACCGCGCCGAGCTTGCCGTAGATGTTGTGCAGGTGGGTACGGACCGTGCTCGTGGAGAGCTCGAGCTCGCGAGCGATCTGCTTGTAGACCTTGGCCTCGGCCAGCCGCTTGAGGACGTCCATCTCCCGCGCGGAGAGCGGACAGGGATCCACCTGGCGCGGGCGTCCACCGGAGCCGGGATAGGGGAGGTCGTACATGACGCTGCGCAGCGGTCCCGGCTCGAGGCCGACCTGGCGGGCGCTCGCGAGCAGCTCGCTCGAGGAGACGGGGCTGCCCTGGGTGTAGTGGGCGAGCATGTCGGCCAGCCGCACGAGCGCGGCCTCGCCCTCGGCCTCCTCGGAGTGGTGGCGCTCGATGGCGGAGGCGATCGTTCCCGGCAGTCCCCACCGTCGCGCCAGCACGCCGCCCACGAGGGCGTGGTCCACCCCGAGCTCGCGGCGCTCGCGGCGCAGGCGCTCCTCCGGCGTGCGGGCGTCCTGGTGGATCTGCCGGGGGTAGCCGGGATAGGCGTGGACGAGCACGAGCTTGCCGATGTCGTGCAGCAGGGCGGTGACCATGAGCCGGTCGCGGTCGGGGTGACCGACCTCGGCGGCTAGGCGGTCGGCGGCGCGCTGGGTGGCCACGCCGTGCAGCCGGAAGCGCTCGGGCATCCCCTCCCAGGCCCCGCTCCGGTCGAAGAAGTCAAAGGTGCGCGCCCGGTGCGCGAGCGCCTGCACCGCTTCCGGGGAGAGCAGCTCGACCGCCTGCACGACGCTGTCCACGCGACCGCGGTGGCGTCCCTCGAGCCGGTTGGCCAGCCGCAGCACGGCGATGGCGAGCGCGACGTCGGACTCGACGGCGGTGACCACCTCGGCCGGGGACGGCCGCTCCTGGGTGAAGAGCCGCAGCACCCGGTTGCGCGACTCGACGAGCACCGGGAAGGCCTCGAGTGCCTCGAACGCGGCGGTCAGCCGGCGGCCGTGGCCCTCGTTGCGGGTGGGAGGGGCCGGCGTCGGCCGAGCCGGGGAGGATTCGCCGGCGACGGCGGGCAGCGCGGTGAGGGGCGTGGACACGGGCGGAGTCGTTCCTGAAGTGGGGAGGAGCCGGGCCGAGTCCATGCGCGCCGGCGGGCTGTCGGGGGTATCGGCATTCCGTCCCCCGCGGTTTAGGCCTCCGTCTCCGTGGCTACGGCCCGCGCCCGCTCGAGCGCGGCGTCGATGCGCCGCAGGGACTCCTCGCGCCCGAGCAGAGCCAGGCTCTCGAAGATGCCCGGAGAAACGGTGCGTCCGGCGATCGCCACCCTCACCGGCTGGAAGACCTCCTTGGGCTTGACGGCCCGGGACTCGACCACTCCTCGAAGCGCCGCCTCCAGAGCACCGAGCTCCCACGCCCCCACCTCGGCGAGCGCCGCCCTCGCCGCGTCGAGAGCGCGGATCGCGTCATCCGTGCCGAGCACGCGGGCGAAGGCCTCGGGGTCCTCGGCGGGACCGTCCCACAGGAAGCCCGCGAGCGGCCAGAAGTCCGACAGGGTCTGGATCTTCTCCCGCGAGATCGCCACCGCCCCGGCCAGTCCCTCCCGATCGGTGAACGCCTCGAGGCGCCGGGTGAGCTCGGGCTCGGGCAGCTCGCGCAGGTAGATGCCGTTCAGGTGACGGAGCTTGCGCTCGTCGAACACCGCGGAGCCACGGGAGACCCGCTCGAGCCGGAAGCGCTCGGCCAGCTCCTCGGGCGTGAAGCGCTCGCGCTCGGGATCGAACCCGGCGCCGAGCAGCGCGATGTAGTTGACCACCGCCTCGGGTAGGTACCCCGCGTCCCGCAGCTCCTGCACGGAGGCGGCGCCGTGGCGCTTGGAGAGCTTCTTCCCGTCGGGTCCGTGGAGCAGCGGCAGGTGCGCGTAGACGGGCGGCTCCGCGCCCAGAGCCTCGATGACGAGGAGCTGCTTGGGGGTGTTCGAGAGGTGGTCGGCGCCGCGAACCACGTGGGTGATACCGGCGTCGAGGTCGTCGACCGCGACGGCGAAGTTGTAGAGGACGGAGCCGTCGGCGCGAGCGATCACGGGGTCGTCCATGTGCATGTGGCGGAACGCCGTGTCCCCGCGGATCACGTCGTGGACGACCGAGGCTCCCTCGTCGGGCACGCGCAGGCGCACCGCCCCCTCCTCCTCGGGCCGGGCGCGGAACCCGCGGGCGTCCCCGTGCTCGCGCTTCCAGGCCGCGACGTCATCCCCGGTGGCGCGCGAGCGGTAGGCGTGACCGGACGCGAGGAGCTGGGCGAGCGCCTCGGAGTGGCGCTCGGCGCGCTCTGACTGGAGGATCGGCCCCTCGTCCCACTCGAGGCCGAGCCAGCGCAGAGCGTCGAGGATCTGCCCGACGTTCTCGGGGGTCGAGCGCTCGCGGTCGGTATCTTCGATCCGCAGCACGAGCGTGCCCCGCCCTCCGGCTTCGCCCGCGCTGTCCGGGCCGTGGGCGAGCAGCCAGTTGTAGAGCGCGGTCCGGGCGCCGCCGATGTGCAGCGCGCCGGTCGGAGAAGGAGCGAAGCGGACTCTCATGGACGCGCAAGTATGCTGATCGGCGCCCACGTCTCGCCGGCGGGCGGCCTGGCCCGTGCGGTGGAGCGCGGGGCCGAGCGCGGCTGCCGCGCGATTCAGATCTTCAACCAGAACCCGCGGGCGTGGAAACCGCGCGTCTATCCCGCCGAAGAGGTCGCCGCCTACCGTTCGGCCGCCGCGGAGGCGGGGATCGAGGCGCTCCTCATCCACGCGGTCTACCTCCTCAACTGCGCGAGCGAGGATCCGGAGATCCGCGCGAAGTCGCTCACCTCGCTCGTCTCCTCCCTGCGCGCCGGCGCCGCCCTCGGCGCCCACGCCGTGGTGCTGCATCCCGGCTCGGCGCTCGGCGGCGATGCGGGCGCCGCCGTGAAGCGCGCGGGTGAGACGATCGCCGAAGCGCTCGCCGCGTCCGCGGAGTGCCCGCTGCACCTCGAGAACACCGCGGGCGCCGGCGGCACGCTGGGTCGCTCCTTCGAGGAGCTCGCCGCGCTGATCGACGCCGCCGGGAGCGACGAGCGGCTCGGCGTGTGCCTCGACTCCTGCCACCTGCTGGCCTCGGGCTACGACGTGCGCAGCGCCGAGGCGCTGGAGGAGACTCTGGCCGCGTACGACTCGGCCGTCGGGCTCGCGCGCCTCGGCTCGCTGCATTTGAACGACTCCCAGACACCGCTCGGCTCGGGGCGCGACCGCCACGCCGACGTGGGCCGGGGCGAGATCGGCGAGGAGGGGTGCGCGGCCTTCCTCTCCGAGCCGCGCTTCTCCGGGCTGCCGTGCGTGCTCGAGACCCCGGGACGAGACCGCAAGGGACCGAGCGCCGAGGATCTCGCTCACGTGCAGGCCCTGCGCGAGCGCGGGCTCGCCGGCCGCGCCCGGGCGACGGCCTGAGGCGGCTGCCAGCGAGCCGACCGGGCCTACGCGGCCGCGGCGGCTCCGAGCGCCGGCCCGAGCAGCTCGGAGAGCTCCGAGCGCAGGCTTGCGCAGGGCGCCACCCGGTAGCCCGGGCCGAGCCGGAG
>JAABUJ010002310.1_pt1 | contig 24106 bp, 25 predicted proteins | sample 5559131 | NCBI WGS metagenome assembly JAABUJ01 (sample SAMN10711875, study PRJNA513366) | rock metagenome | isolation source: Antarctica rocks | place: Antarctica: Victoria Land, Mt New Zealand nord | collected 2016-01-07
GTCAGACGGACAGCTTCCTCACGGAACTCGGGAGCATATCGCGGGGACTCGTTTCCCATGGGGACCTCCTTGCTGAGACGCATAGTCTCCTAGCTTCAGGGTGTCCACCAAACAGATGCAAGCCCACCGTGACATCTCACGGGCGGCGAAGGGCTTTTTCGTGCGTATTGATGTGGTCTCGTCGCGCGATTATCCCGCGAGATACCGCGTGCGCCTCTTGACGAGCATGATTGTGTGCTTTCCAAAGCGCCATTCTGCGAGGGGTTCCGACATGGTCTCACCTGTGGCTCTGTTGAATCTCCGGCGACCGCCCACTAATTCTCACATGACTGACATTTCCCTACCCGTAGTCTGAGACTGACACACACCTTGGGGGAAGATGACTTCCCGCATACTGATCCAGCTGCCTGCTACCTTGGTGCAATGATGGTGTAATGCCAGAGGTACGTAGTGTGACCGTGACCGACAAGCGGAGGTGGTGGGCTCAGGCATCGCCTGCAGGCTAAAGTCAGCGATGGCACCGGGACGAAAGACCAAACAATTCTATTCAGTCAGGATGAGCCATCTCCTGCCGTCGATCAGTTCCCGTACTACATCGAGATGGCCAGCGTGACATGCGGTTTCCGTGGTCACGTGGAGGATGATTTCCCGTAGATTGTGCAAGCGCCAGTCGCCGAAGAAGTCGGGCCACCAGGCAGGTGCGGTGTTCAAGTGCGTATCGGTGATGAGAGCGTTGGCGAAGTCGATCTCCCGCTGGTATGCGTCGAAGACTTCCTCAACGGGCACATCCGACGCGACGCGCCACGCGTCACTGTCTCCAGCCAATTCATCGATGACGGCCTGCTCTCCAGCCAGTACGGCGCGAAACCAGAATCGCTCGACATCCGCGGCCAGATGCTGCACCAACCCGACGCATGTCCACCTTGATGGCAGCACGGCCCGTCGGAGGGACTCCTCTGGCAGACCCTCTAAAATGCCCTGCACATGCTTGCGCTGCGCGTTCAGGGTACTAAGCAGCAACGCACGTTCCTCGACCATCGGTGGTTGTGACACAATCGCTACTCCTTTCCGACCGGCGTTACGCGAGAAGAAGTATCTACAATTACTTCCAAGATCCCTGACCCGCCGAGTCTCATCTTCCCAAAAACGTTACCTGTCATGGGTCTTCCGTACTTTTGATGAAACGCCTGAAGGTGCTCAGGATGCCAATGAGCCTGTTAATTGAGTTACGCCGCGTGTAGGACGCGCTGCCGTAGCAAGTCGAAGTTTGCTCGACCGTACATCTGTCGTTTGACCAACTTAAGTCGGTTCACCTGGCCTTCGGTTTGTCCGTTGCTCCACACCATTGTCAGCCCTGCGCGTACCGCTGCTTCATCGGCCACGAGACCTGCGGCAAATCGCTGGAGTTCGGCAATCCCACTCGCCGTCACACGCTCGATCCAGGTGTCGAGTTGCGCTCCCTGGCGCTCTCGCAGAAGGTGGGCAAACTCTTGGCTTAACTGGCAGGCGGTCTCGATCTGATCATGTTTCGCTCTGAGCTGCTGGAGGTAGGTAGTCTCCTCTGCATCAATCTGCTCGGTACGGAGGAGGCAGAGCAAGGCAACCTGCCGTGCTGTCGGCCCCTGAGGGCGCGTTACTCCCGATTGCTTGCCGCCGACCGCGTAGTGTGGCTGGCCTTCACGACGGAGATGAGCCACAAAGCGGGAGACGCTCGCCCGCGAGTAGCTATATCCCTGGTCACGAATCTCCCGCCACAGCTTCATCCCGTTGTGACATCCTGCTTGCCAGCGTTGTAGGAGATAGGGTTCGTAGGGAGCAAGCACTCGGTCTCTGGGATTCCGGATAGGACGTTTCCGCTCTGGTGGTCCATCCATCCGGAGGTAGCAATACACTGTCTTCCGGCTGATCCCCACCTGCCGAGCAATATCGGCAATGCTCACTCCTTTCTCATGGAGCAGGCAGACCTGCTCGTAGCGGTCTACGTGCGGCGCATGCCGTTTTTGGCTCTCTTCCTCAGCACGGCGTTGCCCGGTCTGAGGACTGGCGCGCTTGCCTCGGTACATCTCGTCTGGCGGCACATCCTCAGTCTGAGATGGGGCGGAGGCTTCCGCCACCGTAGCTGCCGTTTCCTTCAGGGCAGTGCGATGGTGGAGCAAGAATGACTCGAGCGCCGTCGTGATGTTCTGGAGCAGGTGAAAGCGATCGGCCACTTGGATCGCATCAGGTGCGCCCCGTCGTGCTGCTTCGGCATAGCTCCCACCCCGGTCACGACTGATGATCTCTGGGCTGCCGTGCTCCTCCAACCAGGTAGCCAGCGTTTCGGGCTTGCGGTCAGGCAAGAGATCGACGACGCAGTGGCGCTCGAGATCGATCACGATGGTGCCGTAGCGATGACCGCGGCGGAAAGCGAAGTCGTCGACACCCAGGATACGCGGTGTCTCGTGGTCGTTGAGCGGTGTGCTCCGCAGAAGACGCAGCAGCGTATCGGGACTGGTGAGGATATGCAAACCGGCGAGCAGTCGTTCTCCCGCTTCCCCACCGAGAGCAAAGCCGACGACTTCCAGGGTCTCGGTAAGCCGGCGTGTCCGTCGTGCATAGGGAGCGCTCAGTTCGGGGAGACGCTCAGTGAAGATGCGCCGCTTGCAGTCCGCAGTCGTACAGAAGAACCGGCGCACGGTAAGTCGGATCTGAATGGCGACACCCTGCCAGGGAAGATCAGCTAAGGTCCGCACGTAGCGACTATGAATGCGCTGCGAGAGTTGATTGCAGAGGGGACAGCGGGCATCATCAACCTTGCTAAAGGCGACCACCGTGATCTGATCGTCGGAGGCGCACAGATAGGTGAGGTGGACGTGAGCAGGGTCGGGCAGGAGGTGGGGAGACATAGTGATCGTCCTTCCTGGCACTGAGTATCCCCTAGCATCGCACCTGGCCTCATCAAAAGTGCGGGAGAGCCCCTGTCATGTGAGCAGGTCCAGATTCTCCCAAGCCAGATTAGCAATTACGCATTTTCTGCCTCTTCGCTGCGTGTCGTTTGTGGCACTGTATCTTGGCCAGCTAAGGACTGGTACAACGATTTCCGAGCTGAGTGGTCCAGAACCTGGACTAGCTCAACCGGAACAGTGATGGTTCCTAGAATCAGCCCAGCTTGTTGAAAAATGGCTGCTGGTCGGACTCACAGGCAGAATTCTACTTAACATGCCAGGTCGTTCAGTGCTCGTTTATGAGACAGGAAGAATCGGGCCGCCGAGGAGAGCATCGGCACACCGCCGGCAAGCGGAATCTCTACAGCGTGTAATCTGCGGATCGATCCTGAGTGCCTCCGTGGCACGATCGAGTGCTTGCATCGCAGGGAATACACGCCAGAGGGATTTGCCTACCTGGGCACGACGCTCTATGGGTTCGAGGATGGAGGCGAACTTCTCGAACCCATTCGAGCAGCCGCCTGTCTCCACCATCATTGGCCTTCCATCGCTGCCATTTGCCCATCGCCGGAACGGATTCCTCCCCGCGTACTGCTCGGCGAGGTGCAGCAGCGTCATGGACGTCAGCCCCACACCCATCAGGACGGCGTAACCTCCGAGCCTCGCTAATGCCTCCAGCGGCTGGTACACGCTCAACGGTTCCTGGCCGGTAACTACCTCGGCTGCGAGCGGGCCTACCGCCGCAAATGAATTGAGGGGATGATGACCGCGGATGTGCCCATCCATGGCAAGAACGGCGGCGGGGATTGCTCCCATACTGTCCTGATCGAGTTCGCTCGTAGCACGGTCGAAGATACGTGTGGCTCCGGCTGCACTCATGGCGCTCACGTTGTAATCTGTACCGTTCCGTTGGGGGCGCATCGGAGGCGGCGGCTGAACGGCAAATCCCCCGGAGAAGGTGGGAACGAGGACCGTGCAGCCCTCGTCAAGAAGCCCACTCACCACAGTCGCCGCTCCTCCTTGCACATAGCCGAACGACCGCAAGGACGAGTGCACGCAAACGGGAGAGTCGGCGATGCTGAGCCTCTGAGCGGTACGCTGTATGTGGTCCAAATCTAAGCTCATATCATCCCATTCTGCCCCTGCGCGTGTGTCTCAATAACGAGGGGGCGCGGTGAAAAAGTCATCTCGGAGCAAGCGTGGCGACGGCTTGGTCAGCTACGGTTAGAGCATGGTACCCGGAGGTGGGACACAGAGGATTCGAGGGTGCGCGTTGGACTCGGACCTATTCCACGAATGGTCTCGTCACTTCGTGTACAAACGAGCGCCCTTCTATCTCCGAGCTAGTGACCTCACCTCCCTCCCGGTGGTGTTACCGCTCATGTCTCGGGCGGAGATGGCATCTGATTGGGTAGACCTCCCGCTCGACGCGCGAGATGCCTATGCCATCTACAACGTTGACTCATCCGCCCAGTGGGTGAGCATGCTTGATTCGGCGTCACTTCTCGCCTTGGAGCCCATGGTCCGAGCCAAACTCCTCCGTCTTCAGTCGAGACTGGGACGTGGGCAGATCTACCCGCTTCACGTGTACGACGACATGACCCAGGGCGACCCAGCGTCGAAGTTGGCCGAGCCCTTCATCTTCGCGACAGACAATGGCCACATGGTGTCGCTCCAATATGAGGTGTGGCATGCACTCCGTCCCGAGACTCGCGTGCACTGGCTCATTTCGTACGTCGGTCAGGATGACTCCGTATGTCACTCCTCCAAATTACCGGAGGAGGTCTGGCACACCATTGGTCAGGTCTGTGGTCCGATGCCGAGGCGTCTCGCAGGAACTTTCAGCCCTCGCAGTGGACCGAATTGCTTCTCCACAACTCTCGCAGCAGCTAACCCTGATGTCACTGTCGGGGGCTGCATCGCTGATCTCTGGCTTCATCAGGGGCCGTTCTTCCGGGGACTCGCCAATCTCGGGTTCCGCTCCTGCGGGAGCGTAAGCGACATGGGTACTGTGGCCTCACGCAGCGTAATTGTCTGGAGTGATGCTGCCGGACAAGCCCAACACGCATGTTTCGTAGCGGTGGAGGGTTGGGCGCTCAACAAGGATGCACAAGGGTGGCAGGCACCCCGTCAACTCCTCCCACTGTCAGATGTGGTGGACGCGTGGACGGAACCGACGCTTACGATCCGGCTATATCGATCAATCGAAGAATCTCGCGACATATTATTGTGAAGCAACGTTGTCATGCCTGTTTTTCTAACCTGAGGCCTCCCCCCCATGCTCGGTCCACCCAAGTCGCGTGACCTTGACCGTTCTGTCCTGGTCTCTCTGGAGACGCTTGTCCCCAAGGACCACTTCTACCACCATCTTGAGAACACACTCGATCTCTCCTTTGTCCGGGATTGGGTAAAGGACTGCTATACCGAACGGGGACGACCCAGCATCGATCCCGTCGTATTCTTCAAGCTCCAGCGCCTCATGTTCCTGGAAGGGATCCGCTCGGAGCGCCAGCTCATCGGCTATGCGAGCCTCAATCTCGCGCATCGCTGGTATCTCGGGTACCGCCTGGACGAGCCGCTACCAGACCATTCCACGTTGACCAAGATCCGGCAGCGGTTGGGGCTGCCAATCTTTCGCCGCTTCTTCGATCACGTCGTCGGGCTCTGCCAGGAGGCAGGACTCGTGTGGGGGAAGGAGCTCATCTTTGATGCCACCAAAGTGCGGGCCAATGCTGCGCTCGACTCTGTTGTACCCCGCTTGAAAGAGGTCGTCGACGACCACCTGGTTGAGCTCTTCACGAGCGATGGTGCTGCCGCGGAAACAGCGCCAGTGCAAGGGGAGAATCCTGCGGCACTTCTGCACGCCTCGGCACCCGTCAATACCGAGAGCACGGACGCGGATACTCCGTCGCCTTGGAACCTCCTGGATGAGTGTCGCATGGATCCCGATCGCTCCTCGTCCTCGGGATACGAACGGGCATCAATCTCACGTGTCAGCACCACCGATCCCGACGCAACTTTGATGCGCCGCTCGCTCGGCGCGCCGACAGAACTCGGGTATCACGATCACTACGTTGTCGATGGCGGCAAAGCTCGCATCATCCTCCATACACTCGTGACCCCGGCGGATGTCATGGAGAACCAACCCATGCTGGATCAGCTCCGGCGGGTGATCTTTCGCTGGAAGATCAAGCCCAAGCGGGCGATCGCTGACACAACGTATGGCACCGTGGACAACATCGTGGTGCTAGAAAACATGGGGATTCGGTCCTATGTGCCGCTCCCGGACTTCGATGAACGGACGGGGTACTGGGGTGCATCACACTTCACCTACGACGCGGATCATGACCAATATCAGTGTCCTCAGAAGGAGGTCCTAACTCGGCGCAGGACGAAGTACACCGAGGGCAAGATCGAATACCGAGCCGATGCCTATGCCTGCAACGCGTGTCCGATGAAAGCAGCGTGTACAGGGAGTGACAATGGCCGAAGCGTCTATCGTTCCCTCAATGAGGACTACCTCGAGCGGGTGCGTGGGTATCACGACACGTCCGCATTCGAGAGGGCTATGACCAAACGGCGGGTGTGGGTAGAACCGCTCTTTGCTGAAGCCAAGCAGTGGCACCATCTAAACAAATTCCGATTGCGTGGCCGTAAGCACGTGAACATGGAAGGACTGCTCATCGCGGCTGGTCAGAACTTGAACCGGTTGCTACAAGCGACCGGATGGGGCAAGCGGCAGATGCCGGGAGGAGCTGCGGCGGTCCTCTCCCCCTCGGTTTGAACACTCAATTCGCTCAGCAGCGCGCTATCACGCTGCGCGATGGGCCGACGAATCGCTCCACGTCCTCACCTGACCGTCGCGTACCCGGGAGGAGCGTCTTTTATCAACAGGCTGCCGTCGTTATGGGTACCGAGGGGCTTCACGCGGAAGCTTCTCCAGCTCAGAGGGACCAGGTGGTTGCGCATAACCATGTGTGAGACTTCCGCATGACAGAGCCACAGCCGAGGGACCTGGCAGAAGGTCTCTACATGAAGTTCGCTGCGGAGCTGTTGACCCGCTTGGCCGCGTGGACGAAGCAAACGGGCGTACCTCAAACAGTAGAGGAGCGACCCCACTTTCATGACGACAATCTCTCCCCTACGCGCACCACTCGCGAGACTCCTTACTATGCATGGACGCTTTTCTCCCACCTACATGATCCGTTCTGGGGAAGTGAGGTAGTCCTAGCCTGCGCCCGGGAGCATTACGAGCAGGGGCTGTATCCGGGGTCTCGACGGCGAGAAACGGCACCCAAAGAAAGTTTGATGCACAATCTAATCCATTCGCACCTTCCCGAGCCGGTCGTTTACACGTTGCAGACTTGCGGTCCAGAGGCAACGCTGGAGGAGGTTCGCCAGTCCTATCGAGAGTTTGCAGACAAATGGTCGTCGTCCATCAGCCGGTATGACATTTCCGTCCCTCTCGTAGGCATTACCGGTGCTGTGTCGGGTCATGAGTTGGAGTTGGAGGCCTCGATCAGCGATCGTTTGCGCTTCGCTCCGATGACTGCGGACGACAAGAATCGGTTGTGGAGGGACAAGACTCAATTCCCCTACAGGAATCGACTGGATGAGGAACTGCTAGGGCAGGTTCAGTTTCAGTTGACGGGCACGTTCTCCGAACATCTCCCGCGGCAGTTTCCAAGTCTGCCTCTCGCAAACGACATCTACAGTTTTTTGCTTGCACTGCGCCTTTATAAGGCTGGTGATGTTGGGACACCGACGATTTTCCGGACGGCCTTGGAGCCCACGACATCAGATGCGACGGAAGCGCACTCCTTTGAGTTAGGGGAGCTACGCTCCTTTCCCCAGAAATACATTCTCGAGCCGGGCGACCTGAATCACGTGCGCGCTGTGTATCAGAGGCTGGATGCTTTGGAGGCCCGGAATGGTCTAGCCCCCTTGCATGTAGCACTCCATCGCTACATGCAATCCTGTTCACGGTCTAGGCCAGAGGATTACATCATCGATGTGACTATCGCGCTAGAGAGCTGTCTCTTGGGACGCGAGTCGGAACTGGCCTACAAATTTTCCCTGCGTGGGGCAGCCCTCCTAGTGGGAACCACGACGCTCACGCCTACCCGCGTAAAGGTCCTGCTCGCGGCTCTGTACGCCAGCAGGAATAAGATTGTGCACGAGGGCAGATCACTGAATGAACTTGTGAGTCTGCCTGGTGTCATGGAGGCTGCTGGAAATCTCGATGTCTCGGAACTCCCGAAACAGTGGGAGGGATTGGCAAGACTTATCCTGCGTGAGATTCAAGTGCGCTTGTTAACTGGCATGGAGAACCGGACTTCCTCGGGGAAGGTGATGAATAACATCCGTGAGGAGCTTGATGGTGTACTCGTGGAAGGTCTCGAAGCACTCCACCTCAAACCCGGAAACGCCGCTCTCGAAGAAGACCAGCTATGAGTGGACCTCGGCCTGGGCTGACTGGGCTAATTACCCGCGCGGCATAGATTAAGCGCTAGTAGGCGCTCAAGGATCTGATCCTCGCTTAGATCATGTTCCCAGCCGTACGCATCGAAAACAGCGCGATCCAGCGTGCTATGCGCCTGTTGTAACCAGGTAGCAGACTGGTTGTACAGATTGGTGAGCGTACGAGTCTTCAGTTCCGCCGGTGTTGCTCCCTTTGGGTTGAGCCACCGATCACGCTTCGCCACCAGTTCCGCTGCGGCTGTGGCTATCGCGTCCACTCGGGTATCACCGTAGGGTTCACGGCCCGGCGCCCAGGGGAAGGGAAAGGTCTCGAAGGTCGTTGATGGTGTGTACCGAGGGTCATTGCCCACTCCCAGCCATGTTCCCATACGAAGGGCCCAAAGCTCGTGTGGCCTGGAGTGCAGGACCCCGAAGAAGTAGTCGTCCTCGCGCGCTATGACGATCAACTGGTGGTCCGGCAATGTTGGATGCTCGAGCCAGGCGAAGAGCCGATGCTTTGCCACAGTCGGAGTAGCGAGGTAGCGGTGTAGTGGCCTAATCGCCGCGCGCATGTCCGGCCGCGGACGTTGGTGAAGCCACCACGATACTCCCGTTCGGTCTCCAGATCTTGCTGTAGCTCGATACAACTTCACATGGGAGCGAATGTACTCGAATGGCAGCTCGTAGAGCGCTGCCTCCTGTTCAGGCATACCAACGCCAAAGTCAATGATCCACATATTGCGGGGGCGGCGAACAATGTCCAGTCCATTGACCCAGGGAACTACCACATCGCGATTTGGTCGCCCATTGGGATTAAGAGGAGAGGTTAACATACCTAGAGCAAGCTCCGGTGATATGTCGAAGGGTCCGACCTTGGTATCTCCCATGAATGCCAGGCCGACATTATCCTTCAGCCGATGAGCTGCGGTGAGATCGATGGATCCAGTGAGATCAGCATTAATGGAAGTCACAGGCACCCCGTCAAGAAACCGTGACGTATCTGTACCGCGATCAAAGCCCAGCATGGAGACGCGCACCGCAGCTCCGTCCAGAATCCAGGGACGATCACTCCAGGCCATGAAGATGTCACCAGAGTCCTTGATCCGATCAAGCACCCGCCGATTTGCGCCACCCCGAATGGAGTTGGTGGCAAGCAGACCGGCTCGTCGCACGGTGCCCTGTGCGATGAGTTCACGGGCACGCTCGAACCAATAGGCCACCAGATCCGCTTCACGCGGAACCTGATCACGGTAGAGGGTGAAGAGCTCGTCGACATAGCGATCACCCAGTTCAGTTCGGAGCCGCTTGCCGCCGAGAAACGGTGGGTTCCCAATGATGACATCCGCCGTTGGCCAGGGCGGCTCAACCAGCTGGCCGTCGGTATCTCGTGCCAGAATGGCGTCGCGTTGCTCGATGGCCTCCAACGGCTTAAGAATCGGGTCCTCCGGGATTCCAAAGCCATTGTCATGGAGCCACTGGATATAACCGATCCAGATAACCATTTGAGCCAGCTCGTGGGCGTACTCGTTCAGTTCGATGCCGTGCAGCTGATGCGGCCCAACCTGCGGGAAGAAGTAGGAACTGCCGTTGGTCGCCCCGAAGGCAATGACCTGCTTCTCGAGATCAAGCAACTGCTTCAGTGCGACATACAGGAAGTTGCCACTACCGCAGGCCGGGTCAAGCACACGGACGCCGGCGATTGTGGTCGAGAAGCCAATGAGCAAACGTTCCAGGTCGCGTTGGTATCGGGTCTGCTGCGCTCCTCTCGCCGCCTTGAGATTGGCGATGATCGGCTGTGCTTGTTCTTGTATCCGCTCCCACTCTTGTCGAAGCGGCGCCATCAACACCGGCTCGACAATCAGCATAATGTCGTCCCGGCTGGTATAGTGAGCGCCGAGTTGGGCTCGCTTGGCCGGATCAAGACTGCGTTCAAAGAGCGTGCCGAAGATGGCCGGTTCAATGCTGGCCCAGTCCAGTTGCGCGGCATGGAGCAGGACCGTCAGATCCTGAGAAGACAAGTCAAGCACACGGTCGTTGGCAAAGAGACCGCCATTGAAGTAGGGGATATCATCGGACCCAAAGGAGCCGCCACTGGCCATGGCCTCAAAGAGTTGGCGGAGACGCCGGCCGAACTCCTCCGGTCGGGTCCGCGTGCGCTCCACCAATTTGGTGAAGAGCTTGTCCGATAAGAGGCCGATATCCTCGGCAAAGAGACAGAAGAGTAGCCGCATCAAGAAGTGCGCGGCACTGCTCGCTTCAATACCCTGGGCACGCAACCGCTCGGCAAGCTTCGAGAACTCCGCGGCCGCGGCCTCCGTCACCTGCGCGGTCGTCTGCTGGGGCCGCAGACGAGCGGGATCGGTAAAGAGCAAACGGAGTACATCAAGCGGAGGAACCGTGCTGCCCTCGGTCGTTCCCGCGCCGGCCAGGTCCGCCAGATCAAAGCGATACACCTGCTTGGCGGTGCCGGTGTAGTTGGTGTGGACCTCAAAGCGATTCAGGTCACAGACCACCAGGAGCGGCGGGTTTTCTAAGTCTTCGCGGTACTTCAGCAGCTGCTGGTAGGCCGCATCCAGGTTCTTATGCTTGCCCTTGTACTCCCAGGCAAAGTGGCCGCGCATCCAGACATCGGCAAAGCCCTTGCCACCGCCCGACTTCGCCACGCCCTTCTCAAAGGTATAGAAGGAGCCGGTTTGATCGGCGGCGGTAGGCTGTGGCTGACCCAGGACCTCACACAGCTGAATGAAGTGCGACTGGGCCGCACTCCGTTCGGAAAGGGTCGCGCCTTGCCAGCGCGCGATGAAGGTAGGAAGAGTGAGTGCCGGCGTCATGGTCACGGACGCACACTACCAGAAATGAGGGGGCTTGCGCATGAGGGATACTGCTGGCAGCCACCACGTGTCAACATCAACGCTATAATGCTCGCTGAGACGACGCACGAGCCCCAATCACCCGGCACTCTCGTTCTCAGAAGCGCAGAGCCTCGATGCGAGGATGAAACACCCCACATGCCTACCGATCTAACGGGACTCATCGTGGCACTCCTGGCAATCGCACCTGGGTATGTGGCAACCGTCTTCTGGGCGAGAGCTCGAACCCGGCGTACCCCGGGCAGTGACTTTGATCGAGTCCTGCAGTCGCTCACGTTCAGCCTGATCATTCAGGTGATCGCGGCCTTGTATACGATTCCGGTAATTACCCCGGTCCGTGCCCATCTCCTCGACCATACCTTGCGGTTGGCTCTCTGGGTGGCCTTGTCCGTCTTTGTGATCCCGATCCCGCTGGGCGTGGTCCTGGGGAAGATCGAAGACCGCTTGCAGACACCCGTGACCAACCCGGGCAGCATGGCGCGCTGGCGGAAACTGGTGAACGTGGCGTGGCCGCCAGCTCCGCCCTCCGTCTGGGACTGGTACTTCACCGAAGAGATTCCACCGGGATCAATTGTGGTGGTGGAGTTTGGAGACGGCAGCCGGATTGCCGGGTCGTGGGAGGATGGGTCCTTTGCCGCCACCTCGCCGGAGCCCCATGGGCTGATCCTGGCGCGCCAGTGGGGACTTGATGACCAGGGCAACCCGACCGACGCGGCCGTCGAGGGCTCGGCCGGCGTGATCGTCCCCAACGAAAGTACAATCAAGAGTATTCGGGTCGTGTTGTCCACGCCCTAGAAAGAAGCGACCAATGACTAATCCTAAGGACCAGGGAACCTGGAAAGAGTTGAATGAGGGCTGGGCCCGCGGACGGGGCCATACCGGCACGCCAGTGAAGCCGCAGCCTGACGCCAATGGAAGTGCTCCGGATGGAGAGCAGTTGAAGGGCAAGCCGGTTGAAACCGAGCATCGTCATGAGTGAGAAGATCACAACCAAAGAGGCCGAGCCCAGCGAGCAAAAAGGCTGGGTTCAAGGGCGGGGTAGCACTCGGCCAGCAGTTTCTCAGCCTGATCAACCCGCCCCGCAGCAACCCGCAACTCAGTCCGGCCAAGACGAGGCAAAGAGCTAACGATTCCCTCGATGTGATCGGCGAATATCTCGAGCTGCCCCGCCTCTGTATGCTTCGAGTAGTGCCGCATGATCTGTGTAGTTGGCCCCTGCGTGACCTGATGGCGAATGGAAGCACGATCATCGTCCGTCCAGGCTGAAGCTGCTGCCAGAAATTCGTGGGCTCCCTACGCCGGCGCTTGGGAGCGGGCATGACGCGTTCCGGGATGAGTGGTGGGGCGAGCCTACCCGGTTTGCTAGGGGAATGGCAACTATGTGTAAAGAGAGTTCGGGCGAGGTTTGGTGCGCACTATGTCTCCGGGATGATTGGTTTGCTGCCTATCTCAAGATTCCAGACGTCTGCGCGATAGAAGAGCGGGCCGTTTTCGACATAGCGCCTGAACGGTTCTAACCCTTTGCGAGCAGCTCGACCAATGGGAAGGAGCATATAGACGCCAAGCGGAAGTCCGGAGAGGTAGAGCCCATGCATAATTTCATCGAGCGCGGCATTTCTCGGATCTTTAGGCCGACCGAAATGGACGGCGCCGGCGTTATTGGACAGGAACGAAACGATGTCTCGTACCGAGAAGGATTGTTTCTTGTAGGTGATGACTGGGCGTTTGAGAAAGGCGTCCTTCTTGACCCAGATCGTCTCCGGAAGCGTCTCTGGAGAAAGCTTCTCCAATGCGGGATCGGGAGGAGGGGGGCGGCCTTCTTCAAGGAACCGCCCGATCATGGGACTGAAGAAGTGTTTTCTCTCTCCTGCTAAATGTTGCCATGCAGGATCGTTGAGTGGCTCGAACCGGTCAAGAATTGCCCACCAGAAGTCAGCGCGTGGCGTGGCAATAGGATAGTTGAGGATCTGGAACTGAAGCGGCGGAGGAATGGGGACATGGGGCGAACCTGCCAGGAGATTCACTGGTTGATTGCGCACGATTTCATGGATGAGAGCTGTTCCATCGAGCAATAACTGGCGCAAGAGGCGAGCAATGTTCAGCACGTCATACTCATCGTTGGACTGCAGACGCTCCTCAAGGTCCCTAAGTACACGTAGAAACAACTGGCGATTTTCCATGGGGTACTGTTATGAACTTCCCACATCGGACGCATTCACGCCGCGAACGCCTTTCGCAAAGATCCGGTGCGTGCCAGTGACATGCTCGTAGCCCAGGCCACGCAGGAAGTCGCGATTCCGGGCTGTGTACTCACCTGGCTCGGCATCATCGGTGAAGATCCGCGTCGCCCGGGGAAACCGGCCCGTGAGCCAGCGCTCGAAGCCCTGCCAGAGCGTGGCCTGGCCGAACTCGTCGAGCCTGCCCCAGGTGTCGACCTCCCAGATGGCCAGGGACCGGTCCTCTTGGTAATACAGACCCCGGACATTGGCAATGTTGTGATGCCGCATGCCCTGCCAGGCTGAGTCGGTCACCGTGCCAATGGCGCCGGATGGTGGTGGCGTGGGGAAGAGTCCCACCGTCAGAGTGATATCCGGTACGAGGATATAGGCTTTGCCAGAGACCTCGTGCTCCGTGCCGTCGTGCTGCAGCGGGTAGAGCGCTCGTTTCGCCTGATAGCGGGAAGATGCGGTGCGTGCTTTGAGCCGGACCGCGTAGAGATCAGGGCCGGAGGGCCGTTCCTGCACCTCGATCTCCCCCAGCTCCTCATCCAGGTGCCAGAACGGTTTCTCAACCGGCTCCATCTCCCCTCGACTCATAGACCGACTGGGAGCGGCATTCCCATCCGAGTCATGGCCGCTTTAAGACGTGCCACCACCGGACTCTTCTTTTGCAGTACCGCCTGTCCCACGGCAATCACCTGACCGAGATCTGCTAGATCGGTTGCCGACAGAGACACCGAGGTCATCCGCGGGTGCTGTGGCGGCCGCCCTGGCCGCTTCTTGTTGGGGTGTAAAAAAGAAACCATTATCCACCTCCTTTCGTAGACATAACACTATGTGTACTATAAACCAGCATGCTTGTCAATGAGGAGAAGCAGGGGACATCGTCACCGAGAAGTGGGAGCGTCAGAGGAGATCGGGGAAGAGTTCGAGCTGTCCGGCTTCAATCCGGGTCCACCGTCGTGCGTCCGCACTGGCTGCAATGCGATGGGGCGCGTCGTAGGCGGCGTGACAGGACCGGCACGACGTGACCAGGTTCCAGTTCTCGCAATTCGTGGGATCGCCATCGAGGTGCATCGTGGTCAGCAGCACTGATCGACCGGTGTCGAGATCAAAGAGGGCCTCACCGGCGCCGCACCAGCGGCAGCGCTGTCCGTCTCGTTCCCGTATCCGTCGACTGATCGCCGGCCAGTTGGCTGGATAGCACCATACATCAACCATCGAGCTTACCTCCGTCGATTCCTGACCAGCTCCGCTGCTGGCAGCACCGATACCTGCAGTCCCTGTTTACCGAGTTGCTTGGCGACATCCAGCATGGCCTGCTTCTGTACTGGACTATCAGCCGGAAGCACGATCAGGACGGCGCCACGGGGAAGGGAATTGGCGATGTGCTGATAGATCGCTTTCTGCGACAGGAGACTCCCCGGGACCAGCGCGACGTTGTCTTTTTGGGCGCGGCGTATCATCCGAGGCGGTCGAGTAAAGCGGTACCCGTTCATGAGGCCGTCTCCGCTTCCATGGATTTCGTGGTGGGGGAATTACTGTGGGTCTCTCCCAAAGAAAGGTACCGATAGAGGGTGGCACGGGACACGCCGAGCGTCTTGCAGATATCGGCGATCGAGTTGTTCGGATCGGCGTGCAACCGCTTGGCCATCACGATCTTGGTATCGGTGTTCGGCTTTCTGGGCCGGCCACCCTTGCGTCCCCGAGCCCGGGCGGCCTGTAAGCCAGCCATGGTCCGTTCCCGGATCAGGTTGCGCTCGAACTCCGCCAGGGCGCCAAAGATATGGAAGATCAGCTTCCCGCCCGAGGTCGTGGTATCAATCTGCTCGGTGAGACTCTTGAATCCAACGCCACGTCCTTCCAGTGCCTGGATCAGCTCGATAAGGTGGGAGAGAGAACGTCCTAGCCGATCCAGGCGCCAGACCACCAGCATGTCGCCATTGCGGGCATGGTCAAGTGCTTTGCTCAGTCCAGGTCGTTCCGTCTTGGCGCCGCTGATGGTGTCGCGAAACACCTTCTCACAGCCGGCCGCCTGCAACGCATCGAGCTGCAGCGCAAGTGTCTGGTCATCCGTGGAGACTCGGGCATAGCCAACAATCATGTAGATATCGTCTCATAAAACCATCCGCAGTGCAAGAATGAAACAATGATTGTGAGATGGAACAGCGAGAAGAAGAACCCGGCACCCTGCGACATCCGCGAGCGCGTACGAACCAACGCTGCGCGATGCGTCAACTATAAGTTGACAATAATGTATGATAGCGACGTGAAAGGCTCGTGGACTTGGCTCAGTCGCTGCTGGTTGGAAAGGAGCACGGAATGATCGAAGTCGTCAGCTATCCCGCCGATCTGGCGCAATGGAATCCCATGGAGACACCGTTCTACCTTGAGCTGTTTGGCGAAACCTCGCCGCAGCTTGACACGCGGTACGCCGAGGTGATCAAGCCAGGTCCAGAGGACAGCACCGCTCAGACGGTTGCGGCGGCGCCAATCTACGAATACTGGTGGACCATCGGTCACCCGGGTCATGCACCGGAAACACGCCATTTCTGGGACATCGCCTGGGGTGAGGAGTCGAAGAGCATCTGGGAGCGCCTGAAGCCCCAGGACGGCATCGCCGCGCGCGTGTATCTGTTCTTCCCTCGCAGCGGGGGATGGCGGATCAAAGAACTGGCGGCAACCGCCAAATACCTTACGCCCTACAAAGAGCAGCACACCTGGGAAGAGGCAATTGCCCAGGGGTGGAAGAACCTCCAGTCGCCCGTCTCCACGGCCGCCGGGTTAGCGGCGGCGGCGGCAGGTGGACCACTTGCCGGCATGGCTGTCAAGGGAGGTGTGGCTGACGCGGGCAAGCTGCTGGGAGCGCTGGCCAAGCTGCAGATCAACAATGTCCCGCGGATCGAGGGCTTCGAGTGGTCGGTGAGCAAAGTGACGTTTGGATCGAAGCTGGGTGTCATGCAAGGTGTCATGTGGGCGTTGCCCAAGGAGATGTTTACCCAGCTCGGTGGCCGTTTAACAGGGAGCCTTGCCCTCAGCCTTATCCCGGCACCAATTCAGCAAGGGGGACAAATCGCCAAGGACCTTCCACGGTTTGAAGCGCTGCCGATCCTGGCGCACTCGGTAGTCTATACCGATGCCGGGGAGATCTGGGCTCCTAGTCAGCGGGACTTCGTGAAGCTCCATCTACACCCGACCGTTGCTTCGTCTCAAGCAGCATCCTAGCGAGGGACAGCGGAGAGTGGCCCATCGTTGACATGGCCACTGGCCCTACACCATTTCCAGCACCATGTCTTCCGTACCCAGACGTGTTGATTCGATCACGTCGCGTACTGCTCGCTCGAAATCGTAGCGATGAAACGGGATACTGTGTGCTCGTTCAACGGCCCGTTCCCGAATATCTCGCAGATCTTGGCCAATCGAATTGTCAATCACCAGCATTTCCCGATATTGTGCCTGCTCGTCGTACAGCATGACCCGGAGAGACGTCTCTCGAGCGAGGTCATCGATGAGTTGTCGCTGATCTCTATCTGAGACGTCGTGGAACAGTTCGAAGCTCAAGAGGGGAACTGCATCAGCATACAGATCGGTCACAGTGCGGATCACCGGGGCGGTTGATGGATAGTGGAGCTCGTGGTGCATGACGATAAGCCCGTCCTCGCAGAGTTTTGAGAGGTCGGTGGTTGGCGCTTTGAGTGCAAACGCAGGGCCATCATGGAGGCGATGGAGTACCAGGGCGTGCTCGTGTTGCTGAAGGGAGCCAAGGAGGTCCACAGGCAACCCGCGCGAACCCCGTTCACGTGACGCTGGATTCCCCGAGCCTGATAGAGTCTCCGACCTCCCCACCTACGCATTATACTACGTAATCGAGAAATGTCAACTTTCAGATGGTTCTTCCGGATGCTCGGGCTCTGTACGCTCCTCTCGACCGAAGGCCGTGGCCACGCGCTTCGCGACCTTTTTCACTATCGGCTCATCCCAGTTTCTCCCCTGCCACCTGTCTACCTCCCGTACCAGGCCCTTTTTCGGCGCATTCTCGAACCAATCCTCAAAGAGATAGAAGAAGTGTTCGGTGTGAGGATCGTGGCGAACATACAGGCGCTGCGGTCGGTCGGCCCCGCTGAGTTGGATTGTCCCGTCTCCGTTCCCCCATCCCCAGAAGCCGAGGAAGAGGTATCGGTCGTTGATAAGAATGCCATGGAGGACCGGGAAGTATTTGTACTTGGAGAGACAGAGCTTGACGCGGGGCTCGTTCTCAAATGTCTCACGAGCCTGCTCCACCGCACCGCGTGCCTCGTTATTCCACCGCCGAGGGACGTAGGGCTGCTGTATGAGCTCTGCTGTTTCGTCGACGAATTGGAGATCTAGATGAACTCGTTTTGCTCGACTACTCGCCAGAATGCAAGGAAGCGTGGCCTCGAGGATATGCCCATCCGGTCCAGCGATCACCCGAACCCTGGTTTCGCGCCGATCCTTCGCGACGATTCGTCGCATCTCTCCCTCTGCCTCGCTCAGCGAGGCAAACTCCTGGTCACGGTCCGTCGCCAGGACAATCGATTCCAATCGCTGAATCGTCTCGTAGAAGACGACGGTGACGAAGGCGATAATGCCCGGCAGCACATCAACGTGGAGATCGTGCCAGAGATCCTGCAGGTAGAAGCCGGCTGTTCCGACCACAACCAGTGGGTACACCAGCCATCGATGCAGGAAGTTGTCAGCCAGCGAGATCATAGAAAGCTCAGTTGTCGTCGCATGGTCCAAAATCGCGGAAAGAACAAAGGCTGGGCGAGTAACAGCCTGTACAGGGCGTGAGCGAGCCAGTCCCGAGCGGGAACGAGAGGCGGAAGCCCGTTGGGATAGTTCTACCTGCTGACACCACACAAGTCAAGTATTTGCGTACCGAGTCTCACCATTGCTGAAGCAAGCGCCGTGCTGGGGCAGGGGACACGCCTGACGGGACGTTAGCGAATCCGGACCTCAGCGGCCCAGAGCGCATAGTGAAACGCCTGCTCAAGCTCACCTCGGCCGTAGAGCAGCCGGCTGTATGCCACGGCGGCCGTGACATGGTCCAGGTTTGCCTCGGCGAGATCCCTGAGGACAGGGGGCTCCTCGACGAAGTAGCTCAGCGGTAATCCTAACCGCTGGGCAACGATGGCCAGGGCGCGCAGCGAAATGCGGGTCTGGCCGCGCTCGACCAAGCTCAGAAAAGAGCGCGACAGCTCCTGTCCACCAAGCTGCGCCAAGCTCAGGCGACGCTCCTGTCGAGCCGCGCGAATACGCCGCCCCACGGCGACATGGAGCTCGTCGACAGAGAATTGCCGCGAGTGGGAGGTCGTCTCGTGCGTAGTGATCCACCTCAAGAAAGATGCTGTGTCAATACATAGCAAACCGGGGCACAAGCGCCATAGCGCCCGCACCCCGGCGTGTTCGATTCAGGTGGCTAATGCAGTATGGGAAGCTGCGGCTGCGGCGGCCAAGACGGATCGGTGCCTGCGATATGCGCTGTTGGAGCCGGCGACATGGAACCGGCATACGGAAGACCTTGATGTACTGTTGCGAGCACACCAAGCGCGAAGAATGCGGCTAGGACGAGGCGAGAACGGTGAAGATGGAACATAGCGACCCTCCAGTACGTTAGTAATACTGGACAGTCTAGCTATGTTGCCGAGTAATAGCAACTACATCATGGCGCTATGGTGTTTACGGTCTGGCTCAAAGGTCGGAAACAGAACACGCGCCCAGAGCGCAGACAGAGGCTGAATTGGGTCGCCAGCCGATCGTGGGCGTGCTCTGCTGCTGTGCTAGAGCGCCTGTGGCTGAATGGGAGGAGCATTCCTCCGTGGAGGATGTCTGCCTCTGGAGCTAGGGCTGACGTGTCCCCTTGGCCTGTGCCGCCAGCACGGTGTAGGTGAGGGCCTGCTCCAGTTCGCCACGGGCGCGCAGGGCGAGCCCGTAGGCCAGCGCCGCATCGGCGTACTGCGTGGTATTGCCTCTCACCTGAAGTGCTTCCAACGCCCGGACATAAAAACCGTCGCTGGTGGCGTAGTCAGCGCGCAGCTCAGCCACCTTGGCGAGTACCAGCCAGGCGTCGATCTGACCAAGGGCGGCATCTTCACCACCCAGATCGAGCGCGGTTTGGGCCTCTCGTTCGGCTGCTGCTGCATCGCCCTGCTGCAAGAGGATGCGAGCCAGGGTGCTGTGGGCCGATGCTTCCGTATCGGTGGCATGCGCGTCATGGGCGCGTTCCACGGCCTCCTGGGCGAACTGCAGTGCATCGTCGAGTTGGCCCGAGTCCGCATAGCGAGCCGCCATGTTGGCAAGTTCGTTTGCCGCGTCACGGATGCTCTGCCTGGACTCGTAAATGGCGACACTCATGCGGGAGTAGCGGAGCGCCTGAGCAAGATCGCCTTGATGCTGATAGACCCGACTCAACCCGCTATACACTGCAGCCAGATTCCGTGGATCGTTGCGCGAGCCAAACAGCTCGCGGGCGCGAGCATAGTGGGCCAGTGCCTCCGTGTGATGCCCCTGGACATAGAGGATGTGGCCCAAGGCAACGGTAATGGTCCCGCGTAACGCCGGGTCATCGAGATGTTCTAGGTCCTCGCGAACCGCGCGTCGCGCCTGAAAGAGTGCTTCATCTGGCTGCCCTAGCACGTAGTGTGCTCGTGCCAGGAGGTACAACAGCTGGACTAATTGCCGCCAGTCGACGGCGTGTTCCGCCTGGTCGACGCCCTGTTTCAGCACCGGGATCGCCTCACGGGCCTGCTCCGCGTCTAACAACGCCCACCCACGCAAATACAGCGGACGAGCACCGGTTGCAGCTGCCGCGTCAGGGGAGCCAAGCGTCTTCAAGGCCACATGAGGCTGTTCCTGGCGCAGTGCCTGCTCAGCCTGATCCATTGCCAATTCAGCGGCAAGTCCAGTGGAGTCGGCGGAGCCATCCAGAAAGTAGCTGACCGGGAGATTGAGGCGTCGAGCCACGATGGAGAGCGCCTGCAGCGAGATCCGACTCCGTCCCAACTCCACCAGGCTCAAAAACGAGCGGGACAGATCCTCACCGCCCAATTGGGCCAGGGACAAGCTCTGCTCAAGCCGCGCCGCACGAATGCGCTGGCCCACATCAGCCGCCAGATGATCCGTCTGCTCGACATTGCGTCGTGCCGTTGCCGCCTTTACCACTGCCTGCTCCGCATCATCACGAAATCTCCCCTCTGGGACCTACAGTCAAGTATAGAGCAGCGGGGAGCCAGAGAACGGCGGGTAAACCAAACATCGCCAAGCGCGCAGCAGCTTTTGACACGCGAACCCATGGCTGCTAACATACAAGTCAAGTATTAGTAGCCACTCTAAAGAGGATGCTGCCACGCAGAGATACTGGTCTCTTGTAAACGCGATCGGAGAAAAGAAATAGAAATCCTTATAGTCATAGCTCATTAGTCGACAGCGAACGAGAATACAGGAAGATGAAAGGAAATATCCGCGAATGAAGGTATTGAATAAACTTGCGGTTGCGTTCAGCACGCTGGCAATCATTTCCACGTTGACGTTGACAACGTCCTTTGCATGCACCAACGGAAATAAGTGGTACGAGGATGTGCGGTGGAATTCCGCTCCGCAGAATCAAGCAGTATACACCAAAATGGGCGTTTCCAATGGAGCGGTGACGGACTCTTCGCAGGGCGGGTTCATTGCTCAGGTAATGTGGGAGGCGACAAACAATCAAAATGACGCGAGCATCAACTGGGTCGAAGCGGGATACACGTACGGATGGAATGCTCAAAATATTTTGACATACTATTTCGCGGATGGGAGACCATGTGGCTCCTGGGGATGTAATAAAGGTTCGTATGACTATCATGAGCATAAGATTACCAGCATAACGCCTTCAGTCGGCAGTACAATGCCAATCGAGTTGGTCTATGCTGGTGGAAATTCTTGGGATGTGTTGTTCAACGGAAACATCCAAACTGCGTCTAACGCTAATGGATCGATATCGACGAACAATCCCCCATATAGTCGGGGTATGGCATGTGGAATTGAGAATACGAATGCCAATAATTATCTGATCGGCTCGAGTTGTGGCGGATTGACGTACTGGGATCTCCTGGGCAATGCACATAACTGGGGTGGCTCGAATCCTTCGAGCGGGACGTCGGCTACATTCGAAAATTACTGCGGTGGGAACGTATACTGGTTAAACGCGGGCTCTGACCTTGCTACAGACTTCGGATAGAGTTGAATGATGAAAGGAAAAGCGATTATGCATCTTCGGGTAGGTATACTAGTCTCTACTATTCTAATCGCCGGAGCGGTGTTTGCTCAGCTGAATTTAGTGAACGCTTCGAGTTCGCAGATAACCAATGCTGCTCCAGAAGCAGTATTGAATGCAGCCAAAGCCATTGCCGTTAATAACTCTGACGGTCATCCCTCGCTTGCGCAATATGTTTTAACCGCTCGGCAGGCTGCGGTGACGGCAAGTGATGGCGGTGTGGTCGACTCCAATGGCAGTGTCTATTACATTGTTATGCGTGGCCACTTCGTTGATCATCATGGTCGGACGGCGGCTGGTGCAGCGGATCCAGCAGGCAATCAGCTAGAGGTGACTGTCGATGCACAGACGGGAGATGTCCTGGATATGGCGATTTTGCACAGGCCAACTCCGCCTAGTCTTGACAAATTCGGTTTGGTGCACGATATTACCCAGGACGTGCAGCAACCGTAAACGACCAGGGCACTCTGTCGTGGTCCAGCCCAACAAGCCTGTCGCCTCTTGATCGATTTATGGTGCTTTATACGTGAGTAAGTTGGAGCATGGGGTGGATTAGTACGTAGGCTACCGTCTCGGCGAACGAGAGGTCAGAAGATGAATCAATCGTCCACAGAACTTGCACAGCGCAGGGACTTAGTATAAGATCAACCAAAATGCACGTAGTAGAAATCAAGAACGGAAAAGCGACGGTTAAAGCGAATCATGCAAACATTGTCACCTGGAGTGCCTGCTTGACAGAACAAATCGGTGCTCAACGGTGGTTCACAGGGTGCAATCGTAGCTTCGTGTCCGCACGCGGTGCTTTACAAAGGAGGGGACGGCACAATACGATACGAGAACGCTAATACACCAGCCGGGGACTGGTACACTAATACACTAAAAAAGCACACCTATTACTAGAAGGGAGTAACCGTGAAGCGCTACGGGTTCATCGTTACAACTGTAATTGCAATGGTATCTCTCGTTTCGATTAGCCTTCCAGGAGGAGTAAGGGCGAGCGGGGTCCGACCAAACTACGTGGGCGGCAACGCGCTGTTCTCCATTGAGGCATGCCTCTTTGATGGAAATTATAATAATTGCTCCTATTGGCACGAAACGGTCTCTGGTTCCGCATATTACAGTGGTGGAACCTACGTGTCTGTCAACAGTGTGTCGCATGACAATGCGGGGTACTTTGGCTGGGGCGTCGACGATTCAAGTAATAATGGATGGAACTGGTGGGGTTGCTCCCCTAGCTCAGCAAGTGGGGTCGGGGCCTACATCGGCTGTGGAGCAAACTTCACAGTATGTCAGGTCGCTGGGGGGTGTAACAAGTATTGGATGCGTATCTATTTATATACCGACGGTCACACATCAAAACAGAGTGATTGCCACCCTCCCGACCTGAGTGCAATTTGCGGGATCCAATAAACATAACTCGTATCGAGTGACGGGGCCCGGATGAGATATCCGGGCCCTTTATCGGTAGTTTGCTGACGGTGGTCATGCGGATTCATAGAGGTCGATGCCTCGTCCCTGCCAGAGCCAATCAAGCAACTGCTGCAACGCCGGTGGTGGGGCCTGATCTGACCGTCCTCTCCAGTAGCGCCACAGCATGATCCAGGGCTCCAGCCACCTCCTCACCTGACGGAGTGCCACCGGCCACGACACGCGTGGTCGGTCGACCGGGCTGGCGCTGATTTTTTTCCCGCCCCGCCACCTCGTCGGTGGTGGGGGAAGAGCACTGGGCCGGCGCCTCGGCTCCGTCGACCATCGTCACGGTGCCTCCAGCCGCATGACCCTGATGGTACCAACAGAACGAGAAGGCGCAGCAGACCAGCTGCCAGTGCCGCCGGATGGCGATATCCGAGCGCACCTGATACTGGCTCCAACCCAAGGCATGCTTCGTTTGCTTGTAGCTCTGCTCCACCCAATTCCTCAACCCATAGAGCCGCACGATCTCGGCCAGATCTGCAGCCGGCAGCGCTCCCTCCGCTTGGGCCGGTGTCGTCCCTGGAGCCGGCAGATTGGTCACCAGATACCAGGTCGTGCGCTCCGGCACGGTCGTGGGATCGGTGGTGACCACCACGGCGCGCTCCACCCGCTCGCCGCCGTACGGCCCAGCCGTGATCTCCAGCGCCCACCAGTCTTCGGTGTGTCCATCCCGGAACCGGCGGATGACGCGCACCCACTCGCCCGGGGAGGCAGCATCCGTCCATTCAGCCGCCTCTGCCACCTCCCGAAGGCTCCCTCTGTCCCCCTAAACAAGGGGTGGTAATGGTTTTTGACAGGCGCAGAACGTGGTGAAGGAGAGGAAGGTGCGAGGGAGCCTGGCAGGATAGTGGTAGAACCATCCCCACCACCTGGAGGCTTCTCATGCAC